>Ga0182211_1000093_pt1 | contig 23957 bp, 26 predicted proteins | sample G5R1MG_20_FD_129660 | JGI IMG/M metagenome (GOLD analysis project Ga0182211, IMG submission 129660) | Switchgrass phyllosphere microbial communities from Michigan, USA - G5R2_MAIN_03OCT2016_LD1 MG | ecosystem: Host-associated > Plants > Phyllosphere > Phylloplane/Leaf | place: USA: Michigan... | reverse complement strand
CACACGGCAGAGTACAACATGATACACCGGTAGTCTACGTGCCATGTCGACTGCGGCCACCCCCACGCCCGCCCCCACGCCCACCTCCACCAGCAGCCTCTCCTTCACCCAGGGCTTTCTCGTCGGACAGCTCTCGATCGCGCTGCTGCTCATCTTCTTCATAAAGTTCTTCATCTTCGGAGACCCACCCTCGGCCGATGATCGCGCCGTGCACCTCAATTCGCTGCGGCGCGCCCGCACGCTCGCCCACCAACAGGCCATCAAGCCACTGCGCACACGGGCGCCCTCGACTTCACTGTCGCTGCGTCATAAGCCATCGCGCCCCGTCATCCGCTCGGGTGATGAGGGTCGAGGCGGGCCCTCGACGGCCACGCTGCTCGCCAAAACATACTACAACGTCAAGGGCCACCAGCCCGAGAGCCTCGACTGGTTCAACGTGCTCATTGCCCAGACCATTGCTCAGCTACGCGCCGACGCCCGCCATGACGATGCAGTTCTCTCCTCGCTGACGGAAGTGCTAAATGCGGGCTCTAAACCTGACTGGGTCGGCGCCATCCGCGTCACGGAGATTGCCCTGGGCGACGAGTTTCCCATCTTCAGCAACTGCCGTGTCATGCCTGCTGAAGACAGCTTCTGGTACGGCCCGGGCCACGCCGGCAACCACGAAGACGGCCGTCTGCAGGCTCGCATGGACCTCGACCTGAGCGACGTCATCACCATTGGCATAGAGACGACCCTGAATCTCAACTGGCCCACGCCCCGCTCTGCCGTCCTCCCCGTGGCACTTGCCGTAAGCATCCTCCGCTTCTCCGGTACCCTCGCCGTATCCTTCATCCCATCGTCCTCACCCCCTCCCGCCACTGACCCCGACCGACCCTCGACGCCCACCTCCACGTCCAATACTAACACTCCGCCCCACCGCCCCACTACCCTGGCATTCACCTTCCTCGACGACTACCGCCTCGACCTCTCCGTCCGCTCGCTCGTCGGCTCCCGCTCCCGCCTCCAAGACGTGCCCAAAATTGCTCAGCTCATCGAGTCCCGCGTCCATGCTTGGTTTGACGAGCGCGCCGTCGAGCCCCGCTTCCAACAAATTGTCCTCCCATCGCTCTGGCCCCGCAAACAAAACACCCGCGGTGGCGCCACCGAAGACGTGCCCGATGAAGACCCAGACATCCATTTGGAATCCCACTCAGAATCCGACGATCCCACACTGACTGCCGGACTCCGTCCTTTTGCACCATCCTCCGCCACGCTCGAAGAGCGCATTGAAGCCGAGGGATCTAAGATGCGGGAGGCAGAAATACGCACCGGGGTGAGGAAAGCCGGGGCCTATGAGCAGAGCAGCCAGCCGAGGGACAACACGGGAGAGGGCATGCGGTGGCGTGGTGCCGAGCAGAGAGGAGTCGCGGTGGATGCGACCAGGCGACCTAAGCCTATAAGCAAGATTAGTGGCATGTTGAATAGTATACCTGGGGCTATGCCCAGGTGACTGGTAGATTCAGCAGGTGTCAGGGTGCCAATGTCGTAGTACCATGTAACCATATCATGTACAAACCAAATCAAGCGTTACTACGATTTCCAGACGCCAATCATGATGAACTCCACCATTCATCATTTCATCATCATGCTTCATCCTCCTCAGACCATGGCCTCCACAAGCATCCACACGTATCGACAATGTCAGGGGCCCATTCATTCATTCTTTCATTCATTCATCGATTCCCTATTGTAGCTCTTATTACCAGTCTGCTATCTACTCCTGAGCAGCACGCACTCTGACCCAATCTCAACCCGATCAAACTACTCTACAAACAATTCGGCCCATCACCGCAACAAACGAGTCCCGAAAAACCCACCCATCCACCCACCCACACACACACACACACACACACATACAGTCAAAGCCTGACTCTGGGTATTCATCTATACCCACTACTGGCATCCCCGAACAAGAAGAAATTCGCCCGTTTCCATCTAAGCCTGTCTGAGGGAGCATCAAATCTATTGTAAGCTGGATGTGGAGGTTGAAATCGACGGTGCTGCTGAAACTGCGGCTGAAACTGCTGCAGGCTGCTGCAGCTGGCTTGCGATATGTTCCTGCTTTTGCGTCTCGTCTGGCATACTGTATGGCGGCGTCGGGGCGAAGAAGCCTTCTAGCTTGGGCAGTGTGTCTGGAGGAGCAACATGAATGACGGGAGCCGTAGGGGCTAGTGGCGGTTGTTGTTGTTGGGGTTGTACTTGTACAGAGGTGCCGTTGGATAGTGGGGCGGCGACGCATGGTAGTGGCGGTCTTGTTTGCGGAGTGGATGCATCCTTGGGTGATGGGATTGGCCGAGCAGAGATATCCCCAGGTGGTGCTGTGGGCTGAGCAGGTGCATCTTTGCGGTAGCGTAATGTAACCATGAGTGATTGAGGCTCCTCTTCCTCCACCAATTCGTCTGCCCCCTCGTCCTCATCGTCGTCTAGTTCCATTTGATCAGGCTCGTCTTCATCCTCGTCTCCACCATCCCACGAGGTTACATCTTCCTCTTCCGAGTCTACTGTGTGGTTCGCAGTCCGGCCATTGGCTGCTCCCCTAGTGCCGGCCCTGGTTGGCCGCCCGTGTTGTCGCTCTTCAGATGACCGTGTGTAATCGCCCATGGCAGGCGAGACATGGTCCTCAACCTGTCCACTGTGCAGTGTTTCACCGTAAGGTCCCGTAGCCCGAGATCGAACCTGGCGACCGCTGGCAGTGACCGTGGGTCCAGCCGGGGCAGCGGACAATTCGCGGGCTGACTGACGCCCAGATCGACGGGTGGGAACATCTTCCGAGTTGAAGTCATCTTCTAAATCTGCATAATCGTATCGTTGACGCTTGCCCCGCGTGCGGCCTTCGTAGAGGGATGGAAAGTCAGGCGCAGGTCGCGTAAAGGCGGCGGTGCGCTGCACACGGTATTCACGCCGCTTGCGTTTCTATGCAGACTGTTAGTTCTGACCTGATGCATACCAGTGTGTAGTGTCTTACGGCCTCTGAAGCTTCGAAACGTGGGACGGCGTTGAGCATGCGCTCGCCCAAAGCCTTGGCTTCACGGTGACCATCTTCCTCATCCAACTTTTTCGCAAGAACTCGAAGCTCTTCAATGGAACCGGCAACGCTAATCCATTTCACGCTCTTCGAGTGTGGGTCGCTTTCACGGTAGATGCGGAAGTGCGTATCGTTCTGCCCCTCGACCAGCCAGTACCGGCGCTTGTCACCATCGCGACCCCATGGCTGTACCGAGAGCGGTATATTCGTGTCCAGCCTGTCTTTGGTTGTTCGTGCTTTGTATGAATCTGTGATCATTGCCCTGATTAGCTCATTTTGGTTAAGGCTCCATAGAGCGAGGGTGTGCAGGAGTGTGATCTGCGGTTCATGTTAGTCGCAATGGGCCAGCGGGGTTGATGAGCACCCACGCGATCGACTGCCGTCATCGTATTGAAGCCGCGACCACCACTGAGGGGATTCGATATCCATTGGCGGGGCCATTGCGGCCTTTGAGTTTGTATTGCTTCCTCGAGGGCGCGACCATAGTGGCCCTTCCTGTACATCGCAAACAAAGTCAGCTTGGGTCTTTGTTGGCTGTCCCAGCACTAGGACGCAACCGAATCGCACGGAACGAGATAATATCAGAGGGCCAAACGAACTCGACGGGCTTTTTGCGATTGAGGACGAGCCCAAGCAGGGCACATAGTAGACCTTCCACATCGGCGGACGGTGTGTCCCCTAGCACGCCCTGCTCGATATCCTGGGGTCCTACATGAGGCGCGCCACGGGGAAAGGCATCGCTGAAGCGTGACCGAAACATGACAATGAACTATTGGCACATGTCAGCAGTGTGCACCTGGTTGCCGTCCTCTGCAACGACGCACACTCGCGTCGCGACACGACGCGACGAACGCGTTCAACACGTACAGCAATGTCCGGATTGTCCTCTGGGCCATGAACATGGGGCGGCGAAGCTGGCCGCTTCTTCGGAGGCGGCGATGGCGAGCGATGCTTGAAAAAAGTCAAGATGGTGCCATTCTTCTTCTTCTTCTTCTTCTTTTTCTGGGGTGACGGCTGCTCTAACATGACAGGCGCACTCTGGGTGGGCATTTCGTCGTCTGTTGCTGGGGGCGAAGAGAGGGATGAGTCGGAGTCAACCATGTTTGCTGTGTCGGGTCCAATTGTGGTGGTCGCAATTGAGGTCGCGGGACGCAAGAGGGAACCACGAATGGAGCACGGCTAAGCGCATGAGGTAATCTCCAGTAATTCGACTAATAAGCTCCTAGTGAGCTGTGGCTAACCATTAGATGAATCACGAGACGTTGACCTGATGAGCATTTTGCAAGTTTGGACGAATTGATGGATAAACTTGATTCGAGAGTAATTTGAGCGAAGCTATTGTGCGATTCTCAATCAAGCTGTGTACAGTTCGCCGTCTCTGTTCATCCTCCCAGATAACAAAAGTAGAGCCAAAATCGATTTGATCAACAATGCGCCAACCCCTTCCTTCCACAGCGCCGTACCCCAAACACTGGGGCATTCCGACAGGACATTGCAACTGGTTATGTTGTATTAATCCAGCCAGGATGGTGTCTACCACCTAAAGTATCGAGTCAGCAGTCACTTCCAGGGTAAAAGTATTGTTGACGACACTTCTCACGCGGCATTCATGATGCCTTTTTTGGGTACCTTCTTTGGTGCTTGAGGCATGACTGGTCTTGTTTTCCCGGTGGCATCAGTTTACTATGGCTGCGTGGCGCAGTCCTGGATGTTGCGAATCGAATCATTTTCGGCTGGCTATGCGCAAGTACATAGGACTGGAGCCTGGCAAGGCCGAATTTGTGGGGAACGTAATCAACGCATCCGATGAATTCTCGCGACGCTCTGCAAGCTTGGATGGTGCGGTTTTCGTGGTGGTTCAGTGGCTGAGCTCCCATAGAAAAGTCACGTCTCTTTCACAGCGGGACAAAACGCTTTTGTGCAAAGCGTTTTAGCGCTTTGTAGTTTGCACTCCGAGCTCCCTACGACAGGCATCATCTCACGGAGCGACAGCTGAGATATCGCAGCTTTCCGAGAGAAACTGAGGCTGAAGCATCCTGTCACGTGCGGGCTCCTAGCCTCCAGGGCGGGCTGCAAACAGCCGTGACTGTCTTTGTCTGCTGGTGATGCTAGGTAGGTAGGTCCTCTAGAGGTACTCTAGGCAGACGGAGGGGCACGCGACCTTCTTTGCCGCCTCTCTACCGAGGGCCCAGTCTGGATCGAGGTTCGTTCTTGGTGTTGCCCAGCGCGTTTGGAATGTTGACTTGGTGGAAGTGTCAACCCACAGCTTTGGGAGGCGGCCGCTGGCCCACCGAGCCATAACACTGGTCGAATTCAAGAAGTGGGTGTCGCGCATGATGCGCGGACGTTGCGAGGGGGACAGTACGGGTAGAGAGGACATAAATGGTGCCAAGTACACCGTACGACAGGGGCGGTTGAAACCGAGGAGGGCGGCGGACGGGCTCGGGGCAATTGGCGGGGGGGGGGGCGTTACTAAAGCGCTCTAGGAATTGAGCGAGGGTCGTGCTTGCCAGAGGGACACGCGTTGGGTTCCCACGCCCCCGGCCCGCCCACACCTTCACCCTCTCCTCTTCCTTCACCTGCTCGTGCATCACGGCGCTGGACCCCCAATTGAGTGCTGGCCCTGCTTGCTCGTGGTGTTGCGTGAATTGCTTTGCCTAGGCTTGTCCGGCCAAGAGGTAACGGTTCCATTGGTCACTATAACTATCACCGCCGCATCCCCGCCTGGCCTCCACACCCCCACGCCCGCCGTTATGAATATCAACAAGAAGTTCGACCGTCTCAAGCAATGGACCAACGAAAAGATGGGCGCAGAGGCCCGTACCGGCCTCTCCGACGAATTCAAGGCGCTCGAGGTGGAGATGAATCTGCGACATGAGGGTCTGCACACCCGCTGGCCCCTGCAGCCATGACGCACCCAAGAACCGATGCTGATTCAGTTGTGCAGGCATGGACAAGATGCAGCGAGCCATGGCTGTCTACGTCAAGTCGCTATCGAAACGCGCCGAGGGCGACGACAAGGAGAAGCAGCTTCCCGGTGGCCATTTGGGCTCGTCCATGGTCACGCACGGCGAGGACTTTGAACCCGACTCTGAATTTGGAAACTGTCTGTCCAGTGCGTACATATCCTTTGTCTCGACCTCCCAGCGTACTGAAGATAACTAGGTCTTGGCCGAGCAAACGAACGTCTGGCACGAGTCCAGGAGACCTACGCCGCCAATGCCACATCATCCTGGCTTGAAAGTCTGGAGCGCTCCCTAGTTCAAATGAAGGAATACCAGGTACTTCATCTCCTCACCAATTTGCAGCAAACGCGATAGACTGATGGGACCAGACAACACGCAAGAAGCTCGAGGCCCGCCGACTCGCCTATGACACTTCTCTCGCCAAAATGCAAAAGTCCAAGAAGGAGGACTTTCGCATGGAAGAGGAGCTGCGTTCGCAAAAGGCAAAGTATGAGGAAACCAGTGAAGAAGTCTTTCGCAGAATGCAGGATATCAAGGAATCAGAGATCGACATGGTCCAAGATCTCAGCGCCTTCTTGGAGGCCGAATTGAGCTACCACGACCGCTGTCGCGAGATCCTCCTTAACGTCAAGCGAGAATGGCCAGTCAGGTGGGTTGAACGCCTCTAGCAACGCGTGAGACAACGAACAAACACTAACCCCCTCCGCAGAGACATTCGTCCGGCACCCGCTCGACCAACTCGGTCTCGGTCGAATACCGCCCACGGGTACGCGGACCGATTCAACCCTGTCGAGGAAGAGCCAGAGCCGGAAGTCCCGCGCATCACAATTCCCAAGCTGAGCTCTCGCAGCCGCTCACCAGGTCCTGAGACACACTCTCCTGGTGGCTATGCCCTACGGCCGTCCCTCAGCCGAACGTCCACCTACGATAACAGCACAAATGGCTCGCGTGACGACTCTCCAGCCAAGCGTATAAATCGCGTGCCAACTGATCCGGGCTCTGTCATATCTTCCCGTAACAATCTTCGATCGGTCCGCAATGCCAATGCATTTGCCGACGAGTACGAAGATGATTCCACGACCAATCACAGCACCAATGGCCAACGACGCGACCGATCGCCTCCCAGTCCCGATAACTCATCCGTAAGCAGTGCACGTGGCAGTGTCATGTCTCGAGCTGCAAGTTGGTCACAGGTCTCTGATGCCGGAGGAGCAAAGAAAGCACCTCCACCGCCGCCACCTTCGCGGGCCAAGAAGCCACCGCCACCGCCACCGCCAATGAAGAGAAGTGCGTTGAGTGCCTCTGAAGTCGCGCAATATTAGCTTGGCATGTGCTAACTACTTGCTGCTTTGGCTGATATATGTGTTGCGCAGAGTCGATGTTGTCATCTGGTCGAGTAGTCACTTGGTAAGAGCCTCATGGGGGAACGCGTTAGATTTGCAGTACTGGGAGCCATCTCCGACTTTGTCATAAAATGTGTCACGACTGCGGGCCGGTCAGGCGTAGACGGCGTTCGTTTTGTACAATTTTCAAAATATATGCAATTCCAAAGAACAATGGAGTGGCAGTAGGGCGATTCTTTCTGATCAAGGACATCGCACCCACGGCTAAGCTTGCAAATACGTATGAACGGGTTCCAACTGAGGATTGCATACTTTGAAATTCAATGAAAATGGTGCACTGCTGCAAATATCGCAAGCGATGTATCTGCTGGGCCTATATTGTCAGATGAGGCTGCAACACGCCACCAACAACGTATGCCTATCCATCCAATCAAGAGATTGACACACGAGTTATCGATCATTGATCATACTTTTGGCTTTGCTGAGGAAAATTCCAGCTTTCCTAGGTTTGGGTTAGCGAAATACACCCAATCAAACCCCAGCAATTTCAGGACCACCCAAGATAGACGTACCCATTGCTGTAAGCCTCCATTCGGACTCGCTGTGCCAAAACCTCCTCCATGATCATTACTCTGCGTCGCCGTATCGACCGGCACAAAGATTGCCCCTGCATCCTGACTCCCCCCGCTCCCCATGCCTGCGAAAAAATCCAAATCATCCGTGACATGCCCGCCGCCATTTAGACTACCGAGCAAGCTGTCAAGATCGACATTGAGGCCATCTAAATTCCCCGTATGTGTCTTCTGCAAGTGGTTCTGCATGACATTTGCATTGGCGCTGCCAGCCAGGCCGCCGGCAGCACCATTACTACTGCCACCAAAGCCCGGACTGGTCATGGCGCTGAAACTATGCAGGGGCTGTAGTGTGGGATGTTGTTGCGGCACCGTGTGTGCTCGCTTCCTGTTGAAGCCTTTCATGACGTAGAAGGCCTCGAGGTTCTCCTTGACGGTCCAGAGGAGGTCGCTGCAGCGCTCGCGGACGCCGACGCCGTAGCAGTGGCCAAAGATGTGGTCGATGATGGTGGCCATGCGTTCTTTGCGCGGGAGGTCGGGCGTTCGGTACAACTCGGTCAGAAGCAGGAGCACGGCATGGTATTGCTGGTAGGTTGTCGAGTACCAGGCCCACGCCGACAGACTGGGCAGCGTGTCCAGCGTGGCGCCAATTTCGAGCGTGGTCAGCGCAGCCGTGAGGAGCACGTCGCGCAGTCGGTTCTCGGACTCGGAGCGCGTGGACAGCATGGTTTGAGGTAGATGGCGGTAGAAGAGCATTGAGTCGCAGCGGGCCATGAGTAGGGTGGCTACCAGGCCGCTGTAGCGTTGGATTGGTACGCTGGCGTCAAGATATTGTAGGTACTTGGATTGAATGAGGCGTTTCTGAGCTTCGACACGGCCACGAAGGTCATGCAATGTCAGGTTTTTGCGATCTATTTCTATGCGCCCACGAAATATGAGACGGTGAATTTCATTGACTTCGTAACGGATCAGAGACAATGTCACGTCTGACCACCCATTTGTCGAGGTGGGGTGTTGCTGCCATTTCGTACTGCCGAATTCGAAGACGTCGTCGTCAACGTTGAGGGGCAGCGCGATGTCAAAGTCGTCGGTGCGGATGGAGGGGTGGGGCCCTTGTGCTTCTGCAGTCTTGAAGTCAAGGAAACATATTTGGTACCACAGCAGGGAACGCACGTGGCGTTGGAGAGGAGTCGAACTGTTTGCTGAGCTGTGGGAGAGACGATGGATACCAATACATTGAGCGAGGCGGACGAGGGCACCGACCACTACAGAGGTTGCACGAGAGATTTGTGCTCTGCAGAGGGGAATCTGGGATTTTAGTGTACGTGACCTCTGCAGAGAACCGCATGCTTACCAGGTATATTGTCAGCGCTTGTAGCGTCCTAATATTTGATGTCTTCGCCCAATTAGCACGCAAAAGTGCTCTTTCCGTGGCTTTCTGCAGCCTAAGGAACAAATCTTCCTTTGTGATGCCAAACTGCGATTTGGCGTGTAATGGCGACACGGATGCAGCGGCCGCCATACATACTGCAAGAATCAGGGCAACACAGGAGTTTTGGTTGGGACTTCCCAGCTCGATATTCATCCAGAACCGATCGAACATTCGCTTGAAGGAGGGAATATGCAGGACATGTGCAAGCGGACTTACAGATTTCATGTATTGTCTGAAGAGCACTTCTGCTTCCAATTTGGAGGGAAGCTGTGGCGGCTCGACATCACTGTTGTGATATGGAGACAGTGAGCCGCCTAAAAGTAGATTCAATGACGGTGCCAGGGATGGCATCTGTTCTGCAGACAGGAGTGCAGAAGCCTGTGGGGCTCTCTGAAATCCAATAGGTGATGATGGAGTGGAGCATTCTGACAAGAGCTTGCCCAACTACACACGGCGATTCAGCTAGTTCTCGACACACTGCCCATATCATCGCAGCGTGAAGCCAGAGAAGGAGAGGGCAGAAAGTACCTCTTCAGCGTATTGTGGTCGAAAGAATCCCGTGACATTTTCACAAATGATCATCCTTCCAATCCGGATTGTCAAATCCGTCGCAATCTGGTCTTCGTCATCATCCTCATCCTCATACACATCGTCCTGCGCCTCTTCCATCTCCGCCGGCAACCGCTCCCATGCATCGCCCTCAGGCTCAACATCCTGCTGATACGCCTCCCAGTCGTAGTCTCTCGGTGGGGTTCCAGGCGTAGTTGTTAAATCTACGGAATTCGAGCCCTCAAACTTGTCCGCCCCGCTGGTGCTACTCTGTGTGCGCACCGGGAGGTTTTTGGTCCAATCTGGAATCGTAACGCCGACTCCACTCTTACTCAACGCGCGTTCCCTCTGTTCCCTCTCTTTCTTACGCGCCGCGCTCTCGGGCACACTAATAAAGACACATTCTCGCCCAAACGCCGTGCAATTCTGGCACGGGTGCGTCTTCGAACACCGACTCTTGCGGGTGCGACACTCGACGCACGAATTGATCGGGCGTGGATTTCTTCGGCGGACCACTCGAGACTGCAAGACGGATCCTTGGTCAGGCATTTCTCATGTCACGGGACCGACGGTCTGCATCTTATTGTACAGTCCTCTAACTGCGCGGGTTTCGAGTGTCGATGTCGGAGGCTCGAAGGGGTGGAGAACGGTGGCAGGGAAATCGGATGTCGGCCCGGTGAGGGGGAGCCCTGTCACTCTTTAATGACAACTTCGCTGAACCCACGTGATGTGGGCTTCTCCAGCCTTGCGAAATGCTGCTTGGCTCCACTGGGGTTAGCTTACTCTCGATCACTACACCAATTGCGCTGTTTATTGGAGTATGATGCAGGTACCAGCCACTAGATTCGAGGCGTGATAGGTCACACTTGCTCGTCAAAGGCCACAAGAGCGTTAATTTGTTTTGGACGGAGGCACACTGATTACTGATACATGCCTGGCTAATACCCCATACGCCAATGCTGCATGTTGAAAGCCAAGGTTTTCCATTACGCCGTGATGTTGGACTGGTGACCAAGCGAAGTCTACTCATCCCTCGGGTCATCTGCCCACTTCTCGTCTTAAGCGAGCTGCGGCGGATGTCGCAGGAGGCTCTGGCCAGGATTCCACAGCAGCTTCAACTTCGTCTAGGAATGAGGAGCTATTATGCACTGTAGTGCCACCAAGGACAACGCGAATGCCGGGTGAACTCGCGTTTACCTGGGCAACCATCTTTGCCTCTTCGTAGGTAGCACCACCAACCATGAACACGATAATGTCCTGCGGTTTGTCCTTTGTCGATCCTCCGCCTTCTACAAAAGGGTAAATCTGTTGACTTAATCGGCCTTTAATCATATCTTGCAAGGTAGTTTCTAGTCGGGGCGAGTGTTGGGTGTATACGTTCTCCACACCTTTGAGGCCTTTCAAACGGTCTCGGGCGCCACCAAAGAAAGACCCAGGCTGGAATAGATCTGGCACCCCGCCCGCAGCAGCGGTTGCCTGTAGTGAATCGTGATATGTCAAAAGCTTTGTTATGATGTGTATGCGATTGCGTGAAAGACCGCCAGCGACAGCGAGAAGATCTAGTAACATAGCAGTCGAGTTTGAGGACGCCTTGGAATACCGCAACGCATAGATTGCCACAAGTCGGAGTTTGTTGTCGGCTGGCACTTTGGGGTCTTGGACGATTTTCTGTAATGATTTGACGTCATTTGAGTGGTTGTCAGTACATGCTAGACTCTGTTCCAGCTCACTGATATCCAGCAGGCTCTCTTCTCCCACTCGCCGGCTGAGCTCGCCGACGAGCGTGACGTGCTTTGTGACGTTTCCAGAGAGCTTCCGGAACTCTGGAAAGTCTTCGATGAAGCGTTTCATGTCGGCAATCGAGTCGAGCTTTTGCGACCCTTGCTGCTTTGACGCGAATTGCTCCACGTACTCCTTGGCATTTTGGCCCAGATCACCAAAGTTGAGGTACATGTTCTTCTTGAAGAAGGGGTCCTGATCAGGGGCGAGAACAATCTCCTTGAGCTCGGGACGAATCTCGGGTACATTGCGGAGGTCGACTCGTCCATTCTTGATTCCCAGTAGCTCGTGCACCATGGCTTGATAGGTCCATTGTGTGAGCAGGGGCGTTACCGGGTCATCCCTTCGATCGACAATGAGGAGTATTGGAGGGGTGTCCGTTTTCCGGAAGTCGAACAACTGATCCTCTTGTGTCATGTGATAGCGTACCTCCGTGGCCAACTTCTTTACGAGCAGACTGTTCTTCTGGTAGCGTATCAGGGGCTTCTTCTTGAGCGCGAGGAGAAGTGCTATGACAGCTTCAGTCGATCTCTGTAACGCATCCTGGTTCCAGGTGTCTGGTGTCGTGCTCCATATCCTGTGGTCTGGGAACCCAAGGTTCAGGGACATGAGGTCGGGGTTGATGACGAGAAAGTCAGCAAAGTACTCCTGGACAGCACGCACGACTTCATGGTCGTCTGCTTCGGCGAGTCGCTCTAGTGATGACTTCTTGATGATGTTACTGAAGTCTGCCACAGTCAGCAGACGCATGTATCTGGAAGGCGGGGCTGCGTGCATACTTATGTAGTATTCGCCGTACTTTGGCTCACGCAGCTCCTCGATTAGGCTTTGTATTGATTCGGGGGACGGGCGGACGAAGCACAGACAGCGGAGATGGCGCATCTTCTCGCGCTTCTGACTGTCAAGACGGCTGTACTGGCGTTAGGCGCACGTCGCGAGGGGTTGGGGGGCGCTCTTGGAGGGAGGGAGACGTTACTCGGTGAGGTAAACCTCATGACTGAGGAGGGCCGACTGCGTCGTCGCAGTTGATACTATCGACACCTGTTGCCGTAAGCCCTTGCGCACGCCTCGCCCGGTGGAGGAGACAAACCCACAGTCTCGTGGTCGAGCAGGAGGATCTTCATCTTGGCCGCGGAGGTGCCTGTCGCCGCATTGTCTCCGACCGACACCATCTTGGTGATGTAGCCGGAGACGGCTTGCACAATGTCCATGGCTGCGAGGCTGCCTTTTGTTCCTTGTTTGTCACGGTGTGCTTGAGCCCCGTGGTGGTCGTGGCCGCTGCAGGCGGGACGTGGCTCGAGCTCGACGCTTGAGGGTGAACCTCACTGCACAGAGTGGTGCCAAGTCAGCCATCCACCACCAACATCTGCATCCGCACGTGTATGCATCTCACACGCATATCTGCGGGCGGCAATGGCATTCTGGGCCCATCCATGCAGTGCCTTCGTATACGTCAAAGTGGCCTTGTGTAAGCGCTGCCGTCTGCAACCTGGCGTTCACGACGAGTTGTGACGTAGGCGATTAATCAACTACTACCTAGCCGTGGCCCACGCCTACGTTACGACACAAAACCACTCCCAGGCATAACGCGACTAGATCTTACCTCAGGAGCTGTACAGCAAAAAGCACACGGTTTATGATGACGAAACTCTTCATGTGAGCTGCCATCTCCCTCCAACTCTCGGCTTTGCTGACAGCACCGCAGTACCGGGGCGACCGGATATATCGGGGGCGATATCCTCTATGCAATCGCAGATGCATACCCAGATCTCGAGATAACGGCCCTCGTCCGTAACAGCGAAAAAGGCGCAAAGGTCGCTGCTCGATATGCCAAGGTCCGCCTCGTTTACGGCGATCTCGACAGCGCCGATCTATTGACGAAAGAAGCCTCCCACGCAGATGTAGTCGTCCATGCCGCGGACTGTGATCATGTGGACTCTGCTGAAGCGCTTGTCGCGGGCCTTGCGTTGAGTGGCAAAAAGACCCATCTCATCCACACATCAGGTACTGGTGTGCTTACTTTTGCGGATTTTGAAGCCAACACCTATGGTATTAAGCGGGATAAGGTGTACAATGATTGGGATGGCATTGGCGAGGTGATATCCTTGCCTGATGCCGCTTTACACCGCAAAGTCGACAAGATCATTCTCGGTGCCAACGCGGCTTCTGCAGGCACCGTCAACACTGCCATCGTTTGCCCACCTTGTATCTACGGACCTGGCCGTGGTCCTGATAACCAAAGGAGCATCCAGGTCTACGATTACGCCAAGGCGACCTTGATGCGCAACAAGGGCTTTCTCGTTGGAACAGGCGCCAATATTTGGACTCAAATTCACATACAAGACCTCAGTGCAGTGTACCTCGCCCTCGTCACTGCGGCTCTGTCTTCGTATGGCGATGCTACATGGAATGACCAAGGCTACTACTTCGCCGAGAACGGGGAATTCGTTTGGGGGGACGTCGCCCGAGGAATTGCTCAGTATGCGTTTGACAAGAACTTGATCAACAGCAACGAGCTCGATACAGTGGACAAAGACGGCGCCGACCAACTGAGGGCTGCAGGGAGCTATCAGTGGGGCACCAACTCTCGTTGCAAGTCTATTCGTGCTAACAAACTCCTTGGGTGGAAGCCCATGCACAAGAGTGTATTCGACTTGCTTCCTAATATCATTCAAGCCGAGGCACAGGCACTAGGCAGGTTGCAGACGCATGCCGAAGAGGCTGCAGAAGGTCGCATCATGAGGTGAAGGATCTAAGAAGGACAAACGTTCATGTTTCGACTTTGGGGGAGAGTGGTATTTTGAAGGGTGGATGAATATCGGTTCCGAGTGAACAGCCCTTGATCCATAGCGGAATATCTCGGTCTCCTTGAAGTCTTGGTAGAGCCTACCAGTAACTGAGGAAGACCTCGCTGCTTAGACCCAATCCCAGATTTGAAGCAACTGTTCTCTGCTGTAGCATCTGAACAGCAAGGACAATGTTATGTAGCCATGGATGTGGTATCGCATGAATAGTGAGTCCCGTGCAGTACCCCGATCCCTGCTCATCCCGTAGCTTCCACATGAACACACAAAACCTTGAACACCACCCTTCCCACCCCTTCCCAGTCCCCTTTCTTGAGCTCAGCATTCGATCCCCTCCTCTCCCCCATACCCCCATCCAAACTCGGAAACACCCAATTCTTCCGATCTTTTTGCATCTGCCACTGCTCCAGCAGTCTGTCCTTGAGTTCCATCTTAGTCGCCCACACCTCATCATTCTCACCCTTGACCTTGAGCAGTACTAAGCGCCTCGGGCCTGCAGAGCCGGCTTGTATGATCTCTTCAGGGAAAAGGCGGCGAGTGAGGAGACAGGTATCGCCATAGCCGTTGCGCACGCAGCGGGTGCAGCATGGCGTTGTGCGTGAGCAGGGGAGGTTGGCGAGCGTGCATTGCAGACATGATGTGATATTGACTACGCGCGGGAGGTCCGGGTTGTGGTTGTCTTCACGACCAGACTGAACGATGTGACCGAGAGGATCGTCGAAATCTGAATGCACAGATGATGGAGGGTCGCAGGAGTCGAGACTTGCGGTCGAGATGTGGAATTGCTGCGTGTAATTCGATATGAGGCAGGGTTTCTCGCTTACGCCTCCTGCATTATCTTCGCCATCGATGCTGGTGTGGTCAGAGAAGTCGGCATAGAATTGGTTGCAAGTTGGTGCTCTGAGCGGAATGTCCTTGCGAAGTGGAGCGTCAAAGAGAGTCTCATCGGAGAAGATTGATGTGATTGGAGACGAGTGATCAGGTATTTGGACCACAGATGAGCGGCGCAGAGGCGTGATGATCTGAATTCTTTCTCTCGAATTTTCCAACTGACTTCCCTGGCTGGTGTCTCGGTCGCTACTCTCAAGCCCCAGTCCTTCCAGCCACAAAGCGACGTGATCCGGATGCTCCATATTATCTTTGAAGTCAGCACGCCTCGATTCACAAGCCCGAGACGTGTAGATGAAATTCCGGATGAACGTCGAGAAGACTTTAGAAGGTCGGTTTTGGTGTTGAAAAAGCTGAGAGGCAAGGTGAGGTTGATAGATCAGTACCACTCACGGTGAATCTGAGTACACTAATTAAGCTCACTGCAGGATTTGACACGCATCGGGAATCAATGCGGGGTAGCAAAACATATAATGTGGGAGATACAAACGCTCCGAGCAGGTCTGAGATGTGTGATAATTGGAGAAGGGATACTTCGAGAAGGTATTTGGTATTCGAAACGGTGGTACAGGGATCCGCAATCGCATCAGTAGAGTGGAAATCACAACGCAATATCCTTCCTCGGAAATCAAGGGCAAAAAAATCAAGCTAAGGGCATTCGCGTTCCATCGTTAGTTGAAGGTTGAATTTACATGAACTCCAGCGTGAAAGAACTAGGCCGATGGTTCCACGGAAGAGGCGTTTAGAGTAATCGTAAAGGGGTGAGAAGAGCGAATTTAGGCGAAATCAAGTGTCTGAATTCTTCCCTTCGCAGTGATTTTTGCTACTGCGATCGAATGACTACTTATGCAAAGAAGTTCAAACTCAAGATCTGCGCTCAGAGGGTATATAAAAGGTCGTCCCAAAATGATTCGAGTTCCAAAATAGAGAATCACAACACAAAACCTCCAGTCGTAACATGCTTCCAGTTGCGCACTGGATGCGTATCTTCGAGATCGACACACCACCAGAGAACTTCCTTGGCCTTCTCAATCTGCCCGCTCTCTTCGTATGCCCTTGCGAGCGCGAACCAGGCTTCAGAGTAGTCCCATCCAGTGCCGAGTTTAGTAAGTGTCGATAATAGCCCAAAAGCACGGTCACGCGCTGCAAGTCGATTCAGCTCTGGTGGAGACAGCTGGTTCTCCACAGATGGAGTGTGGGATGTCAGGTACGGTGTAGTTGAATGTACGACAGACTGTTCAACTGAAGGGAGGGATGGGGATGAGGCAGAATCCATGTGACCTGGTGTCATATCTGGCTCAAGTGGAATTACCTCACTGTATATATCTAACAGAATCTTCGACAATCCCACAATGGCTTCGGGGTGGTCGGGATTGTGCAGTAGGGCGCGTTCAAATTCGGTACGTGCTTGGTGCTTGTGAGACTGGCTTGCGAGCAGCTCGCCACGCTGGAAATCTATCAGTGGATACTCGTGCAAAGATAGCAAAGACTTACAGCAGTATAAACATCAGCCCATAGCTCTTCTACACTTTTCCCGTCACCCCAACCCTTTTCTGCAAGCGATTTTGCTGTTGATGATTCCAACAACGTCTCGGTCTCAAATGCTCCCACAAGTTTCAATGCTTCAGCAGCTGCTTCTCTAGCATCAGAGAACATTTGAGCTCGAGTGTAAAGACCTGATATGTAGAGCCATATGCTGACTAATAATGAGATCTTCTGCCGTCGCTCCTGAAGCTTGCCGAAATGCGGTTCCAGGGGAACAAATTCTGGATGAGGTACTCTCGATGGTAGTCGGACGTCCTGTCTGGGCGGCTGCTCTGATGGACCCAAAGGAGGCGATGTGTGCGTCATATTATGTGGTATAGACCGTAGCGGCCTATCGCTGATCTCCATAGACTTCCTAGGCGTACTCGCATTCGACAGCCGTCGAACAGGTCTCGCGCTGCTGGTGTTGCTCTGTGCACCACCACCATTAGCTACGCTATCAGGAATAGGAGGGGCTTCATTCGTCTGGTCTGTGTCCGTCACCGACGATCTGCGCACACTGGAACTTCGCTTATGGAGTTTGCTCCTGCTTCGTCCTAGGCCTATTTTGCCATCTTCTTGCTTATGATGATGAAAGAAGTGGTGACGGTGATGACCATTTGCTTGAATTTTATCGCTATCTTCAGTGACCTGAATTGTGGGTGGTGCGCCCTGTCGCTGAGAAACTCCAGAGCTCTTGCCGCTTACAACAGATGTATTCCTGGCAGTAGTAGCTTGTAGAGAGGATTTGACAGAACCTCGCCCTCGGAAGATGCTACCTCGAAGCGTACCCGCAGCACTTTTGGGGGGCAGCAGCGTAGTGACTGGCGGCTGCATATCGGCCTTCTCGGAAGATGGATCACCGAACAATCTGCCATATAGCGCGAGAAGTTCGTCACAGCCATCGACAGCAGCCAGCGTTCCGTCGGTTACTTCAATCAAGGCTAGCTGTGTCATCTTTATTTGCAGTACACTGCTCTTCTCGTAACGCTGCATGCGGTCAACGATACCGGAGTCGAAAGTGCCTTTGCTAGTGACCTCGTTTAAATGTTCACTTCGGAAGGTTGCAATATCGTCCTTACCAAACAGTGTAGCAGGATCACCAAACTGTTCGAAGGCTGCTTCGCAAGCTTTCTCAGCCGCAGTGAAATCGGAGCGAGAAGTCAGCAGTAGGGCAAGCAGATGCCATACTGGAATCAGCTTGCGCTCTCGGCCGAATTCGGTGACGATGCCTTCAGACAGGACGCCGTCAGGAGTTTCCGTCTTCGTAGCTCTTGGGGATTGAGTGAGTGCGCGTTTCGCTACCTTGATGGCTCCGGCAATATCTCTGGTTTCGGCAAGTACAAGCGACAACGCATATAATGCTTCCACATTATTCGATTCACCAAGACTCTGCGCGAGCGATTTACGCAAAAACTGCACAGCCTTGGCCTGAATGCTAGCCCGTGCCTCGACTTCGTAGGTAAACCGTGCCCATTGCGCCTGGCTGATTCCAATGGCGCAATAAGCGGCTGCAAGCGCTGTAGGCTCAACTAGCGCGTTTATGGGGATGGCCGAGCCAGCATCAGATGCTGACTGCATGTGGTTTGACTGCTCCAGCCATCTCTCGATCTTGTGACCGATTTCCAGGGCCTTCTCCGCTTCTTTTTTGCCTCCAAATCGACAGAGGACTCTGATAGCCTCCGCAGAGGTCCGCAGTACAGTGCTGTCATCATCGATGTGCGGGTCCTCTTCTCCCGACTTTTCGCTGCGGTCCTTGCCTCGCGTGACGATGACGACGTATGAATCGTAGGCTTTCAAGGCCATGTCGAATTCAGCGAGCGATGCGTGAACGACGAACAAATGCCGCAAAATCTGGGTGGAGTGAAAGGTCTTGGTGGCTGCACGATATAGGATCTGTGATGCTGTTAGGTGTGTATCGAGCATGCTGGCGGTTCAGTGCTCACATCAAGCACGCTTCGTGCGATTCCTTCTTTGCCTCCCTCGCCAAGGTCATCTTCATGCCACGTTGGACCACATAGAAGCCGCCAGTTGTCCATAACGGAGTCAACCCATGCCTCTATCTCGTAATTGGCATCACTCGCTTTGGGGAATTGCGTTTCCTTGATAAGCAAACTTTCGTAAATAGTCTCTACCCGTTTCATCTCTGTTAGCTGTTTAAGTCGCCTGCTGGACTGGTTGTAAAGCGGCAGATTTTCCTGGTCGGTCGGCGTAGAATCGGGCTCATAAGTAAGGTCATGTCGCAGTATGGTAGAGAGAGTGCCGTAGTATGACTTCCAGACCAAGCGTCGAGATTGTGCCGAGTTGTCTCCTTCGGGTCCCCCTCTCTTTACTGCCGCCTCCCAGTGCTTGGCCCAGCAACGGTAGGTGCGAAGGGCTTCCGCGGAGTCGACGGATCGACCTGTGCTGGTTGTCTGGTCAGACAGCTGGCAGAGCCGACCAAGGGTGCGTTCGCTCCACATGATGAACTGGGCAGATTCGGTGGCGGGGGTGGTCGAGGTCAAAAGCCAGGAGACTATGGATGAATAGGCTGCAATGGCCTCGTCGAGGGCGCTGATGCTTTCAAGGGCCGAACCTGCAACGCATTAGTCTCTCAAAAGACACAGGTTGTGTAAGCAGTGATTTTGCAGCCCGTACCTTTGAGGTAGGTGCCCTTGACCAGACAGACGCGTACCCAGCCGCTCAGTGCTCCCGCCTCGCCAGACAACTGGGTCGCAACAGCCCCAAAATCCCCGGGAAGGCGCGCGGCGGCCAGCTCCGGCTCGCCGAGTACATGGTGGAGCCATGCGAGGCAGACGGTGGCCTGGAATGACTCGAGTGCGGGGCTGTCGGCGGCGTCGATAGCGGCCAACAGCGACGGGACAATCGGGGAGAGGCCGGTCGAGGCGGTCGAGGCGGCAGTCGAGGGCCGTTGGGCACTGTACACAGCAATCTGGGCCTCTGCGCGCGCGGTAAGCGTGATGCCTTGGATGGCCGTTAGCTGCTGTGAGTCCAAGGCGAAGGCAGGAGGTGGGCGGCTGACATTTGCGATGCGGCGCATGCTTGTCCACCTTGCGGCACAGCTCAGGCACGTCGCTCCACCGGCCGGCGCATCGTGCCTCGTCCAGCAGCTGCAGGTAGCGCTGGGCCTTGTCGCTCTCGGGGGGGTTCTGGGCGACAGTCAGCTCCGGAGACACGCGAGGGGCTCTGGATGCATCCCTCCGCCCATCTACAGAGCGCAACCGAGGATTGTGACGTACCGCCATGGTGCTGAGGATATGGATCTTGTGCTAGGCAGCTTCACACAGCGCCCGAATTCATGTCATGCCCAAGGAGCGAGCAAGACGGCATGCCACGACGTCGGCCATGCCGGTTCCCATGGCACAGAGCGACGGCGTTGCCCCGGCCATCCCCCCACATCGCGGCCGTCTTGGCACCGAGCGGGCCGACCCAAGCTCCGCGGTCCTCGAACATTTTTGGGCGAGTGTAGTCGCCGTTCGACGGCACGGCTTGCGGGTTCCAATTCTCCAATTCTAGTCCATTGGGATAGCAGCCAAGGGCAGCGCCATGGCCCCAGTCACCACCGAGCTGTCGACGCTCAAAGCGCTCACGTTCCGCATCGCATCCACGCCCACCTCGCAGCTGCCCCAACACGTGCCTGCCATCGCAGCGTCCTTGGCCCATTGCAGAACACTCCTGTCGACAGCCCAAGCATCCAGCGCCGCGGCATCTGCTCCCGAGGCCTCGGTGGCAGTCCACAAGTTTCGCACCCTCATCACAACCCTGCTCCAGGACCGCACCGTGCAGGGAAGATGGTCTGCCATTGTCCTCGTCAAAGCGACCGTGGAAGTGGGGGGCTGGGAGACGCTGCAAAAGTCGCTCCCATGGGTCCGTGGATTGCTTGGATTTTTGAACAAGCCGGACCCGCCCTCTTCCAAGAAGCTGTGCATCATCACATTGACCCGCATCTTCCTCCTCACCAGAGCGTACCCGACTCTTGTCCGCGAAATCACTACACCGTCGTTACCGGCGTTTGTTCAGGCAGCTTTGCACATGGCTGTCTCAACTACATCTTCGACTCTGCTACAGGCCATTCTAGAGAGCTTCAACGAGCTTTTGCCGCGACACCCGACCATGTTCCGGTCTTACCTCAAGCAACTCCAGCCACTTTTGGCGCGCCTAATCGCCCCTACACCATCGAACAAGATCAAGACTGGACAAGAGTTGGGACTACGCGCCGGAATCACCTCGGAGATTGCGTCCGCTGCACGGCAAATTTACGTACAGATTCCCTCGTGCGCGCCGAAAGGGGGTTCGAGCGAGGAGTGGGCCAAGTCCGTCAAGAGCACCGTCTATCATGTCCACCAAACCGCGGACAAAGTCTTCCGTGCCATTCTCGAGGACTGGCAGTCCTCCACACGAGAGGCGCCTGCTACTAACGGCCATACTCTGGACGATGAAGTCCAAGACCTGGAGCCAGGTCATGCTGGTTTGCCATTGTGGTCAGGCATTTTCGCCGGAAGTGAGCGGCTGACGGGTCTTTTGCGCATTCTAAAACAGTATATCGAGAGTCCGACCGCAAGTTCCGTGTACTTCAACATCGGCATGATCATGGACCTCATCACTAGGATGCTGTCACTCACTATTCCCGCGTTGGGGGTCAAATCCTTCCAGAATGTTGCAAGGCTTAACAACCAAGTCAGCAAGGAGGAGCGCGAGAACCTGTGGTTACTTTTACCAGATGTGCACGTTGCATCAATTGAAGTTTTATCGGCGCTTGCACATCGATCTCAAGCAAGCACACTAGCACTCGACTCGTCCGTCATTGACCAAATAGTTTGGGTGTTTGGGTCGGAGAGAGACAATAGGCAAATCAGGACGGTGTGTTATTCGGCCGTTGCGACCTTTTTGGAACGCTCTGGGGCGACCTTGCATAAGACGACTATCGACTCAATCGTTCCCCTTATACGCAGTTGTTGCGACGACATACTTTCCACTGATATTGTCAACAGCCCGGCAAAACAAACACCTGGACAAGCCAAAGCGAATGGCAACAGCCAGCCGCAGACTACCTCAAACGCCGACACATTTCTTAGTTCCTCCAAGCCTACTGCAGACTTCAACGCTGGCTTTCCGGGCTTGAAGGAAGCAGCGTATGCCCTCCTCCCGGTACTTTTTACCAATATTCGTGCCCAGTATTTTTCAGACTCACTACGAGCACAAATGGACCGTACCGCCATCTTGATCCAGCAAAAAGACGCTATGATAGCCAGTGTATTGAATCCGCCCCCAAGTAAAAAGTTTGGCAAGCCAGCCGCAAGCATCCTACCGCTAATGGCTCGATCGTTTCCCCAGGATCCGCATGTTGAGGGCATGCTAAGGCCACGAATGCCAGTGATCCGTTTGGGTGGGCTCGGTCTCGAGATGGAGGGTGAGGTTACTATGGAAAACGAAGATAAAGAGAATCAAGATGAGAATGAAGATCTAGAGAATCATGGCCAATTAGACACAATTTTCGTTGGTCATGAGCTGAATTGCTTGTTGGACCCTCCGGGACATGCTAAACAGCTTGCAGAAACCCATACTGTGCCAGAACCTACATCAGTGGATCTCAACTCCAAAGCACCAGTATCAAGCGATAGTGAGGGTCTCACTGCACAAAAGTCTATAGTCATTGTACCAGAGCCAGTCCAATTTAGCGATACATCGAAACGGTATCTGGGCGATGAAGCAGTTTTGTCACCTGCAAAAAGAGAAAAGAGTATTGAGGCTGAGATTGCCACAACGGAAGCCATGCATATGGCACAATCAAGCCCGCCAGTCAGCGGCTCGTTTGTACCTGTTGTTCCCAACTTTTTACCCAGCAGTACTACCTCCGCTATACCTGAATTACCAGAGGCTAGCGAGACCATCGCTAGAGATGCCGATAGCGACGAGGATGATGTTGTACCATTGGTATTCGGACAGGACACAGATGACGATGAGTCGGATTAGGACTGGCGTCAACAATAAACGCATGGACTATTATTGTCAATCGCTGCAAAGTGAAGTGAATGCAAACCCACAAGTGTGCACAGACAAGTCATTAGCGTCAACTTATGCCTTTCCTACACCTGCACCTTCGACACAATCTCCGCCTGACCACTTGGCAAACCTGGTAGGCGTTTCTACTTTCACCGAGTCTACAAAGTCTGTATCGTCACAACAATCTTGCCGTCCAGTAAAGAGCCCAAAAGTTAGTCCAGCACATTGAAGAGAAGCTCCCTCTTACTTCTCTCGCGGACTTCCATGGGCAGTATGGACCCTTCCGAACAGTTATGGAATGCCGCGGTAGACTCAGTGGAGCTTCCTAGGGCACAGCCGCATCCCGTGGGCATCGCACACTACAACCAGATACTTAAACAGCGCCAATACCACGAAGCTATGCGCGAAGACTCAGTCAGAAAACACAGAGACGGCACGATTGCTGGCGGAATGACAGATATCGACGACGCTTCACAATCAACGAGACCGAGCGTACCTGACCCGGACATAGATTACACTAAACGCCCTGCTGTGCGGTCCAAGTACATAAACGACATATACTCAGCCGCAACATACAGTTCAGCGGTCTGCCTCGCCATCATCCGCATAGCGGAGAAGAATCTGCCTTCCATCGACTTCTGCTCTGCCATCAACCAGCTGCCCAACCTCGCACCCACAGATGTTCTCCCGGCCTTACCTCCCGGCACGTTCACCGGAAGCATCCCCCACGCCCAGCGTCAATCCAATATCCCCGTCTCTATCGCCTTCTTGCCCGAATATTACACCGACTACCGCCACGCGCTTGGCTACTACTGCCATATAGCCGACCCGGGAAGCCCGGGTAGAACACAGCTTACAGCCGTCGTCTTCACGCCGTGTACCACGGGTGATTTGGAGGACTGGGATATGCTGCGATACGAGTTGGGAAAGGAGAGCGATGGGGTCCATGGGATCGATGTTGTCGGCGTGGAGGGCGGGAGGTGGTTGAATGTGGAAGTCGAGACGGATGTAAAGCAGTGGAATTTTGTGT
>Ga0182211_1000091_pt1 | contig 24063 bp, 43 predicted proteins | sample G5R1MG_20_FD_129660 | JGI IMG/M metagenome (GOLD analysis project Ga0182211, IMG submission 129660) | Switchgrass phyllosphere microbial communities from Michigan, USA - G5R2_MAIN_03OCT2016_LD1 MG | ecosystem: Host-associated > Plants > Phyllosphere > Phylloplane/Leaf | place: USA: Michigan... | reverse complement strand
GCTGCGCTCCGACAAACACCCGCTTCACCGGGTCGGTAATGGACACTTCGTACATGCGGTTCCTCGCAATGCCCAGCCGCCAGAATAGCGAACGGTTGGCGTATTTTCCCACCTTGCCGATAGGTGCGGTGCGCTCATTTTTCCAAGTCACGCCGCCATCGTCAGAAACGCGCAGCATGATCTTGGGATCTGCACCCTGCCCCGTTTGCGTGCCTACTCCCTGCTCCATAACCACCTGCAGGCAAGAGGTGGTGAAGTAGCGCTCGTCTAGGCTGGTTATCGTGGTCGCCCGTAATGCGCGGATAGCCTGGCCATCGTCGGTATAGGCATCCTCATCCAATTCGTACAGCTTGCCGTTTTCCCAATCGCCCACGACCAGTTTGCCGTTCATCACCGCAAAGCAGTTTGCCCGGTGACGTTGGAATGCGCCGTCTTTGAAATACAGCCACTCCGTCCAAGCCTGCGAGTTGAAGTCATAGACCCAAGTCCGCTTGTCGGTTGGGAAGGTGATGACGTAGAACGTGTGACCGGCGAAGTTGAATCCAAACGCCTGCGCATCGCGTAGGGTGTAGTTGGAGAACTCGGTGGCAATGGCCGCATTGCTGATCGGCGCCAAGCTGCTGGGCCCCGAGACCTTATAAACAGCCACCGTGCCGCGCTTGTCGTTGCCCAGGAAGCAGAAGCCGTTGTCAATCTTGACGATGGTTGCAGGGGCCGCACAGCCGGTTTCAACGAACGAGCCTTCAATGCGGCTCAGAGGGAAGTCGGCGCCTCCAGTGTTGCTCCACGACTCCATGCTGTCCGTGCCCAACAGATAGACGATCCGCTGGACGACGATGCAACCCACGAGGTTATCAGGCAAGCCCTCAGCGCTGGCGAAGTCCAATGCATCCCAGCCGCGGATGTCCTTGATCGTGGATACGCCGAATTTCTCGCTGCCCGGGAATACAGCAACGATGAACCCATCGATGTAGCCAGCTGCACCCGTCCCATTCGGGAAGCCCTCTGCGGTGATCTGGCTGAATACCGCAGTGCCAAGGTCATAGACCCAGCCGAACTGATAGTCAAATATACCGAGTTGAATCCCGTTGTCAACGATCTGCACCGGGCCTGTGGAGGTTCCTATGGTTCCCCGGGCTGTCGGGGTCCAGTCTGCGGATAGCTCGAACAGGGTGTTGCCAGCTACGGCGAAGTTCCTGCCTTGTGCAACGTATAGGGCGCGGACAGGCTGCGTCGGGAGGCTTGCAAGGGCAGTCAGGCCAGGCATCCCATACATGGACAGCGGGGCCTTGCCGTTCTGCTGATCGACTTCGAGATACAGGTTTACAGTGCGCTGCGAATTGATCGCAGGCGAGCGGGCGGGGACACTGGGGCCGAGGAAGCCGGGGAATTTCATTGTATTTTTTATTCCCTAAACCACTGTGCCATCTGCTTTAACCCAAACCAATCCCGTCCACCATATCGGCATTCCATTAGTTGCAAGCGTTGTGTCAAAAAACATGGCCCCCGCCCATGCCGCATCGGTGGCCACTCCCATGGTTGTTTTCGTGGGCCGGGCCGCGGTGTTGCCGCGAGCGACGCCGGACTGCCCCGTCATCTGAAAAGTGGCGGTGCCTGCATCCCCGGTGGCGGTACAAGACCAGCCCGCAGCGCCACCGATAGAGGGAAATGCGTTGTCGACAACGTCGCCGCGCTTCCAAGAGCGCACGGTAGGCGCGGCGCCATTCTTGACTCGGAAGGAATTGAAAACACCCGTGGCTTTGTTGAACCACGACATACGACCTTCCGTACCAGCATCGCTCGACATATAAAAGTCGATGTTATTGTAAAGGCCCAAAGGAAGCGATTGGCGTACCGCATCGGATCCCGACGTATGGCTAATAAATGAAGCTGCAGCAGCCAGCACATTTCCGCCTTGGTCAAAGACTTTATAATTAGTAAGCCCACTGTAAACCGTCGTTACGCTTGAAGATTTCAGATTTCCAAATCTGAATTGTTGGGTATTGTTAGTACCTGTAATTAATGTTAGGCATCGATCTATTTGGGCATTGCGAATTTCAACATATTGAGCAACGTCGGCATTTATCAACCTAGTCAAGGTGGCGGCACCTTGACTATATTGCATTAGCACTCCACCTTCTCCCTCAATAACCAAAGATGTGGCAGAATCGTAAGTATTATTTGGTGATGCACCCCCGGTCACGCCAACCTCAAACATTGGAATGTTTGCATCGGAATTTGGAACGTTCTCACAATAGGGGGCCTTGACGATTACCTGATTGCCTTTGCAGATGTTGAAAGCAATACCATTGATGCTCTCATATACAGTAGTATCAAATACTATCTCTTTACCTGCCGCCGGTTCTGCAAAACATACGTTAGAAAACCCCCCGGCGCCTGGTGAAAGCCGACCACTAACATAACAATCCTTTATTGTAAGCGTGGTTCCGTATATGTCCCCGCCGCCGCTTAGCAGCCTGATGGCCGAAGGCGTTTCAATGGCTGTAGAGTTTATAAATCTAGCGCCCGAAACAAACGTGTTCAATGTCCCCTGAAACGCCATACATGCGCCCGTGAAGCCGCCGGCCATTTGTATGTTATTGAAGCGTGCGCCAATGGGGTTTTTACAAAGCAAGCCATACCGAGTGATACCGTTTGCCGCAGTGATGGATGCATTAACTATGCCGCCAATATTTCTATATTGACCAGCTACATACTCAGACACAAAAACATCGGAACCCGCTGAAGTTGATGTGTGCTTGACCCTTAATGGGTAGCTCGATGACAAATTTCCTACGCCAGACGATGGGCCGCCAGTAACAATACCAGCCAACAAAATAATTGTATTGGCAATTGCAACGTCGCCGTAGGCTTCGACAAATCTGATACCTCTTGCCGCAGCAGCGCTTATAGCCGCATTCCAAGCCGCGCTATCGTCGGTTACGCCGTCACATAAAGCCCCGAAGTGCCTAATGTTCATCACATTGTCTATGCGCTTCCAACGTCTTCCCAATGCATCTACGATGGTCCATCCCCCATCGTCTGCAGATGTAGTATCGGTTAGATCCGCCTGGAATAGGCCGCCGATTCCACTTGCAGAAATCCTTATGGCCGATGCTCGCCCGTTATATATTCTAAGTTCGGCAAAGTTCGTTTTAGGCAGTGAGTAATCAAGAATGGACTGCGTTTCGGACACAGAGAAACCGCCGATAGGCAGCGTTGACGACGCTGCCAGATCCTTTGCTAAAGCGCCCAGCTTGACTTGTAACTTCGTTCTGTCGTTCGCCCATATACCTGTCGTGCTAAATGGCAATGCAGATCCCAACGGCGCATAAACGTCGTTGAGATACGAAACCCTTTGCAGGGTGCTGGTCATCGACAGACCGGCCGCATAGGGGACTGCCGCCTGCTCGCCAGATTGAGCGATTAGCGAGGCGTTGCGCGCGTCCTGTGCCTGAACGTTGTTTAGTTGTCCCGCTTGTTTGAAAATGAATTCCGTCAGAGCGGTCGGTGTGACTTTGTAGCTGTTGCCTACACCCGGTTTTGCCGCATATAGAAATTCGCTTCCATCCAAGGTATCGCGCGTTGGGTAGTCAATAAGTCGCATGCTTATCCGTTCTGGTCTTGGATGAAGCCGCCATCTTGGTCGGCGATGTCATACACGAAATCTGCGGCACCAAGCACGCCACCATAAGCTCCACGCCCACCCCATACACCCGGAAGGCCAGCAGGCATCCCAAGGATCGGAACACGAGAGTTGTCCTTCTTGATTTGCCGAATGCTGGTCATGGCATTGCGCAGCACTACTTGCGATGGCTCTTTGCCGTATTCGGGCGCCATCTCGACGGCGAGGTTGTATTGCAAAGCTCGCAGGTAGCCGGGAGGCAGCGCGTAGTCGGTATCTAGGTCCGCGAACTGTTCAAACGGCAGGTTAGCCGACAAATGCAACTCCATACCTGTTGAGGGGCCTGGATAGAACGTCAGGACACCACCAGCAGCAGATGGCTCGTAATAGAAATACGACGGCCGGCCTGGCACAAACTTGGTGGTTATTCCGGCGTACTCAGCGGCGTCCAACTGGACCAGCGGTGTGTCAATGCCTTGGAATCGAATAAAACTGCCTTCGGCAATCGATGCGATCCGGGGCGTGTCAAATGTACTGCCAGGCCCGATTTCATAGGCATACTCGCTTCCCAGCGGAAATACGGTAGTCTGCCCGGTAAGAATTGTGAGCGCACTGAGCGGCCACGCTTCTAGGTATGCATTGAGCGCCGAGAGCGAATCGGCAAGATCCGCAGAATCGCCGGGCTCGTTTGCACCCAGCACGCCGATAAGACGCAGGGATCGGGTGACGATATCGCGGGCAGTGGACATTAGGACGCCTGAATCGCTATCAGCGAAAATCCAAGCCCGGCTGCATTGCCGCCGAACGCATTCACGTTTACGCCCAAAAGTGCAACGTTCACCACTTGACCCTTGTAGCCTTTGACCGTCGCGCCTGTAAATAACCCATTGGCCTGGATGAGGGTGTAATCAAACGACGCGGGCATTGCCCCGGCAGCTGTCTTGCCAGTGATGACAATTGAGGGCTCGGTGTCAAATGTGCGGGTGAATGTGATGACGGCCGTACCGTTCGCATCCAATACCAATCCGCCATGCGAGGAGGTAAGCCGAGGGTGACGGTGATCGTCTCGGCTGGCCTTAGACCCCATCCCCGGCGTGGCTTGGGTCGCTTCTGGCGGCGGAGTGGAATCCGAAAGCTCCATCTCAGGAGCCGAAAGAAACGGCAGATAGAAACCTAAGCCGCGGCCAAATAGCGCCATGTCAGTCTCCCACAACTCGGCTGACAACGGACCGCAGGCTAGCGCCCGTTGAGCCGGCCACGTTGAGACGCAGACGGCGGTTTGGGGCAACAAACCCTACGACGGTGTTTGCCGTCAAGGTAAGCGTTGAACCCAAGTCAAGCCAAGTCGCGGAGTCAATGCCCCGCATTTGTAGCTTGGCCGTACCGCCGCCAAACGTGCCAAAGACTTCAAGCACACCCGTACCGCCGCTGAATACAAACCCTTCGTTGGATGGGTAATTGCCATCGGCCGTAATGACTGGATACGGCGTAACGGTAATGCCGTTTGCCGTGACAGGCATTCCGTCCGCGATGGGATGGGTGTGCGTGTAAGCCATGCTTTACTTCCCGTCGCGCGCGGCGATGTCTGCTTTGCTTGGACGGCCCAGCTTCTTGACTGCAGCGATCTTGACAGCGAGGTCAGTCATGGATGCAAGTTCGTCTTCCGAAACGTCCGTGCCTTTGTCGCGCAGCCGCTGGAGTTCGCGTTCTGCCAGATCCTGTGCGGCATCTTCGCCTTCACTGGTCTTGTCGTCGGCCTGCTTTTGAACAGAGGCTTGCGCCTTGCCGGTCAGCTTGGCTTCTTCGGCAACGTCATGCACGGTGACATCGTTGCCGTCTTTGTCTTTGACGGACTTCGGGTACTCTTGGTAAACGTAGGTCATGGTTATTCCTTAAAGAGAAAGGGCGCGAGGCCCCTTCGTTTAGTTGACGGCGGTCAGGCCCGACAGGTTCTGGTTAGCCCAATCCACGACGACGGGCGCCGTGGCGTTGGCGTTGCCGTAGATGGTGAAGGAACCCAGCGCAGGCACCACACGCATGATGCTGGTGAGGGTGCCGTCAGCCGTAGCTTGATTGATGAAGGCGCTAACCTTGGACTGCGGGGTCACAGCCGGGTTGGTCACCACAACACTCAGCGTGCCGGTTGCAATCACTGCACGGCCGTTGGGCTGCGAAGTGGACATGGCGCCAGCGGTCGGCAGGTTGGCGGTGATAGTGCCGTAGCCTTGCTGCACAAGTGCGGTTTCGGTCGGGGTATCGAACGAGGCGTTGACACCAGCGGGGTAGCCTTTGTAGGCGCGGGAAAGAGCAATAGTCATTTTCGTATTCTCCTTAAGCGACCATCTTGACGGCAAGTTCCGGGTACGTCGCTGCCCAGCCAAATAAAACATCGAGGCGCCAGATGCCATTATCGTTGATACCGTCGTAGAACTTGGTCACTTTGACAGTGAAACCGTCATCCGACTCTTGCGAGACCTTGGCACCCATGCCGGCTTCCGGCTCAGCCATCGGCACCATAGCGAGCGTGAACGCGTCGCGGTGATACACGAAGTCGGTTTCGTAGGTAGCGTTGGCACCGCCGAAGATCGTACCCGTTGCACCGTTGGCAGGCGATGCGGTCACGCTTTGCAGCGGGCCAGCAGCCTGAATCGGCGGGTAGATTGGGACCGAGGTAGCACCGTTGGCCACATCGGCAGTCACGACAAACTGTTGCAGCGAGCGGGTGTCTTGGCGGCTGACCGGGTTCACGGCATTCACGCCGGTGAAGGTCACGACAGAGCCTTGGCGGATGGTGCCGGAAACAGCGTTCACGATCAGGGTGCTGCCGGTTTGGCCTGCACCGTTGACAGTGAAAGATGCCGCGGTGCCGTTCACATGCACAGGGATGTTCTGATCCTCAGCCAGGTTCAGGCCGAAGCCACGCACGAAGCGGCCGGTCTCGTTCTGCTTGCCGATGCTGGCATTGCTGTTGAACAGGCCCGCAGTGCCCTGCACCAGAGCGGCATTCATCGCAGGCGACAGCACAGCCGAGCGGAAGCCGTCGTAAGGAGCCGAGTTCTCGGACAGCTTCTGTTGGGCTTGGGTCAGCAGCTGGATTGCAGCCGCTTGCGAGGCGGGGTAGGTGCCGACAGTGCCGACGGTGTTGCCGACGCTCAGACGGGCCACTTGCAGCCCTTGCAGGTCGATCTGGTTGGTCACGACAGACATTGCCGACTGGATCACATCGCCCAGGCGGGAGATGGACAGCGTGCGCTCCAGCATCGTGAACTGCAGATCCGTACCGCCTTGCGACAGGGTCAGCGGGATCGTGGTCTTCACGGTGTCTTGCGGCACAGCAACGCGGCCAGCACGATATTCGTACTTGGGCGGACGCTTGATGTTGATGGTTTGACCGGACGAATAATCGCCGTTCTTGAACTCGTCCTGATAGTCGCGGTTGACGTTGCGCGAGAAGGAGAGGTTGTTTTTCAGCACCCGCAGCGCTTCTTTCGCTACGATGCTGGTGGTTGGGAGAACGTTTGCCATGTGGATTCCTGTAGTTTAACGACCGGCTTCCGAAGCACGCCACCGCTCATATTCTGAGAAGCTCATGTTGTTCGGATCGGCCAATGACTTGCCTTTGCTGCCAATCGGAGTGATGGGCGGCGGTGCTGCGCTGGGCTTTTTGGTGGACAGTCTGTCCTCCCATTTGCCCAACTCGGCCGCTTGACGTGCGGGAGAGAGCCTTGCAATGCGCGCCACTTCATCTGGGTTGGATGTCATGTACGCCATCAGTTTCGGTGCGACATCCGAGTCGGTCAGGGCTGATGCCATTGCTGGCGTCAGCGGAAGCGAGTCGAAGTCCTCGCGGTCAAATCCGGGAATCTTTTCCGCGTCGGCGTAGATTCGTTCGGTCTTGCTCGCCAGTTCTCGGCCTTGCTCCTGATACTTAGACTGCTGGGACTTCTGCTCGCGCTGATCGAGCTTCCAATCCGTGAAGCGATCCACATACGAAATCTCCGACTCGCCTTCACGGCGGGCAGGGGGTTCGTCGCGGCGCTCTTGGGCTGGCTGCTGATATTGCGAGAGACGTTCCGTCGCCTCACGAAATGCTCGTCGCTCCGCTTTGGCGGCTGCCTTTGCGGTTGCTCTTTCGAGATGGTCTTGAAGCTCTTGCTTCGTGTACGTTTTCTCGACCTGAGGTTCTTCTACCTTCTCGGCGCCCTCAGTGGCCTCCGAGTTGGGTTCCGCATTGGTTTGCAGCGCGGCGTCTGCATTGGCTTCGTCGTTAACGACAGGCGTTTCCTGCCCCGGATTTTGGTCCGTGTTCATACTGGCATTCCTTCTTGGGGAACAGGCGGTAAGCCTGGATCAGCTAACGGCGCTGCGCCGGCCATTTCTGGCGGAATCATGTTCGGTGGTGCGGGCTCTTGCAGCATCTGCATAATCGTGTCACGCACAAGGGCTTGCAGCGCCACGGGGTCAAGCGCAGGGGCAACAGGTGCGAGGGCCGCAATGCGTGCGGTCTCGGCCTTGTATTGCTCGATGCCGTTCTCTTGCTCGGCCCGCATGTTCTCGGCCTCCTCTTTGTAGAAGCCTGCAGCTTTCTCGCGCTTGAGTTGCTCTAGCTCCTGCTTGGCTTGCTCATGCTCCTGCATCAAGCCTTGGCCCACTTCCTGCATCTGCTGCAGCTGCTGGGCCTGCTGCTCGACCTGCTGCTGTAGCTTGGCCTGCATCTCGTCCTCATCGCCCAACAACTGAGCGGGAACGGTGCGGCGCAGGCGCTGCGCCAACTGCTCTTTGTTCGGGAAGTCGAATGCACCGACAACCAAATCGGGTGCAACCTGCATCAGCACAGGTGCACGCGAAGAAAGCTCGGTCATGGCCGCTGCTGCTTCTTGGCGCTGGGTCTGATAGCTCGGGCCGGTGTCGATGGCAACGTCGTAGCGGCCGACAAGCGGGTTGAATATCTGCTCGACTTCGGTATCCGGGCCGGCCTTCTGTGCGCCGCCTTCGTGGTCAGGATCGGCCATCACCGCGGATTCCTTGCCATCCAACCCAAGGATGCGAATGATGCGCTTGCTGTCGTAAACCTTTGGGATCAGGTCCAACACAACCTTGGCTTCGTACTTGAGCGCGCGTGCCAGGTTGTCCGGGAAATGGAATGTGGCGATCTCACCCTGCGCCTTGAGACGTTGGATGCCAACACCCGACTGCGCCTCGGAGCGAATGCCGAAGTTCGCGTTCTGCTGACCGGAAGCCGCACGCATCTGCTCAACGGACAAGGACAGCATCTGAACCTGCGCGGTAGCCATTGCAGCGGGAGCAATGCGCTCGGGCTTTGGCAGCGGATTGCCTTGATCGTCAAACGCATTCCAGTTCAGGCGGGATGCGTTGTCTACATTGGCTCGGTCCCACTCGTCATGGTCCTCAACAGCCTCCGCGGCAGTTAGCCAAGGCGTCTTAGTCTGCAGCGCGACAGTCTCAACAGCAGCCGAGTAACTGTAGTTCACCATGCGCGCCGAGTCCTTCAGATCCCGCACCAAACCCTTGCGGACAATCTCGCCGTTGACGTTGGTTTCGTTGCCAACCACGGTGATGATTGGCAGATACGCGCCGGGCCAATCCTTAACATCCGTCGCATCCGTATCGCCACCGACGATTTTGGCCCACTTCCACTGCTGGCGTGTTGTCGGACGCTCATCAATCACCAGCATGATTTGATCGTCAAGCTGGATAGTGCCGATCTTCTCTTTAACGACGATCTTGGCTTTTCCCTTGATTAGCTTGGACTTGAGTGCAGTCGTTCCGTCATGCAGCAAATACAGCGTGTCGTCGCGGTCCTCGCGCCAGAAGTACTCCGCACGCCGGAAAGTTTCCTTATTGCACCAGCCGCCGTCATCCTCGCCCCACTCAAGCGAGCGCTCTTTCTCGTCCTCGTCGCGGTCGTCCTGCGGCACATCCTCAAAGATAATGCCCCACTTCGCATCCGAGCGGTCGGGCTCAATAGCATCAGGGTCCACGTAGACCAACTGCGGATTCACCAGCGGCTTAATCGCAACCACCTGATCGAACGATGTGGCGGTCTCGTAATCCGTCAGGACGCGCCAGAAGCCTTCGCCACCGTAGAGAGCGTGCTTGGCCCCAATGTCGTGCGCCGTGTCAGCGTTGCTGTAGCTCTGAATCGAACGCAGCATGCCACCAAGGATCTCGGCGGTCTTGACGTCTGCGCCACCATCGATAGGCACAACACGAGCGCTAGGCCGGTTTTGCCGAATCTGGTTCTCGACCTGGTTCAAATGCTGGGCGGTGATGTTGATCGTGAGGCACGGCTTTTGGCTCTTGCTGCGCGCATCTACGATTTCATCTGGGTACTGCCAGTTGTTGTCAGAATCACCTAAAGCAAAGCGGGTGTCCTCGATAGCCTGCTGACGAAGCTTGCCAACAGTGGACTTGGCATAGGCAAATCGCTCTTTGGCAGCCGATACGATGGACTTACTCATGCCATCCATCCGTGAGCGTGCGAATAGGCAGCAACGCGCGGGGCAACCACCTTTTCGTCCTTGGCCTTACGAGTGAGCGCAGGAAATAGCTCAGCCAAAGCCCAAACCAATGCATCAGCGCGGTTTGGGCTGCCGTTTCCGGTGAATCCGTGGGTTGAGAAGCCTGCCAATTCTTCCTCTAGCTCGTTAAATCGACCGACATGCCGCACTTTGCCTGCCACATATAGCGCACTAAATGGTTCGGCACGCACAACTTTACCACGACTTGCGGTTACTTTCTTAAATGGTGTGCGCGGCCTAGCTACCTGAATAGTTTGCTGCACCATTGCGCCGCCGTAATTGGTCTCGCCCACCACCGTGTCGGCCTCGTGCCTGTCAAACGCACTAGTGGCCACTTGACCCCATGTCGCCGGCCCCGCTTTTATGGTGCAGTCCTCAAGAACGTAAGCATTTCCATCGGTGCCAATACCCACCACGACTATGCCAATCGCATCGTTATCTGCGTTGTCCTCATCATCTGCGCCAGATGGATCAACCGCCACCACCACGCGGACCAACTCGGGCACAACCCCATCAATCACTCGCCACTTATCAATGAATTCCTCAGGAAATAGCGCGTTCGGATTGGCGTCTGCGAAGTTGCCTTCAAGAAATCGTTTGCGCATGCTGGCTGGCAGCGTTTCAAGCGTCTTGAGGTATTCCGGAGACAGGTTCTCAATATTGTCCCGCGGGTTCATTTGAAAACTGACGTAATCGTCAGGATTGATGACCGACTTTTTCGTAGTCGGATCCCGCTTCATTTTGAACAGCTGATACGTCCAATGCGATTGGCTGGGCGGGTTGCAATCAAACCAAGCGCGAGTCTTGAGGATTGACGGCGCCCGGTTCTCCATCTGCACCTCTGCGCGTTGAGCCAGACGGGTCATGGCTGTGGCAATGGACGAATACGGGATCTGGCTGCATTCGTTGAAATAGAGAGTGGCGAACTCCATGCCGAGAATCCGCTCAGTGCGCTCTTTGTCATCCAAGCCGGCAAACCATATCTCCGACCCATCGCCCAGGCTGACGTACATGTCCTGAGAGTGTGGCGTCCACTGCACGCCAGGAAACATGATGCGCATGCACTTCGGGAATGTGTCCAGAAAGATCGACGCCTTCAGATGGTTTGCTCGAAAGCGGAAGATGCCGTGACGGCTGTTAGGGGCCTTGAGAGCCCGCATGATGACGTTGCGGACGTGAAGGAAGGTTTTGCCAGAGCGCGAGCCGCCAAAAAGCATCACGTTTGTTGCGTCACCTGCGCAATACGCTTGAGCCTCAAGCTGTTTAGCGGTTAGCGTTGCCGTCATTCAATATAGAGCGTATGCATTAGCTCATTAAATCCTAGATTCGGCTCTGATTCATCTAAACCCGTAATATCAGTCAAGACTAACGCATCGCCGTGACCCTGCTCGATCAACTTATCCAACTCTGATCTAAGTTCAGAAATGGTCATAGACGTTCGTCCATTGGCCCAGCGATGATCCGCACAGGGCCACCGCCATCTCCCACATGCTCAGTGCGAGCCAGCTTAGGCGCGGCGAATTCAGCCAGCTTTGCCATTAGGTCCAGGGCTCGACCGGGATCGGGCTGACCCTTCTCGGAGCCGTCGCCCTCGGCCACCAGCGTGAGCCAGCGACCAACATTGCATGCGTTCTCTTCAAGGAGTCGCGTGATGGTCTCCCGAAATTCAACGGTGCTCTTGTTGGGCACGCCAGCCTTTCGGCCAGGCCCCGGCGTTCCTTTGCCGATTCCTGCCGTTTTTTTTTCGCTCAAATGCTTTGACTCCTGCTCGGGATCCAGATGCCGTCTGGCCGGTTTGCCTCTTCCTCTCCATCCTTACGCCGGAACAGAGCCACGGCCTTGAAGTCAGGAAAGAAAATGGGCTGACGCACTATACGCCAGCCCTAATGTTACACGCCGAATGGGAAGCGGGCAACACTGCGAAATCAAGTCTGCTTGAGAGATGCAAAGATTCCTGGCTTGCCGGCTCCTTGCATCAGTACGCTTTCTTTCATCTGCTCATCAAGAGTCTTAGGTGGTTTAGGCGTTTTCTCGCCCTCATCCATCATGCAGCCGCTTACATAGTCGGCTAGACGCATCTTGCGAGCCACCTCATCAGCAAAGCCTTTGTTGTCAAACTCGCCCAAGGTTTCGGTCTTGCCGAGGCACAGGCCACCACTGTTGTGCACCTCGCCGCTGTACTTCGTCACAACCCAACGCGTCACTTCGCGCACGCGGTACTCTGTCTTTTCCATCTTCTTCCTTTCGGCCCTCGCAAGGGCTGTTGATAAATGGTTGATGGCGGGCTGCTACGTGCGATTTAACCGACGCCCTGCTGAAAGGTTCTTTGGTCGGTACCCCTTACAAATTCAGTTCTAGCCATCACGGGTGCGGACTGCCCAACTAAGGTAGCGATCTCCGCCGGTGGTCATCCGACAGAAAGGCAAGCGATGACGAGTCGCCCAATCCGCATGCGTGATAGCCACCCCTTACGGGGGTGAGTCGGCCTGCTGATTGCCCGAGTCGAACGGGTTAAGTCACCATCGCGCCAGACCACGCTAGAGACCATCAAGAAAGCGGGCTCCGCGCTACTGGAGCTATTGACAAGACCCTAAGGCGCCCACGCATCGAAGGCACCATCTAGGCCCGCACGTCTGCTTTCCGTGCTGCCGCTTACTTGATAGTGCTGGTTACGCATCGTCCAGCTTCCGGGATAGGACGGCGAACCCGGAACGTTGACACAACTGCGAGCCGTCATGCTTACTGTCACACGGCGATCAACCCGTGCGGCCCCTTAGGGGGACTCAAATCATTTGCGAGAAAGATCAGTGGTTTGGAAGCCTCAAGTTTACCGCTTATTCCTCATACGCCACAACTCATAAGCAACCTGCCCCAGGAAAGCCATCATACCGCCCATAAGCACCGCCGCCACACGACTCCAGCTGTGGACGCTCGTCGCATAGAGAAAAGCCAGTAACAACATCGACCCAATGGCGCAACCAATGAACGATGAAATCACTATCTCGTTGATTGGCTTCATTTCTCATCCTTCATGCAGTCCACTACTGGCAGAGCAATCAACCCATCTAGAGGCTCAGTTTCTTCGATCCAAAACGTTGCGCCTGATGTTTTACTTCCATGAAGCTGAAAGGAATTTAGTTTGCTCCCCAGCCAAACCAAGGCAACGGGCCCGTCTGGATTGAAGCCCACAGACTCTAGCTTGCCTACTGCAAAATACTGATGGCCATGAACATTGACGGTTTGCTTCATCATGCACCCTCCGGTCTTGTCTGCTCCGATGCGCAGTAGTGGCATGGGCACTTTGGGCTATCCATCCCTTCTACGCTGGCAATGAATTTCTCAAATTCTTGCCTGTTTTTGATCCTGGCCTTGATCTGTCTCACCGCTTTTTGTGCGGCCTCGTCTGTCATTAAGCCAATGATCTTTTTCATGGCAACCAATTCCAGGCCAGCGAGCACACTGAGTACATAATTGCAATACATCCAAAGGCAATTAACAATCGCCCCGCGCCGACGCCGAGACTTGTTGGCGTCTTGCCGCCTAAGAACTCGCGCAAAGCTTTCTCTTTGTCTAACAGGACGAGACTGCATTGGTAGACAACTGCGCCCAACACGGCTAGCACGATGCCGATAGAAAAGATCATGCCCGCCGCTCCAGCACAAGCGAACGCTCATAGATTTCCTTTGCCATTTCAGTCGAGAGCCCAAAGCCCACCTGATCGCGCGGGTCCATCGGCCTCCCGGTACCGTAATAGCAAAGCTGCTCAATGTAGCTGGGCAAATCGTCCGGCAGCACCTCGCAATTCCAGAACCACCATTCGTTCGAAATGGATTGAGGCGTCGCATCCGAATAGCTGATGCAGCGATCCTTCATGTCCTCTTGAGGATGCTTGTGAATCCCTGCCTCACTTGCACCCTGCATGTCATAGCGTAGATGAGTCATGCTCGCTTCTCCAGCACAGGGCACGGATGCAGGCTCTTGGCCTCTTCCATGCTGTCAGCAGTTCCGATGACCTCCCAAGATACATCAAAGAACTCGCCGCGATGACGGTCAATCTGCTTGGTGTAGACGATTTTGAGGACGTTGTAGTGTTTCATCAAAAGAACCCCAGTACTGCGCCAAGAGGCGGAATGAAGATGCCAGCAAGGCGCATCAGGAACCAAGTCGTCACGTCATCGCCCAGCAGCTTACACATCTTGTAGACGTTGGCGATCCATCCGCCCACTCCAGCCAAGATCAGGACAACCATCAGAAGCTCAAAGATGGTGAAGCCCTTTTGGTACTTTCGGTTCATGCTGTTTTCTCGGTTGGTGGGCAGCGGCCCGTTTAGGAAGTCTCTAGTGTGGAGTGTGATGCTTACTGGAAGCTGACTACAGTTCGCCTGTTTCAATGACTTCCGCTATCCCATACGGACCCGGATCGAGGGTCAGCTTCATTTGCTCAAGCCTAGCCTCAGCGTCGTCGGGATCGTCGGCCGGGAAGTTGATTTCAAACACTCGGCCTTTGTACGCATAGATAGCAGAAAAGATTCGGTCACTCATCGCTCGCCTCCAATTCCTGTTGCTTGGTCACGCTCTTTGCATACTCTACCAACCTGCGGAGAAGGTCGCTTTCGTAAGCTGGTGGCGGAGGCTTGGGTGGGTGGTTGTGCTGGGTCATGGCAGTTCCTTGGCGTCACTGATCCAAGCGCGGTAGGTCAAAGCACCCAGCACAAAGCCCAAGACATAGCAGCCCACGCCCCAAAGCATTTGCGCACTCACCGTCGCACCCCTAGGCATGCCAGTGTCACCAGGACGCCAAGCAATACGCCCCACAGGCAACTGGCAACAACCAAAGTCACTTCGCTCATGCTGGCCTCCACGACCTAAGTTCGGAATAACCCACGCTAGACGAGACATAGTGCGTACCGTCAAGCGCCTTGGAAACCATGCAGGCGACTTCCTTGCCATCATGCGTGAGACCGATGAACCGGTATCCTCGGGTGTTGGGAAGCAGGCCCAAAGGCTTGTAACGGCTCATGCTGCCCGCCTGTTAATCAGATCGGTAAACAACCCACTCATCCCGCCGTATTCCTTCCAACTGCGGCCAGAGCGGATGTCCACAATTGTCCCCTTGCTAACCCCGGCCTTCTCGGCAGCAATGCGAGCTACCTCGTTGTTCTCGCGGATCTCGCGGACACGCTCCGGAGTCAATGCGCCACCCTTCCTGCGTGACTCGGCGATCTTCTTGCGGTGCAGCAGCGTAAGAGACTTGTTGCGGGTTGAATCGCCCCGACCCGCCTTTTTCATGTGCTTCACCTCGACGCAAGCATCCACCCCGCATTTCATAACGATGGTGTCGCTGTAGCCCAAACGGCCACGCTTAGAGGCCACCCAGCCCATGCGCCGCACGCTGGTGGGGTTTTCTTCACCAGCCCTGACAGAAGGCCCGCGGATGGGGTCAATGTAACCACCCCAGATCAGACATCCGCCGTCATCTACCGTGGACCGCATCCGGATCATGTCCAGCAGATAAGCCGGTTCAGGTTCGTAGTCAGGCAGTACGAAATGCGGCCTGCGGTGGCGCTGGGCTATCTTGATGACGCCTTCGTCTAGCAAGGCATCCATCAACGCGCGCAAGGGTGCTTTGCGGCGCTTTGGGATGCCTTTGGCAAGCTCTGCATAGGTCACTGGCGACGACTTGATGCGCGCCATGATTTCTTCTCGTCTGGAAATCACCGCTCCACTCCATTGAGGCGGTCGGCTACCAGCTTTGCGTAGCCTGCAATGTCCACCCATGAGTCGGCGTAGTTGGGGTCGCCATTCAGAATGCGTGCGATCTTGTGCTGGATCATCCCAAGAGCTTCTCGCTGATCGAAATCCAGTCGAATCCAGCCCATCTCCTGTTCCATGGCGTCTTTCAGCGACTGCGAAACCCGGGCGTGGTCCTTAAATTTTCCGTACCGCTCCCCACGTTCTTCTAACATTTCTGTTATTTTGTCAGGCCCTTCTTCGTTTTCCTTGGGTTCTATTTCTTCCCATTCCGCAACTAGATCAGGCCCGTTTCTATTGTATCTGTAGCCCTTATAGTTATAGCAGTGGCCTTCCGTACTAACAAAAGGCCATTCATTTCGGTCACTCCAACTATTAATATCTACACGATTTCCGTTTGCATCAACATAACTACCGCTGACCTTAATGAAAACTTCCATTCCGCATCCTTCTGCAGTTCATCTGCGTTGTGTGGCTCTATGGTGCAGGGTGTTCCTGACACGAGCCTGACTAGATTGCACATCCCGGGTGATATTTTCTCTTGGCCTGAACATAGGCCTCATGCGCAAGCTTCGGCGTTTCAAACCCGCCTAAGTAAATTTGCTTCCCATCTACCCAAATCTTTGCCCTGTATTTATTAATGCTGGCTCTATTATAAAAATGTACACCTATATATCCAGTCGCATTTTTTCTTACGCCATTTCTCTGGTTCTGACAATTTGTCTTATTGTCAACTACGCGCAGATTGACAATTCTATTGTCTGATCTATTTCCATTAATATGGTCTATCTGACCATCTGGCCATTCGCCATGAAATAACGCCCACGCAACCCTATGTCCTTTAAGTACTTTTCCAGAAATATTTATTTGCACATATCCGCAAACATCTAAACTGCATGCCTTTTTTCCAATTTTTTGGCTATCCCTACATTTTTTCCATGTAAGTTCTCCAGTTTCTGCGTCATAGCTTAGCTTTTCCGCCAAAATTTCCGGGGTGTAGTGTTGACTGTACATGCAGTAATACTACAGCAGATCATTCAACTTCGCAAGGCCTCCCTGACCAACTTTCGATACCGGGCCGCGATTTCTTGCAACTGAGAGGCCGTGTATTTGCGAGGCGTGTTGTCTGCCTCAAGATCCGCCACGTCAAAGCCGGGGGCCCAGCGCGCCATCATCCCCGCACGCATGCCGATGGCGTTGCCGTGCAAATGCAAATTGCATCTGGTGCATTGGCGCGCAATGTTGAACGGCTCAAGCGCCAAATGAGGCGCCGAACCACGGGAGCGATAGTGCCCGGCCTGATCGCCTTCTTTCGCTGGAGCGCCGCAGGATATGCATGGCAAACCAGCGTCACGGACATGGACGATCCAAGCATTCAAAGCGCGCTGTGCATCTGCCTTGTGCTGGCTGAGCGTCTTTAGCTTCTCAAGCTTCTCGCGCGTCACCCGCTTTTCCGCAGCCGCGTCCTTCTTGCGCTTGGCCTCGGCCTTCTTGTCTTGCTTCTCCCTGTGTGCTGTGTACCAGGCATCTACGCAGTCAGGGTGGATGCGTAGACCGCGCTCTTCGGGGGCGAAGCGGGCTCGACATTGCGGGCAACGGGCGGGAGTGCGGTTCAACGCTGCTCCTCAATTGCCTCAAACACAATTCCTTCGACCGCGCTCCAGCATTGAATAAACTCAATCAGCTCAGCACACTCGCGCACCGTCAGCTTCGACGTTCGCACCGGCACCAAGTCCACCCCGAATCCATCAAGCGCGGGGAGAATCTCGACACCCTGACCTGTTGCGCGTGACCACGCACTTACAAGTAATCTCTTCCACACTTCTGTAGTGCGCTTCTGCCCAGCCCACTCCTTTTGCTTGGCGATCTGCCCGATCAGCGAATGAAGAAGGCGGTTTTCCTGCTCAGTGCGGGTCAGCGGCTTCACACCAAAAACAAGCGGGCCGCCGCCCATGGCAAACCACTTCTTCGCATCCTTCGCCAGTGCAGTCATGAACTCGTGCGCGGATTGGTAGGTGGCCGCAGATTGAGAGCGCTTCAAAGCTTCGCCCCAATTGCATCGCCCGTCACGCGCAAGCTCCATTCGACCAGCTGCTGCGTAATGCCTTCGGATTCGTCGGCGCCGGCTTTCCAGAGGTCAAGGATGCGGTTTGCTTCGGCTTCTTCGTCGTTCATGCCTTGCTCCAAGCAGCCTCAGCGGTCTTGGATTCTTCTTCGGTCAGTCGCTTCGTTGTTGCGGGTACTGGCGCCCATTGCAAAGTTTCGTCTGCTCCGGGTTGATCGCGGATGGGCTGGAGGTCGTCGTCATGCCATCCGATGATTCGACCCTCCGAATCTTTCAACCTTGGGTAGGTATTCCACGCGCCGCCCCAACGATCGTTCTCCCAATGAATGCAGGTGACGATCTTGTGCAAATGCTGAGGATCATTGTCGGCCCGAACAATAAAAGCGATATCTCCAACCTTGCATCTCATGCTTTTCTCCTCATAGACGCCAACTGAGAGCGAACGTCATTGTTCATGGCTCACCTGACTGTTGGCTGACAAACGGTTGCTGACCATGTCACTCAGCGAAACTAAAGAAACCTTCACGCCGTTAGCACCGCCGCCGCGATAAACCAGCCGGGCCAGTTCCACATCACCAACCACGGCAGGCTTAGGCGGTTTCATGCCAATCTTTTCGTACTCACTATCCGGCGACCTATCACCCGCAAGACGCCGCGGATAGTCAAAGGCGCCCTTCTCTGCATAGGCTTTGTAGGCGTTCTGAAACCGACGCTGGAGATGGCTTAACTCATCCGTCTCGATCCGGCACATGGTCGGCCAGCCGCCGCAGTCCTGCACAGCCGCATGGATCGCAGGATCATCAAACACAACATCGGTATAGGCCCCAACAGACGACATGGCACCGAAAGTCTTACCCCACGCTAACGCGGCTTTATCCGTTGTCGTGCCTTCAAGAATGCGGGCGAGGTCGGCGACCTTGGGAGGGAAGCGGCCTTGATCTGGATCCTTGGCATGCCTCTCAAACGCCTTGCTCACCTCCTCAAACGAGAAGGGCGCAAGTGCGCTCCAGAACAGGCCCTGCGTGAAGTCGGAACGGTCCTGACGGTAATACGCCATCACATCGGCAAAGAGCCGCTCAAATCGGTCTAGATCGTCAGTTTGCATTTGCTTGCTCCCTCATCTTTGCTGCCCATGCGCTGGATCCGGCGCGGTTCCGCTCTTCTAAGGCTTCTTGCTTGTTAACCGCTCCGCCATGCAATGGTCGGGCGTCGTGCTTGGGTCGGTAAACCGTCCGCCAACTGTTCATGACTGCGTTCTGCAAAAGCTCGGTTGCGTCAAAGCCTTCATCACAAAACTTGCGAAGCTCTCTAACAACCCCCGCCGCAGCTGCATCGGTAAACGGAACCCCCCTGATGGCCTTCCTCATCACGACGAAATCTCGCCAAGCATCGGCGGGAATCCATTCAGGAGCGACGAAAGGAGCTTTAGAACCTTTAGGTTCTTTCTTCTCTTCTCTTATCTCCTCTTCTCTACTCTTCTCTAGCGTTCGGTTGCGTTCGCCCGCGTTCGGTTGCGTTCGCTCTGCAGGTTTTGATTGTTTTTGAGCTTCTCGCCATGCCCTCGCTCGCTCGGCGGAGCCATCTTCTCGTGCGGGTTGACGTTTAGCCCAACCACAGACGATTTCTCCATCCATGACGCGTCCCTGCATGGCTTCTAGGATGGACTGAACGCACTCGGTGTTCACATCGAGTGCAGTTGCTATGTCCTCGCTGTTCGGTTGCGTTCGCCCGCGTTCGGTTGCGTTCGATGCGTCAACAAGTACATGAAGATAGACGGCCATGACGTTGCCAATTGACTGACCAGAAACGCGCGCAATAGTGCGCCATTTCGGATCGTTAGGCATATCCGTCCATAGCCGCAGCCAGGGATGATTCATTAGGGGTTTCTCGCTTCTCGCACGCTTCGTTTGAAGGAACTGCCGGCAGGCAGAAGCGAAATGCTTTTCGGTGCGCTCATGACTTCGCACCTAGCCGGGTTCTTGGTGTGACTTTACTCCGTTGCAGGCTGGCGTGCAAGCCTCATTGCGCTTCCATCAGGGTTCGCTTGACCAATTCTAAGACGCCCAACGTCTCAGCTAAGCTGACCTGATCGGCTCTGGAATAAACCATCTCCACAATGTCATCGTGTAGATTTTGCAAATCTCGGTATGGCCGCATGCCGCGACCGGATAGTTTTGGCAAAGATTTAGGGTCCATCATTCATCCTTCCGTTTCTCAGTTTCATAGCGATCTGCCAAACCCTTGGCATCTGGGTGCCGCATCCAATCCAGCACAAGCCGGTTGAGGGCAATGTCACAATCCAGACAGATCGGTCGATAGTTGTTGCCGTCAGCGCATATCTGCCACTGGAAGGCCGCAGGAGCCCCGCAACGGATGCAGGACAGGCGGCTTATGCCTTGGTCTGTGTAGGGCTGGCGGCGGGTCTTGTGCCAGGTCACGAGTAGACAGCTTCCAGTGCTTCTGAGCGTGTCGCGCCCGCGGCAATCAAACCTAAGAACTCGGCCACTTGCTGCGGGGCAGCGCCCCACATATCCCAACGCTGTTCAATAGCATTGATGGCTGTCGGCATGTTTTTCCGCATGGCAAAAGCGTAAGCCTTCAGGTCTGCCGCAGCTTGGCGAATGTCTACTTCGTTCATGTCTTCACCTTTTCCTGGAGAGTGTTCATATGCGCGCACCACAGCTGAGCAGCTGGGGACGACATGACTTTTCCTGTAAAGCACCAGAAAGGTGACCAGCGCCAGCGCTTCTGAATGCGCCAGTCCCCAAAGAAATCGTCGTTGCCTTCTTGAACGGCTCGGTATACGTATCTCATGTCTTCACCTTCTTGCGCTCATGGCGCGTTGGTTGATTCGAGACGCGCTCAAACACCCATTGATTGAGCTTGTATAGCGTCTGTTCTGTTGGCCATGCCCCCGCACGGAAGCGCATGAACGTCCGCAGGGGGATGCCGGCCTCTTTCGCTGCTTGCGTTGCATTCAGGCGCAACGCCAAACCTCTGATCTGATTTATGTCCATGCGCCATTGTGTGCCGCTGGCGTCATCCGGTCAAACGAAATTTATTTCTCATGCCTGTTGCGTTGCCGTGCCGCACGTGGCATAGTTCATTCACACCAACCGAAAGCAGCAAATGAACTACGACGCAAGCATCAAAGAAGCCAACCCTTACTACGGCAAAACTGTTTTGGAGGCTGCTTGGACTGCCGGATTTGAGGGCGGCAAGATGCGGGGTTGCGATGAGGGCTCTCCTTATTGGAAAGCTTTTAAAGAAGGTGAAGCCGCCCGTTTTGCCAACACTAGCTTTGAAGGAACCGCAGCATGAACCAATACACACACGAGCGCGGCATTTACCTCAACGACTCCAACATCGCCCTCGATCTGCCCTCCATCCAAGCAGGCAAGCACCTGGACTACCTGATCCTGACCAACGTCCCGTCGTCGGGCATGGTGAAGGTGGGTCAAGCAACCATGAGGCTGGAAATCTTCGACAAGCCCGAGGACGAGAGCCCCGAGCGGCTACGTGATCTGCTGGCCCAGCTGCGGGAAACCAACCGCAGGGCCGAGAGCGCGCTTATCCAAAAGCTGGAGCGTGTGCAGGCTTGGGCTCCTAGCGAGCAGGATTTGGAGGATGCGAAGGATCTGCAGCGTAGTGCGCCGCGGGCTGAGCGGTACAAACGTCAAGGGGAAGAAGCATGAGCAAGATTCGAGTTACCCAGCAGCAGCGCGATAACCTGCTTGATGCGCTGAATGTGATGTGGCCTAGCGTGCCGCCAGATAATGTGGCGCCGAACCTTTATACATTTATTGAAGGGGGATACGAAAAAGATATTGACTGCGGTACTGTCGCCTGTTTTGGCGGATGGTGCTCTGTTTGGCCAAACTATAAAAAACAAGGTGCTTTTCTGTCTACTGGCGGCATTCCTAGATATCAAGGCGCTGCAGGCAGGGACTTTGGGACCGGCGTTGCTCGACTATTGTTTGGCGACATGGTTTTCAATATTCGTGGCGATCATTGCGTGGACATCGGTTTTAAAGGAACTGACCACGACTTAATCACCAAGCGCCTTCAGTGGCTGCTGGATAACAGCGTAGTACGCAAATGACCCAATTCCGCCTCCTTCTCGCGGGCGTCCTCGTGGCCTTCGTTCCCTTTGTTGTTTCTTATCTGGTGCTGTGAATGAAACCAATCCCAACTACCCGTCCGCCCAGCGTATGGCGCGTCCTGCTGGAAGTCGTGGGCGGCATGCTTGTCATTGCTGCCATCGTTAACTACATCGTGGAGGCTTTCAATGCAGTCTGATCTTTTCACCCAAGGCTATGGCATTGACCATCTGCGCAAACGCATGTGCATCACCCCAACGCAATACGGCGCAGCGATAGTGGCCTACAAACGCACCGTCCGCCGCATCAAGCCGGCTTATCTGAACTTCGCTGCGGGAGTGCTTGCGGGCGCTGCTGGGGGTGTTTGGCTGGCTTTGGAGTTGGCACGATGAGCGCCCAAGACAAAAACAAAGGAATTCCTTATCCACCAATGGGAGGCGAAGCAATTCGGCTTTTGGTGGAGGCTTTTAGCGAGGCCGATTTGGCCGTCGCGGCTAATATTGAAGGGTTGATGCGCGACTACGTAGACGCGGATCGCGCACAGCGGCCTGCTTTGAGGGCTTATGAATCGTTTTTCACAAATGGCTACGTGCACGCTCGCAAAGGAGAGCACGGCTTGATTTCAGGCAACGCGGACGGCACCGTGACAATTGCTGCGGATCGATACGCCTTGGTGCCGATGGAGCATTACGAGGAATTGATAGCTCGCACGGCGTCCATTGAAAGCGTTATTCAAAAGCTTGCCTCTACTATCCACAGTTATCACCATGATGGAGAAGGCGATGCGCTTCAGTCCTTAGGGGAATTGGCCGTCCTATTTTCCGCAGTGTACGACCGTTTTGGCAATTTGCTTTCCACGGAGTCAGGTCGACCCATTGAACAAAGCGATTAAGGTCAATATGCGCATAGCAACATGGCGCCTCACCTACCAGCGCGCCAAAACCTACCTCTGGCCAGACCGTCCAAACGACGACTACCCCCGCGCTAAGTACGTTTGGATTTACTTCGCGCTCTGCTACCTGCTGTATTTCGCCTGGCTGGCCTGGTGCCGGTTCAGCTAACCAAGGAGCATCCATGGACGAGCCCGACATTACGGTTGATCCCAAGCTGCGCGCGCATGTGGTGTGGCTGCTGCTGGCGATCTATGGAGCGTTCTTCGGCGGTCTGTTTTGGTGGTGCTGGTAAGGGTGCAGTAAGGATACGCAGGCAGGATCAAGACATGAACCAAAAGCAGTACTACCGTTTTTTGCGGTCAATCTACCTTGTGAATTGCAGCCAAAGCCAAGCGCGGCGGCAGGCGTTCATTGAGGCAACCCAACCCATACCGTTTTAATCCATGGAAACAAAACAAATCTACGCGGCTTTTGTGAAGGCACAAAAGGGCTTTGCCCCTGCCCTCAAGACAAGCACAAACCCACACTTCAAAAGCCGTTACGCGGATTTGGCTGCGTGCGTCGAGGCGGTGATCGATTCTTTGAACGAGAACGGCATTGGCCTAGTCCAGAAGACGCACGAAGACGACAAAGGCGTGAAGGTCGAGACAGTCTTTGTCCACGAGTCAGGCGAATGCATGTCTGGTGGCGTGCTGCACGTACCTGCTGCCAAGCATGACCCGCAGGGATTTGGATCTGCTCTCAGTTATGCGCGCCGCTATTCCCTCATGGCTGCATGTGGCATAGCACCGGAAGATGATGATGGCAATGAGGCCACCAAGGGGGTGCAGAAGGCTGCAGAAACCGCTAAAGAACCTACGCCCAAGGACCGTGCTGACTTGCTCAAGAAAGGCGTGGCACGAGGCGATGCCGTAAACGCTGCTGCCGCAATCGCGGGCTGGCCACCAGAATTGCAGGATGCCGTCTGGAAGTTTCTGGATAAGGAAACGGCGGAAGCACTCGACAAAAGTTGGCCGCGGACGCCGGAATGACACCCGACCTGTCCGACAACGAAAAGATGGCCCGGGTGGGCCGTCTGACTGTGCTGC
>Ga0182211_1000090_pt1 | contig 24285 bp, 22 predicted proteins | sample G5R1MG_20_FD_129660 | JGI IMG/M metagenome (GOLD analysis project Ga0182211, IMG submission 129660) | Switchgrass phyllosphere microbial communities from Michigan, USA - G5R2_MAIN_03OCT2016_LD1 MG | ecosystem: Host-associated > Plants > Phyllosphere > Phylloplane/Leaf | place: USA: Michigan... | reverse complement strand
CCTCGACCATGCAGCCGAGCGGAGGATACGGCCCGGGACCAGGGCCGAAGACATGGCCGAGGGGCCTCCGCTTGTCGACCTATCCGAGGTAGGCTTGCGCTGTGCCGGACCGCACACGCACGCGTGCACGGCTGACAGCAATGCCAGATCGACTCGGCCTTCCAGCTCACCGAACACCTCAAAGCCCTCCACAACTTCCTCACACATCCCGCTGGCTCCAACACGACGGTGCCAGTGGACCGAGACCTGGCATACAAACTGTCGCAGTCGCCCGAAAACGTGGACAAGACGCTCTGGCTGTACGAGCTGTGCCGCTTCCTCACCCAAAAGGCAAACTCCATCATCGTTGCCCTCTTCAGTGACGGCCCGCCCTGCTCATCGCTGACATGCCCCGAAATGCGCGCCTCCGAGTGGCAGTATCTCTGCGCCGTCCATGACCCACCCAAGTCGTGTTGCGCCATTGACTACTGCTGCCACACCCTCGACTGGGCCGCCAACACGCTCACCTCGCCCAAGCACTTTCCCTCGCGGCTGGCGCTGGGCACAGACCAATCCACACAGCACTCGCAGATGCGCCAGTTGACCAATATCTTTAGGCGGGTGTATAGGATCTTTGCGCACGCCTGGTTCCAGCACCGAGATATGTTCTGGAAAGTCGAGGGCCGGACGGGACTCTACGTCTTCTTCAAGACCGTCTGTGATGTCTATGGGCTCATTCCCGAAGATAACTACACCATACCCGCCCAAGCCGAAGGTGTGGAGCCGCCGTCCGAGACCAAGTCATCCATACCGCCCCTCATACTCAAGCGAGAGCCCGACGAGCCCGGCCAGTACGATGCAGACACTGCTACGACCCTGGGAGGCTTGAAGGACCACTCGTTATCAAGCGCTACGACAAAACGACACCGGCATTCCCCTTCCCTAGGGGCCACTGCTGTCCAAACGGTAGTCGAGGAGAACGAGGAAGAAGAAGAACGACCAGAATCGCAGCCCGTGCTCGCCACGCAGAATGGAGGGTCTACGGAAGAGGAGCAGGACAGCAAAAGTGCCATCACGGTGGCGGAAGAGGCAGAGGATGATGCAGACTCGGAGGCCAATGAGCATGTGGCTCTGCAAGAACCGTCGGCCGGAGAGGAGACGGTCGAGTCATCGCAAGCGCAAAGCACGGGTGATGAGCCATCGCCAGAGGCAGAGCCAGGCGAGGAGAGGGTCAAGACAGATGCAGATACAGAAACGGCCGAAACGGCCGAGCCGGCGACGGAAGCGATAAAGAGGGATGGCAGTGAGGCGGATGCAAGCACAGCGCCAGAGGACGAGCCAGAACCTCCGCCATCAGACGCGCCAAAGCTAGAGGAAAAGGCGTCGCTTGCCACATCGGATGATACGGCTGAAGCGGAAGGGGAATCGTAGCGCTGGAGTTGTGTATTGTTAATTAGCGTACTACCTACCACTTGGTAACAGTGAGAGAGCTACCACTTCGTAACAGTAAGAGAGCATGTGCCATGTAAATCAAAGAGGAGAAAAATGCCTCGACCCTAAGAAAACAGGTTCATTCACTGGGCACCTCCCATCACCCAATCGCTGACAGCCCGTTCAGAGCAGATTGCCAGTACTGCCGGCATCGCGCCGTTCTCCGCACGCTGCCGACAGGCCCCAACGCCCGCGACGGACGCTTGGGAGCTTCCCCACGCTCACCATGAAGGGTCGGTTAGGGATTGATTTCCCGATGCAAGACTGCAAGTCATCCATCCCTCCGCCCACGGTTCAGTCTGACCACGTCACTGCCACTGTGCCTGCCTGTCGCCGCCCCTTCACCCCCCCCCGGCCTGCCCACCACCCCTTGCCGGTCGACGTGCCGCCCGCCGCCCCTGCAGTGTGATTGCGCAAAGCAGCATGCACGTCCACGATAGAGCGCCTTGACTAGGAGTGCCTGGGTGCCTACTCGGTAGAACCAACCGCCTGCTACCCCATTCCCCCCGCCTCTTGCCCCAGGACCCAGGAGCCCGTTGCGTCGTCGCACAAGGCGCGGCAACACCCCGCCGGCCATGACGGCGCAAATCCTATCCGTGCATGCTGCACACGCGTCGGACTTGGCCAACTCCCAGGCGCAGCTGGGCGACAGAATGGACACCGCCGCCGGCGCCCACGACCCGCAGACGCCCACCTCGCCCACCTCGCGCGACAGCGGCGAGGCGCGGGGGCGCAGGCGGGATCGCGAAGACGACGCCGACGACGCCGACGACGGCCACGGCTCCTCGAGAAAGCGCCGCAGGAGCAGAAAGGGTCTCGACAAGAAGTTCGAGTGTCCGCACGAGGGTTGTGCTAAGAGCTACTCGAGAGCCGAGCATCTGTATCGACACCAGCTGAATCGTGAGCGTCCACCTCTTGGTCTTGAGCCCTTCTCCACACCGCTGCCTGGACGCTGCTCTTGCCCACGCACTGACGTCGCATAGACAACCCCAAACAAATCTACCATTGCGACTTCACCGACTGCCGCCGCTCCTTTGTCCGCCAAGACCTGTGTGCCCGTCACAAGGAAAGACACACGGCAAGAGGCTCCCAGCTGCTGCGAAAGGACGCCTTCACGGTGCACACTGGCAACCCCATAGTCACGGCAGCCCTGGGAGCCAAGAATCCCGTCCACCACCCCCCCAGTGTCGGCCGCATGTCCCCCCCAACCTTCCAGTCGCCAGCAGCTTCAACCGCCACGAGGAGCAGACAAGACTCGCTACAGAGGACAGGGAGTGAAGATGCCTGTCGCAGCGGTTCCGAGGCTAAGCTCTCTGATGTACAGGCCCAGACCCCAGGGAACTTTGCACCCCCACCCCGTCCACCCCCCATGACGACCTGCAGCCAAGGTCCAACGCCCCTCCACAGCTCTCCACAACATATCGCCAATGGAATCTACCAAAGGCCCGAACTGCGTACCCCATCCTCAAACCTACCCTCCTATAGCTCGAGCTCATCCTACGTGTCCGCCACCACGCCGTCACAGTCGTATCCGCCTTCTACCGTATCTACCACGACATACTCGCCTTCTGCCAGCGTATTCCAGTCACAGCAACCCTTTCCTCCCATCTCCTCCTTGCCCCCACCAGAATATCCTCAACCAACAGGCACATCGGTAGCAAGAGAGCAAGAAACCCACTTCTACAACCGCGCCGGACAGGCGCCACGGAATGGTGTCGAGTCCGCTGCGCAGGTACAGAACGGCATCAAGACCGTCTCTGATGCCGCCGTCATGGACCCGAATCCAGCGTACGCCATCCCAATGTTTGGAGGTGATGGCTATAGTCGCTCACCCTTTGCCATGGCCGACGACTTCGCTGCCTGGCTGTTTAACGAAAACCAATTTGGTCCTGGAGGCGCTTCGCCCATGGGTTATCCTGGTGGAGTGAACAACCCCGTAGCTGGTGCGTCTTCCAATATTGGACTCCAAGCACCCTATTTTAATTATGATCCCTCAGTTGCCGGCTACCTCAACAACCCAGCCCCGCCAGCACACCCCATGGCTGTCCATAGCATCCTAGACACTACCCTACCCGAGACTGCGCTATCGGAGGAAAAGCGCAAGGACCTGTTGGATTTGGTCATCGGACGCTTTAATGAAACGGATCATGTGCCTGTGAAGAAGCAGAAGGAGGATATTCTCGAGGGCGACAAAGACAGTATCCATCATGTCCTAAGCCTGCACATGATGCAGACGTACATCAGCTCGTACTGGGTTCACTTTCATCCGCAGCTTCCGATACTACACAAGCCTACTTTCAACGCGAGTACATGTTCCGACTTACTTCTTCTCTCCATCATGTGTCTGGGAGCGTCTTGTTTGGAGAAGAATTACAGTCACAACACCACCCAGGCTTGCTCACAATTGTCTAATTTCTTGGCATGGCATCTACGCTGGGAGCTCTTCATGGATGCAGACTTTCGCCCACCCGCCAAGCTATGGATTTTCCAGAGTTTGCTACTACTGGAGGTGTTTGAAAAGATGTACTCCACGCGGCCCTTGCATGAAAGAGCACATATCCACCACGCTACAACACTGACGCTCATGAGGCGGGGTAGTTCACTGATAGGAAGGTCGGCTATGGACTCGCCCCCAATTTCCAAGGAGGGCAAGAGTAAACTGATCGGTTGCACGCAATCCCCTGATGAATGGTGGAATCATTGGATTATTAACGAGGCCACCAGGAGAGCGGCATTCGCGGCTTTCTTGATGGATAGCATACATGCGACCATGTTTGGTCACAGCGCAGTCATGGTCGCCCACGAGATGCGTCTGCCGCTACCTTGCGATGAGGATCTATGGTCAGCTACCAGCAGCTTGGAAGTGGGTCGCGTTGAGGCAAACCTGCATTCCAATGGCATTAAGCCCATGTCCTTCTTGGATGGACTCAAGAAGACGTTGAACGGACAAACCGTGCGAACCAACGCTTTTGGACGAACCATTCTCATGGCTGGCCTTCTGAGCGTATCGTGGCACATGAACCAAAGAGATCTCCAAGTCAGCTCCCTTGGTGTAACACAAGCACTAGGCGGTCGCGACAAATGGCGAGGCTCGTTAACTCGTGCCTTTGACTTTTGGAAGCAGGACTTTGATAACTCACTGGCAAAGCCGAACGACCTGACGGCACATCATTCGCGTGCCTACACGAATGGCTTGGATGATGAAAACGTCTTCGAATCGCGAACTGTGCTCCACCACCTTGCACACATGGCCATGCATGTCGACATCGTCGACTGCCAAATCTATGCCGGCGCCCCTAGATTGCTTGGACGATCGATCACGCCTCAAGACTATAATGGTGCCCAACGGCGAATGAAGGAAGTCTGGGCCCCTACAGCCCGCGCACGAGATGCCACCTTCTACGCCTTACGATTCCTTTCCAATGTCATGTTACCCGGAAACCGCGGCCTAAACAGCCACCCCGCACCCGCTAGCCCTGACCTCTCCTACTCCGCGCGCGATGACTACCTGCTGAATCGACCTTGGGTCTTATACTTCGCCACGCTCATCGTTTGGTCCTACGGATTTGCCCTCGACGGGCCGATCAAGCAGCCGTATCAGCTCAACAAGTACGAGGATAAGGTCGCGGATATGAAGGGCTATTTGAAGCGTGTTGGTGGTGTCAGGGCACCCGATGATTTGAGTAACATGCCAGATCGCAATGCGTGCTTGGGACTGCTAATCATCATGAGAGATATGTTCAAGGCGACGAGGTGGGAGCTTTTGCACGAGGCAAGCAATTTGCTGACAAAATGCATGGAAATGTTGGTTCCTGGTGCAGGTTCGTTATGAGATCCACGGGATTCCTCGGCGCTTTGGCGCTAGTTGCATAGGGGACGGTTGATACCATGACTGCAAATGCTCAGCAGGCTATGATGTGATGATTGTTATCCTCATTTTAGACCGTCTCTTCTTCTTCATGGCCATCTTGCACTGCATTCCGTGATCCATCGACGTGAGGGGAGGCGCACTAGGCCCGGCACTAGCTCGACATCTAGTTAGTCCCAACACGTGAGACCGTGAAAGCGCGTTACCATGTACCTCGCGTTCTATCCCATGCAAATATCGCCATGTAAAGGCGCCCATTGTGTAATCCAACGGTTGCTGCTTTTGGGTTGTTTTGTTTGCCATCACATAGGTTTGACCAGCTTCTCTTTTCGGTGTACAAAGATACCCTCGGGCTATGGCGTCATCGACTTACGGTTCCTAGTGAACATTACTCAGGAGTATTCGATTACGTTCACTACTGTACTATGCCCAAAGGCCATGCCTCAAATGAAGGGAGCTTCCATCTCTGGCCAGTCTGTACGAAAGCGGAAGCGTAAGAGTAAAGAGGCCGAAGTAAATGAGGATGCAGCGGTGGCGTTGGAAGATGGCCAGACTGAAGGACAGCGCACGTCGCAACCCGACCCCACGACAGCATTGACGACAACGACGACGACGACGACAGTTGTACCCACAAAACAGGACGATGGCGGTAAAAGGCCCCGACGTACGCCAAAGAAACCGGGTACCGGGAAGTCTGCAATCATACGCCATGCCTCCTCTACGCTGATCGAGACGTCAATACCGTGGCCTGACCATTTCACAAAACTTGCACAAGTCCACCGCGCTCTCAATCTAGTCTATACTTTTTGCTGCACCCGCAAGCACCTCGCAACCACCTTCGGGAATATCAAAACTACGGTTGAAGGTCACATCAAGCGAGACCTTGTCATCAACGAAGTGGCGCAAATCACTGCACTAATACCGAAAGCCATCAACTTCGCATATGTTGACGAAGCAATGCTGCAAATCAACCTTATGGGGTCAGAGGATAATTTGCAAGGTAGACGGATGGCGGAATTCCCCATGCTGGGGCCCGAACCAGATAAGGGCGAGCATAAAGAAGTCCTGCTATTTGAGTTCATCGATGGCGACCTGAAGAGGCAAGTTAGGGATAAAAAGACGGGTGAGCCAACGAAGGCGACGACGAAGTTACGGAATGAGGATCTTAAGATGCCGGTGTTCAGTCAAAAGCAGATGATGAACTTGATTGAGAAGAGGAATGTGAAGTTTACTTCGGCTGTCAATGCCTTTCTGAACCAATGCGCGGATGAAGGCGTGGATTCAGTTAGAAAACTGAAAGAGCTGGGCGTCGCATTCATACCAGAGCCTAGTGAAAGCCGGGAATCGGCATCTACGCTCGGGTCGGAGGGCGTCCAAACTCCCATGTCAATACCAACAGACAGGAAGCCCATCCCGGAAATCCTGGAGGAGATCAAGACGCTCGAATGGTACACGGGTCAAATTGTTCCCGACGGGCATCGTGTGTTCGATCCACAAGAACCCATCTACGGCGACTTGAACTTCCCCATGTCGCAAAATCTTGTCAATGCGCTGTACAACACTCGCAGCATTACACAGCTCTACGCGCATCAAGCCGAGGCCATCAACAATCTCTACAATGGCCACAATGTTATTGTAGCGACCTCCACCAGCTCCGGAAAATCGCTCATCTACCAAATACCCGTCTTGCATCAACTCGAGCAGGAGCCCATGACGCGCGCAATGTACATTTTCCCTACCAAAGCACTTGCGCAGGATCAAAGGAAGAATATGAAGGAGCTACTACGATTCATGCCTGGTTTTGAAGACGTGCTTGTCGAGACCTTTGACGGCGATACGCCGATGAGCGATCGCAATTGCATTCGCGACGAGGCGAGGATTATATTTACTAATCCTGATATGCTACACATCACCATTCTCCCACAGGAAGATGCCTGGCGAACATTCCTGCAAAACCTGCGATTTGTAGTGGTCGACGAGTTGCATGTCTACAATGGCCTTTTTGGCGCACACATGGCCTTCATCATGCGTCGCCTGCGACGAATCTGCGCCGCGGTTGGAAATCGCCATGTCAAGTTCATTTCCTGCTCCGCGACGGTAGCAAATCCCGAAGACCACATGAGGACCATCTTTGGCATTGACCAAGTCCAGCTCACGGACTTCGACGGTAGCCCCAGTGGCCGCAAAGAATTCCTATGCTGGAATACGCCGTTCAAGGATCCGGGGGACCCTACATCGGGACGCGGGGATTGCATGGCGGAAACGGCAAAGCTATTCTGCCAGTTGATGCTTCGTGGCGTAAGGAGTATTGCGTTCTGTCGCGTGAGGAAGGCGTGTGAGGCGTTGTTAGCGGCCATCAAGACTGAGTTGACGAACCTGGAAAGGACGGAAGTCATCCCACGGGTCATGTCGTACCGCGGTGGTTACACGCCACAGGATCGACGCGAGATTGAGAGAGAAATGTTTGATGGGAAATTGTGCGGTATTGTCGCAACGAGTGCGCTGGAGCTGGGTGTTGATATAGGCTCTCTAGATGCGGTGGTAACAGTGGGCTTCCCCTATACCATTGCCAACCTGCGCCAACAGAGCGGACGTGCCGGAAGGAGAAACAAGGACTCCTTGTCGGTATTGGTTGGAGACTGCTTTCCGACAGATCAGTACTACATGTCCAACCCGGACGAGATCTTCACGAAGCCGAACTGCGCACTCCAAGTCGATCTCTCTAATATGCTGGTGTTAGAAGGCCACATTCAATGCGCCGCCCACGAGATGCCCGTCAGCCTGGAAACCGACATGGCCTACTTTGGCCCGCTCCTCCCCAAGATCGCACGTGAGCGCATGCGGAAGGATGTGCAAGGTTTCTATCACTGCAACGAACGTTTCTTGCCCCAGCCCTCTCGTTCAGTAGCTATCCGCGACACTGAAGAAGACCACTTCGCCATCATCGACATCACGCACGGCAAAAACACCGTGCTTGAAGAGCTAGAAGCCTCTCGTGCCTTCTTCACGCTTTATGAGGGTGGTATATTCCTCCATCAAGGCAACACCTATCTTGTGAAAGAATTCCACCCAGACCGAATGCTCGCAAAAGTCGAGTATGTCAAAGTAGACTGGACGACTCAACAACGCGACTACACAGACATTGACCCCGTCGAAACAGAAGCCATACGGCGCATACCCGGAAGCAAGAGCAGGGCCTTTTTTGGCCCCATCAAAATCGTCCAAGTCGTCTACGGCTTCTTCAAGATGGACAAGAAGCGCCGCATCCTCGATGCGGTTCAAGTCGACAACCCGCCCATCACCCTCTTCAGTAAAGGCATGTGGCTCGATGTCCCGTTGGCCGCCCTCGACATTTTAAAATCCCGCCGTCTCAACATCGCCGCCGGGATCCACGCCGCCGAACACGCCGTCCTCTCGCTCCTGCCCACCTTTGTCATCTCCCTGCCCGGCGACATGCGCACCGAGTGCAAAGTGCCCGAAAAGGAGTTCCTCCGCAAGGAGTCGTCGCGCAAGCGGCCCGCCCGCCTGACCTTCTACGACGCAAAAGGCGGCGCGAGCGGCTGCGGCATCAGCACCAAGGCCTTTGAGTTTGTCGACGAGTTGCTTGCCCAGGCGTGTGCGCGGCTGCAGAGCTGCTACTGCCTCGACGGCTGCAACGAGTGCTGCAATGACGATGCGTGCAAGCAGCATAATCAGGTCATGTCCAAAGCCGGCGCGGGCGTCATCATCATGTGTTTGCTTGGCAGGGAAAAGGATATTGATGTCGAGGCGCTGCCGTGGGGAGAGGAGGATTTCGAGTCGGGCTTTGATACGGTGGCGGTTGCGAGGCCGGTGCGGCTGGCGGGCGGTGGGGTGGATGTGGGGGTTGCTGCTGGTGCGTGGGATGATCAGGGGGAGAGGATGGTGAGGGCGAAATTCGTGGATGGTGTGTGGATCAAGGAAGAAGAGGGTGATGATGATCATTTCTCGCGCAGTGTGCATTTTTTGAGCGGCGAGAGGACGTTTATTGGTGTGCATAAGTGAAATAGTTGGGGTTCGTGCTACGTCCTTGAATAGTGTGCGTGTATGTGTATTGTTGTGTCGTTATCCAGTGCCTAGGTTGCTCGCGATTACCAGGCCGTGCGCCGACATGGCCCAGAGTGGCCGGCCTGAGGGCCTTGAGGGGCATAAGAGACCATTCAATCCAGAATCTTCCAACTTGGTAGAAGATTGCCAACCTTTTGGTCTTGTTGGCGCAGTGGGGATTTGACATCACGTCTGACAGAGATTGAACATTCTCTCCATCGCCGGGAGAGAGATAGCATTACAGTTTTACTATTATACATGGGATTCGTTGCCGTTCGTCACGACTCAACCAAGATGTGGGTCATGCTAAACCTGCGCTTAGGGTTGGGGTGCGTACAATTCATTGAGTACATAGTAGCTATGCGGCTTTGCTCAATCTCGGTGGCCATTTTACAAACCAACGCCGGTTTATGTCAGTCACTGTTTGTGTGCTCACGCTTTACCACAACATGGGATTGTAATCATTGCTAGAGCAATCGGTTTCGCAGCTACATCAACATTTCATTCCCTCGCTGCTAAAAAACGGCCGTAAAACACAGTTACACTTGGAGTCAAACTCACGGCATTGTCCCGTGGCGAAAAATAATGCCTCTGGTGACCCTCCAAGATCGCCCAGCATCCTGCAGCGCCATCAGACATGCCGCAGGCGTTCTTTGGCGAGCTTCTATCGCAGAGGACGACTCTTCACTGTGTCCCGCACTTCAGAATCATTTCTCTGACCCAAGCCTCACAGCCGTGAACCTACACACTGGCATCAACCGCCCCCGCAGAGGGGTGGTGATGTGCACCAAAGACAGCATCACCCTTGCGTTCCAAGGCTGCCATCCAGACGAGGCAATCCAGAATCTTTGGGTCTGCGCCAAAGGGCCAAACTGGTGGGATATCCCGTTCCCTGTGTTCAGCGATGGAAACCTCGTACACAGCTTTTTCCGTGATTTGTGGTGGGATATGCGCAGGGCTACGCTCGAAGCACTTGACGAAGCTATCAGGTCCATGGTGGCACGCGGCACGGAGCCAAAGGAAGTCATTGTAACTGGGTTCTCCATGGGCGGCGGTATATCCATGTACGTCGGACGAAACATGTCGCGGCGCGTTCGTTCTCGATCTGAACATCCACTAACCAACCCTCGAAAATAAACAGATTAGCTTTCACGGATATCCTTGAGCATATACGCAGTATATATGGCTCTGGATCCCCGTCACCGCAGTCTTGGGCCTGCGATGCTAATCTCAGCTCCCGGGTCTGCCATTTCACCTTTGCGGCTGTTGCAGCGGCGGATCGTGGGTACTACACCATTCTCAACCGACTGTACGAACGCTATCAAATAAGAGCGTGGGATTTCATGAGCTGTAGGGATATAACAGTGCATGCGCACTTTTTTTGGTTCCGATCGTGGTTGGGGCATCGGTATGTGCTAGCTGACGCTGTTGTGCGACGATATGAGGGTGAATTTGGGCCGCAGGGACATTTCATGCTGGGATACTTGAAGGCGACAGAGTTGATGGCTGAGGAGGGTACGGATCAAATCTTATCGGCGTATGCCTATTGATGTGAGGTTGGAGTCAATGGGAGTAGTAGGTAGATGCCGATTTCTGATACTAGATACTAGGCCAGATTAGGGTAACTAGATAGCAAAACTCCGCTAGTTATCTCCGGATATTAGGCATGTTGCAGGAAGCAATGGGTGACACAACACAACTTCGCATAGATAATCAACGAAGCAAGCTCAAGGAAATGGCACTCACCAACGAAGTCATCAAATTTGGAACCTTTGTAGTGACAAAGCAGGTGCATAGTCTGTTCCGTGCTTTACAGACCGAACAAACTGACAGTAACCGTTTTAGGTCTTCCATTTAACGCATCTTTCATTTGCCCTAGTCAATCTCAAGCCTCTCCTCCCAGGCCACGTGCTTGTATCGCCCCGGCGAGTCGTGCCGCGCTTCAACGACCTGTCCACTGCCGAGGTGCAAGACCTAATCCTCACTGTGCAGCGCGTGTCGCGTCTGATCGAGCGCGTCTTTGGCGCTTCCGCGCTCAACATCGCGATACAGGATGGCGCTGATGCTGGGCAGAGCGTGCCCCACGTACATGCTCATATCATCCCGCGAAAAAAGAGTGACTTGGACGCACAAGGCGGCACCGACGCGATATACACCATGATGGAGGGCGAGGATGCGGATCTGGGTAAACAGCTTAGGGCGAAGGAGCAAGCGAAGGATGAGCCGCGCGCGCGCTTCCCTGCCGTCGATAATGAGAATCGGGAGCCCAGGAGTGATGAGGAGATGCAGAAGGAGGCTGAATGGTTGGCAGCTGAGATGTTGAAGGACGAGGAGACGGGAGTTTGACGAGAAGATGATGCGTCTGTCTATGGCCTCCGAGTAAATCAAATACGGCCCTCTCGGCTGATAGATCTGGTAGCTGGTAATTCTTGCAAGACGTCCCAGTCCACTACTATGCAAGCGCCCAACCATAAGAACTACTTCCCTTTTCTTAACTTGCCTGTTGATCTACACGGTCAGATCTGCAAGCATGTTTTACCCAACCATCTCATCACCTCCTTAAACACTAACACTAGAGGATGGCACTTGTGGACAGCCAAAGCTCGGTCACTTACGAAATAGAAAGTACGATATGTAATAAAGGGTTGGAAGATATGACGGAAACCAGCTAGACTGTTAAATACCACCGTGCACAACTGGAATACTTCGTCACGACCTTGAAAGAGCATGCTGAAAGCAAGTTGAAGCTACCAACGCTTCAGGATAGCAACAGCAATAGCAACAATAACATCGCCACATTAATCAATGTTTGCGCTACCCCAGAGACTTCTGGGAGTGGCTGGCAATATCTCATATTTGAAGTGAGTTGATCAGACCAAAACTAACGTCCTTGTGAACGAGCCATATCTAGCTGTTCTTCCCGGAACCTTTTGGATCACCCTCCATATCCATCAATGGAAATTCTCTATCAACTTGCGACTTTCAACTGAACCACGTTCCTTCTGTAGCTTTTCATGATGATGGAATCGTGACGCTGTCATGATTAAGATGTATACTCAAGTGATGCTTGCGGCTTCAAAATGAGGTCTCCACACCAAATGAGATAAAGCTTGCCAGTGCATAACAGGCCAAATTACCTCGTGGAAGTAGCAGCAGCAACGGCCATCATGATTGCACTGACGGACATCATCGTGAAACCTGCCAGATGGGGCGGGCAATATCTAGCAACATCAGCGGATGGATCTACCACCACCAGGATTGCAAACTTACTCGTCAATACTCAGAACAACGAATCCAATCCAAAACAGCCACTGTGTGCCCCAAAGCGCGAACATGCTAGAGGTTACAAACACACAGAGCTCCACATTGGTGTCACTAGAAGACCCGTGGTTTCCGTTATAGGGAAGAGGAAGAGTGTTATAAGAGGCGTTATTGATCGTATCCTGGCCCCACAGGCTTGTTCGTTCTGTAGCGAGGGGGCCTTTGCGCTCTGCCTTCAGCGATTTTGCGAAATGGTTGTGAAATAATGCCGTCAAGATTGGGGGTAGTATGTGGATTGATATGTTTCGCAGCTTCATCGGAGAGGGGCCTTCGCGCTCCACGGGGTCAACAACAGTAGACATGCTGCGCGCGATCTGAACGAGTGCCACGAGATATACGAAGAGCCACACCATGGCGCCAAAATACATCAGCCTTACTGAGCCTGAATTCGGGATATTGTCAAGGTCCCTGAAATAGAAGTTGTGGCTTAACCCATAATGAACGGTGAACACCATGTAGTATGAAGATAGAGCCTGGAGGACCGAGTCGGCAGCCAGTAGAGACAGGGTGGCATACAGATCTTTGACTAACAACATTGGCAACCATGTGATTCGAGGCACAGTGCACCAAAATAGTACGAGCTGAACCACTGGTACGTTGTTGTAATACGGGGTCATCTGGATGAGAAATGCGTTACAGCACATCAGCAAGAGCTGAAGAGCGGACAAGAAAACTCCAGCGAGGAGCCAATTGTATTGGGTTCTATGCCATGGGAGTTTGCGAATAATGTCTCGCGTAATCGCTTTCCTTCTGAACAACACACCAAGGAACGGTGCTGCATTGAGAAGAACGAGACTGCCGAACTTTGTCCCACTAGATGCGCATGTGGAAGGGGCATTGTGACTTCCCGGAGATTTGATGGACCATTTCCAAGGGATCATTTCAGGATATGTAGGAGCTGATAGTTGACGCCAATTGTCGGGCAAACCGTGCCAGCCTTGGACACCGCCACATAAGTCTCGGAGCCAGTTAATGTAGTCGATTCTCATTTCGAAGATGTGACAAGCGCCACCGCATGAATCGTAGCTGATAGAGTTGCAGAGACATGTCCTGTCAATTCCACGTGTAATCTTGCAATACCCATTGGAGTCCAACCCACAAGCGTCACTGGAGCATTGAGTAACGCGATCAGCTATCGTGGCCGGCACATCAGCAACACATGCGGGCCAGTGCCAGTTCGTGGCCGCTATGTATGAATATTCGGTGGTCTTCAATGCATGTGTCCAATTCCAGGGTAGATATTCCGACCCACAAGTGGCATGAATCCACAGCCGTTCTTGGGTCAAGTCGATCCCTTCTGCATCGGAGCAGGAACTACGCTCCCAATTCGGTCTGAATGAATTACAGAAGCAATCCGTGTCGAAGTATTCGCCGTCGATGATGCGGTGAAGAGTAAGATCATAATTGGCTGTTTCAGAGTCCAATGCAATGACTGAATTAAGACGCTCGCTGTATTCCCAAGGACGGGCCGCGTTTCCAGTATGTTGAGCGATACTGGTGAAGCTACAGGAAGCCATTACATGTTGAAACGGTTCCACAGAAAGAGTAGAGGCCGAAGTTTGCAGACATTTTGGTGCTTTGTCAATGGTGCGAATAGTGGAAAAGCCTTTGCGTAATGAGGATGGAGAGAGATCACGCAGGCCGTTTGTGTCGCCTACTTCAACTAGCCATTCCCGGCCAATGACGCCGCGAATCCAAAGGTACAGCTGCGCCTTTGCGAGAATTGATCGACCGCAAAACGGGAGGTATTCTTGCACAACTTCAGAAGAGAAGCTGGTGCTAAGACACCTGAGTTCCGTCCACCACTGGTGGTGGGTGCAGATGAATCCAAAGTGCCGCGCACACCGCTTTGATGTACACTCCGTTAAGGCACTCAGCCAAAGTGACTGGTCCTGTTGTGCGATGCACTGAGGCATAGGAGGTAGGTCTTCGGGGTTGACCCAACCGCCATGATTATTCAGAGGGCGCATGGAGAGACTTCCTTCATGTCCAACTAGAACAGTCAGTACAGGTGTCAGAAATAAAGAGTATATTAGAAAGGAGTGCACCGTCTGCAGCCGTGACGACGGTTGCGAACACTAGGATGTAGGCGATGAATCGCATCATCCTGTCCCTGAGAGAAGCGGAAAGCGAGTGGCACTATCCCAAGGTGTTATGTGTTGTGACGACTGAGGTGTTTGTTGTTTGTCAATTGCGGGGTGTCGAATGCTTGCAAACGAAGACTAAGTCTGCTGCCTGCCAAAGCTGGCGGCAACTCTATTGGTCGCCGCGAATCAGCTGAAGCGCAGTGGCACTGTGTCACCTGAAAGAGTACTGAGCTTAGAGTCTGTGAAGTACAGTCGTCCGGTGCATGTAGAGGAGCTATTCGACCAGAGTCTTGGAAAGTGGCGTTACGCGCGTGGCTGCCCTGAATCCATCGTAGGTACATCATACACTCATCTTCATCGCAATACTCGCATGCGGTTTGTAGCCCACTACCTCAAAATCTTCCGGCTTCCACCCATCTATGCTCCCCCCTCTCTCCCTATTGATCTTGAGTGACGGAAACTCCCTCGGCTCCCGCTCCAACTGAAGCCTCAGCGCCTCCACATGATCTGCATAGACATGCGCATCGCCCATGGTATGTGTGAACGTGCCTGGCGTCAAGTCGCACACATGAGCCAGCATGTGCGTTAGCAGTGCATAACTCGCGATATTGAACGGTACACCAAGCCCCATGTCGCAACTCCGCTGGTATAGGAGGGAATGAAGAACGCCCCTTGGCTTCTCCTGCATGTCTTTGGCCTGTTGGGGAAAGCTGACATAGAACTGTGCAAACATATGACAAGGCGGTAATGCCATTTTCTTCATATCGGCGGGATTCCACGCACTCAGTATGATCCGGCGGTCATATGGCTTGTTCTTGAGCTTTTCGATGAGCTCGGCAATTTGATCGACACCCTGGCCGGTATAATCTGCGTCATGCCCTTTGTACTCTGCGCCAAAATGCCGCCATTGAAATCCATACACGGGGCCTAGCTCACCCTCCTCATAGTGGCTCAATCCCACACTATCGAGGTATTCGCGCGAGCCGTTGCCGTCCCAGATCTTGATGCCAGCCTCGGACAGTGATTTGCTGTGTGTGCTACCGGCGACAAACCAGAGCAGCTCGCCGATGACGGCGCGCAGAAATACGCGCTTTGTAGTGAGGAGGGGCAGGATGGGGGTTGGCGGCTGGGTAGGGTCTGTGGGATGGGGCCGTGAGAGGGCGAATTTGAATTGTGGAGGAAAGGGCACGGCGTAGGTGCCAGTGCCGGTGCGGTCGGGGCGGTGCTCGCCATTTGTGAGGATTTCGCGGATGAGGGAGAGATACTGATGTTCTTCGTGTGCAGGATCGATGGTGGGCGTGAAGGTCTGGGTTGGATCTACTGGCTGGAATGACATTGCGACGGGGTCCGGGGATTTGGAGGCCATTTTTCTGCCAGAATATCAGACGGGCGTGGGTGTGTGTAGGTGAAGCTCAAGTCACGTGCCCGGTCGAGCTTGGAAAGCGCGACTACGCGATGGGCTACTGGCGCCACCCGTAGTTACGCGCAGCGAGATCTAACCGCATTGAACCTCTAACCGCATTGAACCCTCGAAATACCACACACCGACGCGGAATGGCAGAAGAACAAGCTGCCCATCACTTGTTGAATGTCCTGGAGGAAAGGGGCCTGAGTGTGGACCTCGACAAGATCCTCTGGGGCTTCGAAGATGCAGAGACGAGAGAGAATGCTGCCGCTTGGGTTGAAGAGTACCTACACGAAGACACCCTGCTGACGAAAGAGGAGCTGGAACTGTAAGCCGTCAAGTAGGACTTCATTCATGGTGTGGTTATTGTTCTGACGCGTACTGCAGATACCAAACGCTGCGAAAGAAAGGATTGTTGCACCAGTATGAGAGCGAGGGCGAGCCTGTCCGTCCCATCCTGGACCATGAACTCGCTTCTGCCATTGAATCTCTGCAAAGCTCCACTGCAACTATCGAAGAACAGTGTAAAGTTCTGGAGGCTCAGAAAGACGCACTGATTAAAATCAAAGCTCTTAACAAGCCTAATGCGGACGTTGAGCATGCAAGAGATGAACGCAGAAGAAAGGAAGGACAAGAAAAGGCCAGATTGGACGTCGCAGTAAGCCTAAAATGTGATAGTTCGCGACCGTTTCTCTGACCCAACAGGTGAAAGATGTTGTGGCCTCAATGAGCGAGCAGTTGTCTGATACACAGCGCGAGATCGAGACAGAAAAGTCTGCCCTGAAGAGCTACCTCACAGAACGCTTCTCATCGGATGATCTAATCTTGAGTCGGCTACCAGGACTCGTTTCTAAGATTGTTACAGAACCAGCGATTAGCGAAGATGAGAAGTCCATAGAGCAGTGGTGCAAAGCCATCGTGTCTTTTCGCACAACTGAGATCAAAGCCCGGGTTGACACCGTCTATCTTACTTATGTGGCGCAAAGCCCCTCAGACGAAACATCAACCACGCCAGATGCAGATTGTAAAGAACGCAAAGCAGCACTTCAGGCGGAGATGGAGGAGCTGTATTCGGAGATTGCGTCCATCGCCGTGATGGTGGTGGAGCACGAGATACGAAAGCCCGTGATCGAGACAAGGGACCGAAATAGAAAAGATAAGGCGCAGGCCAGGACCTCATGGCTCACCTATGTAAATACTTTGGTGCTGTCTGTGCGACGCTGCTGACTGCCACAGATCATGTCGACCATAAATTTTATGAGCGAACGTCTTGAACTTATCACAGAGGGCACAAGAAGTAGCGATGAGTTCCAGCAGGCACTCGCCCACGTCCAAGAAGCAGCAGAAAAGCGTATACCTCCCGTACCCGTAGCAGCTCCAACCCCTTCCACCAACCGAACAGCATCTAATCCGTTGGCCTTCACACCAATGACGAAGCTCCCACCTTCAAAAGCCCTAGATCTCCCCATAACAATCCAAGACGCACTTCGCTATGCGGGTGTTTCCCTCAATCACAGTACGATCGAAGATCTCCAGGACTGCATTCTTCACGTTCAGCTTGAGAAAGAGCAAAAGTTACGTGACCAATACGACTCGGTTGCAACATGCACGCACGAGAAACTGGCGGAGCGCTTACACGCAGTTGATAGAGACCTCGAGGTCATTTTGAGCGTGCTGTACAAGCACACGCCATTTGCGCAGGTCAATTTGACAAGTCCACAACTGACTAAACAACTGGAGACGATGGAGCTGGAATTGGAGCAGAAAGAAGGCGAGCTTCTGGAGGCGGAGAGCAATGAGTTGAGCCTCAGCGACCCCAAGGTCCGGGCCTTCATTGCAAAGTATGGCAAGTAGCCCGATAGCCTGCACCACGGCAGATTTTCACATGCTGGCGGCCCGGAATTGCACTCTTGGCACTTTTGATCGGCTGGGCGAGACTTGGACGGGCCTCACAACTTGTATGCATCTACATAGACCTAGACGACGCCCGTTCGGCTGGCATCTACGTCGCCGGCGATGCCAGAAGCAAGACTACCTACAGCTAGACCCAAGGGAGAATGACCTCGGGCTGGTCGTGATGGGTGATGAGCTCCAAGCCACTAGGCCAGGCTAGGCTAGCGTCGATGCAATGAAGTGATCTAGTCCCCCAACCTCCTGGCAAAACAAGCTGGGGCTGAAGCGACAACAACCCAAGCTCTCCACCACAGACCACAGCGACAGCCCATCCCCCCTCCTGCAGCACGCTCTCTTCCGCGCGGGATGCTCGCCCGCGGCATCTGCAGCCAACCAGGAGCTTCCCACCCCAAGTAAACAAGACACCCACCCGTTCCCGTACAATCCAGGGGTTCCGCTGTGCCCTTTCGTTCCTTGCTCATCCCATCCCACACGTACCACCGCAGCTATGGTCAAAGGAGAAATTCTCACCCTCGGCGCCGCCGCAGGTGCCATTGGCGGTGCATACAAGCTCAGCGAGTTTTTGTACAAGGCCAAACGCATCCGCGATGTTGGCCCTTCCAATGCCGTCTACGTGCGCATCATCGGTCGCGTCCGGGCCGATCTTGACGAGGTCCGCCGCCTCCTCTCTGTCCGCGAAGTCCACGATGCCCTCGAGTCCAACCCGGAAAAGTCCAAGTGGGTCTACGGCGCCATGCGCGATGTTCGCGGCGCGCTGGAGAACATCACGCCACACACGGAGCGCGTTGCTGGCGACGTCGAGGAAGGGCGCCGCATTGGCGTCAGGCACCGCGTCTACTGGCTTCTCAGCGAACAGGAGAAGCTAGAGAACAGAGAGAAGGAGCTCAATATTGCGCACGCCAGTCTCTCTGAGGTTCTTAGCTACCTAACCAGGTTGGAGCCCGTCGCCGAGCCGCACAAGCCAAAGTCAATCAAGAAAGAGACACATGTCGACATTGACATTCATCGCGAGGCACCTGCCCCCCAGCACACCACCGAGAAGATTGAGAAGGATGTCTACATCGAGCATCGCGACGCGCCCTCCCGGGTCGTCGAGGAGCACCGTGATGTCTGGATCGAGCGCGACCACCAGGGTCCGCCAACCCATTACGAGCAGCATCGCGACGTCCACATCGATGACCGTCGCCACCACCGCGACGTCCATATCGATGACCGCCACCACCAGCACGCTCCTCCTCAGTACGAGGAACACTATCACCATGCCCACGCGCCCCGTGATGCCCGTTATGACACTCAGTACGAAGAGCGCTACGAGCAGCACGACCAGTACACGCGTCACCCACCGTACCCACGAGAGGACCGTCCGCACTACCCCGAGGTCCGCGAGCACCAGCCGCACCTCGATGCGCGCCCACCCTTCTCACAGCCACTTGGCCGCCGTCCGGAGTCTTTTGAAGACCGCCTGCCCGAGCGTGAGACCTGGATGCAGAGCGAGGCGCGTCGCAACGCACACCCGGGCACCCAGAACCCCTATGGCGAGTACGCCGAATACGGTGCCCCGCAGCCCGTGGGCGCAGCCCATTACCAGCGTAGGTTCCAGGGCGATGCGGGCTTTGGCGACGAAGTCATACTGAATCCACAACCAGTGCCCTTAGGGCGCGAGTACGAGCAGCGTGAGGTGAGTCGTGCACGCACTTCCAGACTGTAGCTTCGCATGCTTGTAGGATTCAGACGGCTGATTTTTATTGAATGCAGCAATGGATCGAACAAAAGGAGGATTACAGATACGATCAGTATGGTAACAGGCTGCCTGATAGGTTCTTCCAGCCTCCTGTCCCAAGGCCGATGCGCAGCCGCATGTAAGAAAATCTACTCCACGCAGGTGTGGCGTGGCTGTGCAGTTGGTCTGGTAAATACAATACCGTCTGAATGTAATGAGCTCCATCCTTGTTTTGTTCTACCTAGTCCAATTTCTGTATTGTGTGCCTTTCGTTAACCAGTTCTTACTATCCCCTCCCCATACCTTACATCAGTTTCACATGGCTTTGGCGATTCCCAAGGCAGTGTTTCTTTCTGTCTCTATAGTTGCAAATTCAAGTTGATATCTTAGTATTGCTCTGGTTCCTTTTGAGATGAAAATTCGTAGTCCTTGGTGTGGGTTCAGGGTCGGTCGTGGCTTAGCTTAAGCACCAAAACCATGGCTCTCCGATTCTTCGCTACCACAATATCAACATAAAGCATTTCTGCCGGTAGCTATACGTGTCCAAGCCGATGTCGCGTAAAGTTTTGTCTCGTCTCTCGCCGCCTGCCGACCTTTTACCTCGTGTCTGGATCTTTGCAATATTGTGTCCAAAAAATTGCACCTCTCCCAATACCTATCTACTTCCTCATACAACGGAATCATGCCGCACACATGCTCATGGCGTAACCTGATAGCCACACGCTCATGCTGTAGCCTGCTAGACACAGGCTCAACGCACTGGCCTGGTAGGACACGCTTCGCCGTGAGTTTGCGGCTCCCTTGCCATCGAGGCGTCTTTTCTACGTCTGGTCGTGCTCACAACTCGCAGCCGCGGTACCTTCAAGTCGCATTTGTCATCGCCATCGTTCAGTCTGTTGCTATGTTCAATTTCAGCTCCATGGTGCTATATCGCGGCTCCAACGTTACGTGTCTCAACGAAGATGGATCGAGCAAATCTAAGGATTTACCTTTGTTGTTAACCAATATCGCGAATTCGACCGATACTCTTCCTGTCATGGAAAACCTAAATCAGATGTGATTCTCTCTGCATCTGGACAAGGATGAACGGTACTGACTTTGTTACAGGACGGCGGTGCTCGTGACTATAGTGAACCCTCTCGCTCTTATGGTTATCATCACTCTCCTGCTCATACAGCATATTGAAAGAAAACTGACGCATCCCACGGCGATTTTACTGGGTGTACTGGAAACTGCAGGATACGTCGCTCTTGGGTGGCAGATTACGCTGTTAAGTGCCCATGAACACAGGCCGAGGACTGTACATGAACGGTGCCGGATAAGCGCTGAAGATATAGCGGATTACAAGTTCAATAAGAGTTGGAGACTTTGGGTTGCACGCGTAGGTCTTGGTTCGGCTATTGCAATTGCGATATTGTATGTGACAACCGCGTGGCATGCGAATCGTGGGACCTCCTGACGTTATTGCAGTCTCACGATCTTCGTCTTCCTTACCATTGCCGCCTCATTTTTGGATCGCGTGCACACGCGACGACGAGTTAATATGCAATGGCGATTGGACGCTCTATCTTCCGTCAATGATCATCTAGGACGCCGTTCGCTCCCCGCTCCAGCGCCTTCGCGAGAAGTGTCGAACAACCACGCATCGGCATCGGCATCGTGCTCATCATCGTCCATGGCAGTTCAGTCTGACATTGTATTACCTGATCCTGTGGCCGAGGCAGATAAGGTATGAGTAGCTGATTCGCCGGTCACACAGGGTTGCGGCTCTACGTTGGTCGCAATACTCGGACCAGAGTGAGAAAGGGCGCCCATGATGATGACCTGGAAGCTACGACTCCCAACGCGCAGCTGTGGGCCTATAAACACCATGAATCATGTAGCTGATTTTGGGTTCAGGTGGTAAGTGTATATGTGCAGAAAATGCAGGGGTCAATGGCCATAGCGATAGGGGTTGGCAATTTCACATTTCCAAGCACAGCCTGGCATTCCTGAGTGCCGGCGTGGAATTTGTGGAGTTTGATGTCTTTTCTTGAGTTCTGGGTTTGCGGGACTGTCTGCGCTTAGGTAGACTTCTATAATTTTTGGTTGCTAGAAGTTTTGCTCAATGTGATGTTGCTGAACTCTACGATCCAGCCGATAACAAGCAACCAGTGTCATCAACTACACCTTTAGATACATGTTCCTATGATTGCAGCCCATGATTCCCCACAGTAGCGTCATTTCCAGGACTGTGGATGATCAAAGAGACACGCAGGTAATCCCAAGGTCCCAATGTCTTTGTCTGCCCCGCTTCGATGCGACCAGAAACAGCCCAATCAGCCAACATCCATTGTTCTGGGGCACAAGGGACTAGTTTGCACGCCCTATTTAAAAAGTTCTTGTGTGCCAACTACAAATACTTCTATCGCAAGTTCGTCACGTTTTTCTTTTTATCATCGTCAAGATCAACAACCAAGGTCTATTATTGAAAAACGATATTGAACTCTGTACTGATGGCAGGAATAAAGCCAGCTCCTCATGATAGTGTACCTACAGTACTACCAACAAACGAACAACTGATTGAAACTTGGCTAAAGACGGTTTACCTGAACTATACCTTCGAAGATCGGTGCGAATGCAGTCTTACGATGAAAGAGTTCCTTAACATTCCTAACATGGTTTATCCTGCGAGCTGGCTTGGACATACTGTAATGAATACAGCAATAGCATTGCTAGCTAAGGAGTACGAGCGTTCCGATGTAATCGTCTTATCAGATATTCTTGCTCAGCAGCTTTATTATGTCGGAACGAAAGCATACACTACCAGGGATGTGTCGACGGGCCTTGAAAACGTGCCTGCCATCTTCATGGATGAAAAGAAACGCTGGGTCGTTGTTCCTTGTACAGATGGGTTGCTGGATACTGAAAGAATAATGGCGGGATACCAAGGCATCCGTGATGTTAAGAAAGCGAATAGCAAAGCCAAGGGAAAACCAAAAGGATTCAAGAATGTTGAGGAACCACCTGCTTCTGGGTCAACCCCAGAAATGGACGAACATGAATATGGCAACCACTGGGGACTTCTCATCGTGGACAAAGAAAAGAAGACCGCGCTATGGCTGGACAGTATGATTGAAGTTGAGAGAAGCAAAGACAAAAAATGGAAGATCAAGTCTATGCTTGGTGCTGGGACTGTAGCAGGCAAAGTACTCCGTGGCATCGAAGCTTTCTTGGTAAAAGGTCTTGATGGCTATGAGCAAGATTGCAGGAGTTTCACAGCAAGAACTTTGAAGCACACGCCTCAGCAAAAAAGAGATAACTCAAGCCAAGATTCAGGTGCTTGTGGGCCATTTGCGTTTGAGATTCTCAGGCAACTATTCAAGCAACCACCAGGTGCCATGGAGGACATCAAGGCTTTGTTTCCCTCAAGCAAGAGGCAGCATACAAAGTTCAATTCGGAAGATACTAGGAAACACATGCAAAATCTCATACAAATAGAGGCTGAGTTATCCGCATCAACCTCCTTCAATCTCGATTCTAAGACTATCCGGGCTCTTCTCAAGCCCCATCTTCTACTCCAAGCTGTGCAGGAATCTGGAGGCCTATCACTATCTGAAGGCATTATTGAATCTTCTCGTGATGAAAATCCCTCGTTGAAGCCAAGAGGTCCACTCATGAAGAAACCTGGCAGCGTTTGAACAAGAGAAGATAATCTTGCACTAGTGCAAGTAGAATATGATCGAAGAGAAAGGCCGGACGCATATGAAAACATCAGTGACATCGGAGATGCACTGATCATTTTCAAAAATACCAAAAAATAATGCTAGATGAATCAAGTAAACTAAAATCTCAAACTATCGATCATGCAAGAAGGAAATTTGGGGACCTCAGGAAGCATCGAGGCTACGGCAAACCACACTTGACCATGAACGGTAATAGCAAAGTCCTGGCCATGGATGATTTCACATAGCGAGCTGTTTTCTTATATTGAGGGTAGGAACACGTTTGTAACTGCAGACAATGATGACTGTATTACGCAATGGATACAAGATTCGAATGTTTTCATCAAGAATGTGGATTTCACTTGTCCTGGTGATGAAACAATCAAATTAGAAGCCGGATTGGATTACGGTTTGGAACGCTCGAAAAGGAGCAAGACCCCCAAATCTTCCTGAATTATATTAGCCTTATTGATTCTCAGTGATGAATATGAATGATTTGGGATAAATTTGCTAGAACATTTTCTAGTACGATTCTTGAGGTACAAGCTACAGGAAGAAGAGGTCACGTATAAGCCAAAGGGCGGTCCTGAGGAAGCAACTAAGAGGTATTGGTAGTACGTTACCGGATTACTGAGTCGACTTATCGAAGGTATCTGAAGTGGAAGATTGGTGATGTGAGAAATGGACCGGGAGTAGTGCGAATCAACGGAAAGGGATTGAGTCAATAATTG
>Ga0182211_1000088_pt1 | contig 24312 bp, 20 predicted proteins | sample G5R1MG_20_FD_129660 | JGI IMG/M metagenome (GOLD analysis project Ga0182211, IMG submission 129660) | Switchgrass phyllosphere microbial communities from Michigan, USA - G5R2_MAIN_03OCT2016_LD1 MG | ecosystem: Host-associated > Plants > Phyllosphere > Phylloplane/Leaf | place: USA: Michigan... | reverse complement strand
TAAGGAACAGGAGATGTCCTACACTCCTACCTTTCAGCCGTGGGTATTGGCTTGCCATACCTGTAACCTCCCCCCCTCGCACCCCTTAGATTCTCTCCTCCGTATTGTTCTCTCCTCTCGGGTCTGTGCTCTTGATCCTACGCAATTTACTCGTTCCTTGTGAGATTAAAACCGCATAGGGGAAACCCTTCTTAAGCTTGAACGAGTAGTGAGGTCGCCGTCTTTGTGGTAGTCGGGCAGAGGTTATTACATCTGCGCTGTACCGATACTTGCGTATACCTAGTCTTCGATTAGTAGATCTAAAATTAGGTGTGGAGTAAGATTCAAACATGCGGCCTTGTGGCATCGTTGGCCACAAGTCATACTCGCTGGCGGATGGAGATAAATTGATTCGTGCTGACGGGGTTGGGTTGGGCGCTTATACTCAGTGCACGGACAATGACAGGTCTCACCTAGGTCTACGCATGCCTTTTTTACCTTCGAAACAAGCAACTTGTCCCTCTCTCAAATTCCCCAACAAGTATCACAACAATGTCATTAAAGTCCAAATCGTCAGTTCACACCCAGCCTCTCATTTATCCACCAACACAGGCGCACAAATCAACTTTGATAATTCTCCACGGTCGTGGCTCTACCGCCAACAAGTTCGCCGAGCCTCTCCTCAACCACGCTGTCTCGTGTTTAGAAGGCGAACCTACCACAAGCCCAGGCTCGTCAGAAATCATTCCAACATCGTTCAAATCCCATTTCCCCAACACGAAATTCATCTTCCCAACGGCACCACTTCGACGAGCCGTTGTGTTCAAGCGCAGTTTGACTCACCAGTGGTTCGACATTTGGTCCCTAACAGAGCCGGAACTAAAGCAGCACTTGCAGATACCAGGACTGCGGGAAACGAGCGTGTACCTGCATGGTATCTTGAGAGAAGAGATTGAGGTCGTGGGGGCCGACAATGTCGTACTCATGGGGCTTAGTCAGGGGTGTGCGGCGAGCATTATTGCGACAATGTTGTGGAAGGGAGCGCCCTTCGGGGCATTAGTAGGTATGTGTGGCTTTTTGCCGTTTCGACTGGGGATGCAGGACTGTATCGAGGAAACAGGCGATGACGATGATGATGCTTTGGTGGGGTTTGGGAATGACGACGGTGATGGAAAAGACGTGTTCGAACGTGAAAGTGAGAATGGTGAGATTGGTACGAGGTTTGAAAAGGTCGTGGGATGGCTGCGTGAAGAATTGCAGATGGAGGACCCTGGGAACCAGGAGAGCGAGTCGTCGGCTCTGCAATCAATACCGGTATTCATGGGTCATGGGTCGGACGACGAGAAAGTTCCCAGTGCGTTTGGAAAATTAGCAAATGACTTCTTGAAGAGTTTGAACGTGGATGTTACTTGGAAAGAATATGGTGGTCTGGGTCACTGGTACTCCAAAGAAATGCTAAGGGATGTGGTCTGCTTCTTGAAAGAGAAGAAGGGATGGTCTGAATCCCCGTGACCAACGGCTTCATAGTGCCGTGACAGGCAAACTTCAGCTTCTTCCAGAAGGTGTATATGACACTAGATAGTATAGACATTTGAGAGGTCCAAAGCGAGATTTTTGTTTTACCAATTCTTGTCAACGTATTTTCGGTAAGATCAACTATCATGCTTAATTACCTCACCTACTGACTTGCCACAAGTCGCACGTTGTGGTGACTCTCTCTGTCTGCAAACACTCACTGTCCCAGTTCAAAATTCGAAGCCGGGATTGACTTGGACACATCGTCACGCGGCGCGACAGTAATCCTGCAGTTATTGGAATCGACCTTGGTTTCAAAACTAAAGGGCGAAATTAGTTTCTCTGGCGCCCTTGAATATATCATTAGCGCTCCTTCTCGTAGCATGCACGGGACCTGGCGGAATAGCCAATCATTTCTTTTCTATTGACTTAACGCCCCGAGCAATTTTCATCCCATGCGAATTGAGTTACGGGCCTTCAGTTCATTTGATGCATACGGAGTCTTCAGTGGGTTTCGTAAGAGTTTTAGCCTTTAGAATTGTATATTCACACACTATGACTTGAACGTGGCGCTCCAGTGGTGTTATTTTCTATAGTCTGTGATTTGAACGCTGGGCTCACATTAGTGCAGCATTAGTGCAGCAGATCGACATGGGAGCACTCCAACTGTTTGCGCGCGCATATTCATTCGTTTCAACACTTCCTATTGACCGGCTTTATGTGGATTTCAAAATGATTGGAAGTCCAGGGCGTATCGAAAGGTGTTGAAGACTCATCCAGTTTCAGGTCCACAACTTTAGGACCGATTTACCAGGAATCTCGCCAGGCCTTGAACCTGATAAAATGTTGACATCTTCCCAGCTGGAGCTTCAAATTCACAAAACACGGATCAGCTTCTCCTCTTCTGGCTTCATCATCCACGAGCATTCTTTTCTTTTTATCGCAATTCGTGTCTTGAACGCATAGACCATTCTTCTACTCAGGCTCCCATATCATCGATATCTCTTCTCTTCGAAACAGATCTTCATCAAAAATGTCGGGCCAGACTCTCGAAGTTTACGTTGCCTTCGGGCAGCGACGCGGCAACGATCCCCTCCATTGGATCCTTCTCGTCGCCCCCTCTGGGTCAGATCGATGCACTTGGTATCATGTCACTGGAGGTCCCACCCAGGGCACAGACTACACTCTCATGATACAAGCCAATAAAAGAGTCAACAGTCTTGGAATCGCTTCAAAAGAACTGATTGGAACAATCCAAGAAAAAGAAACGAACAAGTTGAAAAGCTCGGCTCAAAAAGCAGGTCTTCAGCAATGTCAGAGATGGACTTGCGATGTGATAGAAGATCTCGAACGCAAAAGATTAATTGTAGCTGGAACAGCTGAGACTTATCGTAGCCGTATTGAGTCCAGCCATCACGAAGAGACGACATGAAGAGCTGAGAGACAGACCCGGTCGAGACGCTTCGAAACATGGAAGGGCAGGTGGTGCTGGTATAGATAATTCGTCAGATTAGCAATGAAGTTATCATTACGACCAGTGTAAATCCTCGTGAGGGCATCTACCATGCAAAACAATGACCGACGATGTACCCCACTTAGCGTGCTGCGCTACCTGCAAGCAACGCACGGCCCCCATAGGGTAGGTACTAGAAAGAATAGGGTTCTGTTTGCAAATCTGCGTTGCATCACTTTGATCACATCTGCTTGTTGCATCAACAACAACGATTGCCGATTGAGTTAAGATCATGGTAAATCCGACTTCTAGACTAATATCACCGTTAAAATATACTCACTTTGGCTAGGACTTATCAAAAGCGATGCATGGAAGAGTCATCACTCAAGACGAGCTTTCTCGGGCATCTAAATTTGGGGATTTCGTTCCGGTATACAAGATTGATGCAAACACCGTTGTCAAAACTGGTGATTCCGTGCGACTAGCCGAAGCAGCAGCTATGGAATTGGTTCGTTCAAAAACCACGATACCAGTACCCAAGATCTGGAATGCATATACCGATCCCATCACGGGGCATGCGCGCATTGTGATGGAATTTGTCGAAGGAGACTGTCTTGTGGACGTTTGGGACAAGTACGACGCCGATGAAAAGCAACAAATTCTGCAGCAACTTCGCGATATCTTCTCACAGTTACGGAAACTTAAGGGATCGTTCATTGGGGCTGTTGACGGAACAGCCTGCGAAGATCAGCTATTTGAAGAAGATGTTGGTGCGTATGGGCCATACCAAGACGAGCACGCTTTCAATGAGGGTATTGTCACCGCGCTCAAAAGTACTCTGACCAGTGGATGGGTTGATACTGTCTGTGATATGGTGAGGACCTTGAAAGACCATGAGATTGTTATGACGCATGGAGACCTGTCCCCAAGGAACATCTTAGTCCAAGGAAGCAAAGTTGTCGCAATCTTAGACTGGGAAATGTCAGGATATTATCCAGAGTACTGGGAGTATATCAAAGCTCTATATAGGCCTGCATGGGAGAGCGGTTGGATCAAAGATGGTGCTCTGAGTCAAGTTCTCAAGCCTTATCTCACAGAATTGGCTGTATTCCTGCATGTGAGTAGTGTAGGAGCGTGGTGAAAAGGACATAGCGGAGATTCTCCAGACGAATAAAACCCAACTACCTGCCCACCAAGCGGTAGCTTGGCTAGCTCTTGCAAGCTGCAGTGACACCTTGGAGAGATGAGGTGTGGAAGATAAAATCGGATTCGCGGGAGTAGTATAGAGGACAATCAGGGTGGATATAGAGAGGTGGGTGAAAGAGAATATCGAAAGTGGGTAAGATTAGGGACGAGCGGAAAGAAAGGGGATTGGGAGGTGTATATACGCACACGTATTGAAAGAGCAGTAGGACATACCAAGTATATCCACATATTATTTATCCTAAAAACCCAAATAAAAAAGCGCTCGACAAAACCACTCAGCTGCGCTGTATACACTCCCACCAAACTAGCCACACGCACCAAAACTGGGGTATACCGCTATAATTTAGTATCCACGGATGGTTCAAATACATGTCTGTAAATGGCTCTCGTACGCCCAAAAAAGTCATGGGTTTTGTCCTCCCTCTTTTGTTTTTTACTCCAAAATCCTACTTTCCCCATTGCCCATATCTTGAAATCGCACATCTTCAAACTCATCGCCGTCGCGACTCGCTTCCTTGAGTGCATCCGCCACCGTAAAGACCTTGCGCCGCAGAAACCAGGATATAAAGCCCCCGCCCCTCTTTACCTCATCATGGGTAGCGATCCAATACTTTGCTTGCAGGGTGCGTTGTGCAAGCAAGCCATTCTTGGCACCGAGATTGAGCTGTTGCGCCGCGGAGATGGAGACGTCGTGGAGGCCGTGGAGAAAGGCGAGGGTATGGAGTGGCGGGTCTGCTCTCGCTATTGGACTCAGGGCTTCATGGGGGATTCCATGGGGCGTGTAGATGACGCACTCGGCGGCTTCGGACGCGGTGTTTGAGAGGTTCTCGGTGCCGTCGCCATAGATGGAGAGGGAGGAGCGCTTCTTGGGTGTTGTATGGGTGAGAAAGGGGTGTGTTGCAAAAGTGATGAGGAGTGCCGAGTGGTAGAAGAGGGCGTCTTTGTCGGCGGTGAGGCGTGAGATGCCGAGCCACGCGGGGAGCGGTGAGAGAGAGTAGTCGTGCCAGTCTGCGTTGTCGGGGAAGTTGGGCGTGATAGTGACTGTGCGGAAGTGGTTCCACGAGGAAATGAGGGATGCGGCTTGCTCGGTCGCAAACACGGGCACATCGCGATGCACGCCCAACAGCGTCTCCTTGTGGCAGTGGTCAGTGAACTCATGGCTGATGGCCACCACGTCCACCCAAGACTGGTCTTCCCCGGCATTCGCATGTTTGCCCAGCCGCAGGCCACCGGCCAGAATCTCCACCTGGCGCGCCAGCTCCTCGACCTCGGCCACGCTCTTCACGGCGCTCGGCGTGGCATGGAACTGCTGCGAAAACCACTTTGCCACGTCCGACTGGCCACCGACGAACCACGGATCAATGAGAATATTATAGTAGATGCGACTGCCGCGCTGAACGGCATTGGCGGGCCGGGGGATCTGCAATAGCCACGATGTATCGGCGTTGAGGTGGTGCAGGACAGGGCGGCGCGTCGCAAAGGCCTTGACCACGGCCTCACGGATCTCGAGGCTCAATTGCAGCGAGGGCGCGTCCATGGTCTGGCACCGTGATTAGTAAAGCATCATTGATTGACGGCTGGAGGGAGCAAGCAAGTCAGAGGTCACAGGGTCACGTCCATCGGCGTAATCTTGGGGCGCGTCGAGGCGCGTGGCTAGCGCCGTGGCTAGCACTCTCTTTACTGTACTACAATACATACACATGAAGCAAAGATTCAAAGCATTTACCGTGCTTTCTTTCCTCTGCCTTGCTTTCGTTCAGATGAATTCCATCGTTCATCGCAAAAATCAAAAGCACTCGCAGAAATCAAGCACACCGCAGAATTCCAACGCACGCGAAAAAATCAAACGCACATCGCAAAAATCAAACGCAGTAGGTACGTACGCACGCCCTTTTAACGTAACCAAGCAGCCGAATAACAAAAGAAAAAAAAAGAAAACACCATGCCCATGCATCAGCAAACATTGCTGATAGATACCCCGGTCACAGTGGGGCGTTTGTAAATGAACCATGCAGGTAAGGAAAAGCGCACCGATTTTTCTTGTAAACAGGGGACGGGTCTCGAAAAGACGCCCGGGAAAGAAAGTGGACAATCGATGTAGAAGCAGCAACCTTCCGCCCAAGTGCAGATACACTAGGATTAGAAGATACAAGGAAAGGTGTGTAATTAGTTGGAAGGCAGGGATTCGTTGTACTTTGACGCAAACTCTTCAGCAAGTTCTGGTGTCCTGAGACAGTAAAGTACAGACTGTAATCCGCCTTCTTTGATAGGCCTCATAGCTACAACCATCTTTTTGCTGGTGCCGTTGATCGTGGCACGAAGGGATGGAAGTATCAGGTAGTTGAGAGGTGTCGAGCCGCTAGCAAGTCGAAGTCGGACAAAGCACTTAGCCGTCGTCTTGTCCTTGAGGATCCAGAGGGGGCCCCTTGCCAGGTTTGCCCAAGTCTTTTGACCTTCGTCCTTAACCTGGTGCTTGGCAAGCACAACGTCTGTATGGAATATGACCTCATTCGCATTGACCTCCTCCTCGGTAAGTTGGGAGAAGTCGACCTGCATCTCCTTGTCTCCTTCCTCTTCATCATTTTCTCCCGCAGAAGCGTTGGTATCGGCCTCTGAAAGTGGGGTCCCTGCGCGAGAAGAGAAGGCGGATGAAGACATCGATCCTACACTGGAGATACCAGTATTTGCTGCCAGAAGCGATGACCCACCACCTGACGGGGTGAAGCTGAAGAGGGAGGGGGCTGGCTGTTTGGCTGGAGTAATCGAGGATTCACCTAGGACAGGTGTCGCGGGCTGGATTTGAAATGCAGGTACAGAGTCCTTGTCAGTGGCCGGCGCATCGCCAAATTTGATGGGAGTTCCAGGCTTGAAGGTCTGGTCCCCAGCAAAAGAGTCGGACTTCGGGCTGGCAGACTGTGAACTAGCAGCACCGAAATCAAAGAAGAGCTTGTTTGCAGGCGTTTGTGCACCGTTTGATTGCCCGAAACTTGTTGCATTGTTGGCGCCATTTTCAGAAGCCGCGTCACCAACAGGATCTCTTGTCATCCTGGAGAGAAGACTGCCTTTTGAACTCGCTCCATTGTTCTGCCTTTTGTGATTCATGGTCTCTTCACGTGCCTCATCGTCCTCAGTCTCAGATTCACCAAATTTCCTTTTTGGTGTCGTCTTGTGCTCGGAAAAGCTCACAGATTCATCAGCGGATGGCTTCACTGCCGCATGTGGTGTTTCTTCGTCATCGGAGTCATCTTGATCGTTAGATGATGAATCAGGCGATAGGTTCCCAAATATGTTGGAAGGCATGGGCGCATTACTTGGGCCGTCAAGCACAGATTGACTACCAGTAGACAACGCAGGGCTACTGGCACGGCATGTGGAAGCGTTTGGGACCGGTGCTGCACCTGCTGGCGTCTTCAAAGCTGCAAATGGATTGAAAGCCGTAGGGATAGTGCTGCTGGACGGTTTGGTGGAAGCAGGTATGCTGAAAGTGGGGGTGATGGCAGCGGCCTTCTCCTTTTCTTCGGCGAGGCGCTCAGCCTCCTTCTTGTCGTACCTAGCTGACCACTCTTCTTCAGTCTCGTCGTCTGAGTCGAAATCTGCCGCCTTTGCCTTAGCCTTTCGCTCTGCGGCGAGCTCTTCGTAAGTCTTTGCGGTCTTCTTAAATTGTGCCATGAAACTGCCACCACCGCTCGACGAGCTGGAAGCAGGCTTGAATCCGGTCGTTGGTGTACTTCCAAAGTTAGGTTTGAAGCCAGAGAACGAGGGCGTGGGATTTTCGCTAGTGCCATTGCTCTTAGAGGCTGAGGATGATGGAGTAAATCCCGAAGCGGCAGGTGCTGGTTTCGCAGACTCAACCGACGCATTTTCTACCGTCTTTGGTGTGAAGAGGTTTGATTCTACTGAGGGTACAGAAGAGGGCTTTGTACCGTTGATGGCCTTGGCGAACATGCTTGACGTGGACGTTGTGGTTGGCTGCAAACTTGGTGTTGGGGCGGCAGACTGGGATATTGCCGTTGCAGGTGCATCACTACCACGGGCCCGCTTGGTAGGCGAAGGATCGGGACTCTCCAAGTTCTCCTCGTTAACCTTCCGTTTCGTTGACAAAGCCGTCTCGTTACCGGTAATCCCTTTAGTAGCTGCGCGTTGTTTCTTGGCATCGTCAATCTTTTTCTTGATGTCGAGAGCGTGCTGGTAGTGCCAATGAGAGATGGCAGACCAGTCCGCTGTTGGAGGCAGAGTGCTAAGCTGGCGCCTATACCTCTCATTCAAGGCTTGAAGTTGCGCTGTCAAATCGGAGAGTTGCTGGTAGAGTCCTTGCGCACCTTGAGTGGCCACGGAACCTGGTTGAGCCCAATCCTTTGGAACGTGCACTTTGGGAACTTTTGGTAGTTGTGGTTCCTTGGACGCTTCAGCGGCTTCCTGCAGAGCCGGCATTTTCGGGATGGGAGAGACCGCAGGCGCTTCTTTGGGCGCATTAAACAAGTTTGGACGTTCACTTGCAGCAGTAGGCTGGTTGCTAAATGGATTAGCCATGGCAGCGGTAGTCTGTCCATCTTTGGGTGCTTCCGTTGAAGGTTTGGTAGGGGGGTCAAAAGAGGTAGGTTTCAGGAATGCAGGTTGGGGAATTCCGGGGGGTCCCACCAGAGTCCCCATTGGCTGTTTTGTGGGAGCGAAGATGCTCGTGCCTGGCTTGGATTGCACGGTGTTGAAGAGTCCTCCTGTAAGTCTCCCGGCACCAAGCGTTTTCGTCGGTTGTGGCGTGCTGAAAGAACTCAACACACGGGAGGGCGGCGGAGCCGGAATCGTGGCATCGTTGGCTGACTTTTGAGACTCTTCGGATGGTGCGCTCTTTTGCTGTGAGGCGCCAAGAAAATTGAAGTCGGAACAAGGGGCCGTCGAAGCGGCTGCAGGCGTACTCGCGGGCTTCTGTAAGGTTGCAAAAGGATTGGCTTGGGCGGTCTCTGTGGATGCACCTCTAAGCTTCACCAGAGGCGTGAGATTGCCATACGGAGGGGCATCGTGCGCTGATAGTTTGGGATTGGAGCCAAAGAGGGACGGGTTGGTGGTATTGAGATTGGGATTGGGCAAAAATGCCGGGAACGGATCGCAGACGGGTGCTAGTGCAGGTGTAACAGTGCTTGGTGTTGCAGGGCCAGAGGTGCCGAATAGGGTTGGCGCATGGGCCGATGGAGGCGTTGGTGCAGACACGCTAGTAGCTGGGATTGCAGCACTCGAAGCACCGAAAAGCGTGGGGGTAGACGCATCGCTACTAGGTGCTGTCGAACCAAAGTTGAACAGATTAGAGGGTTGGACTGGCGCCGCTGCAGCGATGCTGTTACAGGCTTGCGCACTTGTAGCCATGCTAGTGGCGAATAGGTTATTTGGAGCCGGTTGTGACCGAGCGTCACTTGTGGGTGCATTCGAGCCGAAGCTGAAGAGGTTGCTGGTCGCGGGCGGTGCCGTCTGGGTCGATGCGCCGAATCCGCCATGCATGCTGGCGGTCGCTGTCGCGGTGCTCGGGGCGGTAGGGGCAGTGCTGGCGAAGGTGAAGGGAGTCGAGGCCGGGGCCGGAGTGGTCGCAGCAGTGGGCGCAGCGCTGGCATTGCTGAATGTGCTGGTCTGAGGTGCAGGGTTGGCAGTACCAAACATGCTGGTCTGTGGCGCAGCGCTCGCAGTGCCAAACGTGCTGTTCTGAGGTGCAGGGCTGGCAGTGCCAAATAGGCTGGTCTGAGGCGCAGCGCTCGCAGTGCCAAATAGGCTGGTCTGAGGCGCAGCGCTCGCAGTGCCAAAAATGCTGGTCTGAGGCGCAGCGCTCGCAGTGCCAAAACTGCTTGTCTGAGGTGCAGCGCTCGCAGTTCCAAAAATGCTAGTCTGAGGCGCAGCACTCGCAGTGCCAAATGTGCTGTTCTGAGGTGCAGGGCTGGCAGTGCCAAATAGGCTGGTCGGAGGTGCAGCGCTCGCAGTGCCAAACGTGCTGTTCTGGGGTGCGGCGGTCCCCAATACGGCGCCTGACGGCGCTGCACTTGTGGTGCTTTGCCCAAAGCTACCGAATGGACTGCTCTGTGGAGGCGCGGCGAAGCGCGATGCACCGGCACCAAACGCTGGCGCCAAGGAATTTCCGTTGGCAGGCATTGTGGGCGCGGGAGCGGAAGCGGCAAACTGATTGCTGTTGCCCGAGGCGAAGTTAAAGTTTGTCGACGTGGGCGGCTGTGGAGTGAAGGTGGTGCCCTGGGCACTGGTGCCAAAGGCTGGGAAGGAGGCGTTTGCAAAGCTCGCGCTCGGGGCGGCAGGCTGGGCGGGCGGGAAGCTGTTGGTCGCGCTGGAGCCAAAGGTCGCGTTGGCTCCCCCAAAGCCGTTGAACGAGTTGGCGGCGTTGTCGCCGGGAGCGGGCGAACCGAAGTCGGTGGCCTGGGGAGCACTGCCAAAATTGACGCTCTGCGACATGGCCTACATACACGCGTGAGTAAATAGCCCAGGTAGGTGGCCAGGGCAATACTTACAGAGGATGCGCCGGCGGTTCGTCGCGACTTCACGTTTTTGATCCTGCAGCAAAAAGCGTCAGTGTGGGCGAACGGAGACGAGGTCAGTTGGCGGTGGAGGCGCAGGCGCAGGCAAAGGGCACGGTGGAGGTGGGGCGGTGAAGGCGGACGGTGAAGGCGGACGGTGAAGGTGGACGGTGAAGGTGGACATACTTGCGTGCGGCCAGCTGGGCGGCGGTGGCGCGCTTGGGCGGGTCGGGGGGCCCATCACGGTCTTCGTAAGGGTTCTCGGGCCGGCCCTGCGAGAAGACGTTGGCGCGCTTGGCCGACATGTCGCGGGTGTGCGTGCGGGAGGACGCGTGTTGATGGACGAGGACGTGAAAAAGCCAGTGGTGTTTTGGCGCGCGGTCATGGATGAGCAGGGAGCAGCCGTGCACGGATCCGCCGGCCTGGCAACGGTTCTAGTTGCAACCACAGATGGCCGTCCTGCACCGCCGCCGCCACGCTTTTTGCCTGCACACCGGCGGCCAGCGGCACCACACGACGATGGCTCGCATGCACGCGTTTCTCCTGGCAGTGCACTCGCTTCCCACGTGATTATAGCTATGCCAGGCCGCTGGACGGCCAGGTCACGTGTGGTGGGCGGGCGTTCCTTCCTTGGCTGGAAGGTCACGTGCGCTCGACTAACGCTCCTTCCTCGTCGGGCGGTCACGTGCGGCGGACCAACGATGCCCCGTAGCCCGCGGGGTCACGTGAGCCCAGCCCCGCCACGGGTAGATGCACCATGTCCTACAGCACAGTTCGGAGTACAGTTGAGGCTGCCCTTGTTTTCCTTGTGTCGACCGAACGAAACCCGCCGCTCGCTCGTTGCATTCCAGCGCATGCAGCGCATACCCATCGTCGTAATGCTGACGCTCACGCACAGCACACGGCAGACCCCGGATCCGCGCTGGCGGCCCGCGTGCTAGGCGCCGTGCTCGTCACCATCGGCGCTTCTGGCGCCGTGTTGGCTTGGAGACGGCTGTGTCACGATGCGGCTGGCTGTCGTATCTAGTACCTCTCTACTGTACTATTAGCTACCTGCGTCCGCCCCTATCATGGCCTCGACGGCCGCCCGCCTGCACAAACGCTCCCGCTCTGTCTCGTCGCAACCGCCCGCGTTGAGCCCCATCGCCGACCTGGCCACGCCCAAGAGCACGCCCTTCCTGCGCCCGAAGCGTTCGCCCAAGGAGAACCAAGGCCTGGACCTCTCGCGTCCCGCGGCGGAGAACGACCTGGTCGGGCTGGGCATCTCGGCACCGCTCGACAGCACCCGCCACCGCCGCTCCGCCTCCAGCACTTCGCACTTCTCCACCTCCTCTGGCCTGCAGCGCCCCACGCCGCTGCTCGCCATCCGCCCGACCCCATTACCTGTCGCCGCCGCATCGTCACCTTCAACCCTCAGCAGCGATCTCGCCCTTCGCAATGCGCACACCGATCTCATGTCCGATGACGAGCGCCGCCTGGGCCAGTACGCCTTCGACCCTGCGCGCCGGTCGGGCTCCATCTCCTCAGCCACGCGCCTCGCTGGCAGCTACTCGCAGTCTTCCGTCTCCCTGACCTCGCCCATCGCTATTGCGCGCGCCCGCGGCGACACGCTCAAGTCCATCGACACCGCCACCACGCCCAGCTCACGAACCTCGTTCGACCACACATATAAGTTCATCCGTGGCGGCCGCGACTCGCCCATCGATGCCGCCTCCCGAGCCGCCTCAATCCGAGCGGCACGGCACAAGTTTGATGAGGAACAGCGCGCCAAGGAGCGCAAGTACGAGCAGGAGGCGCACAGGCAGTGGGAACGCCACCACCGCAAGCAGCTAAAAAGGGAAGACCATCAGAGAACGCTTTCCGACCCCCACGAACGAACCGAGTTCATGCGCGCGCGCACCGTCTCCGACACTGACAAGGAGAAAGCGGCCCGCCCTTCAATCGGCGGGCGGCCATCGGTCGGCGGACGCCAGTACTCGGACCACCACGAAGCACACTCCCATTCGCTTCCCAAGTACGTTGAAACACTCGATCCCGAGAAGCAGACGGGCTTAGTGCCCGCGGTGACAAAGAGCCGTGCTGCCAAGGGCAGGTGGCTGCGGTTTGTCACGTGGCTCAAAACGAGGCTGCTACGCATGTCCGGCGGGTGATGGTCACAATTGCGTTTTGCGTTTGCTTTTTCCAATACCCCTGTTCTTTCTTCGCATGTTAGCATAGCGTTTGTTCTGTATACTTTGCAGCGGCTGCTTTTACGACGTGCGCCTTCGGACAGTCACACTACACCGCACATGAATGGGTATCTATGCTTTGAATTTTGGTACTGATGAGACGGCGATCGCTTCGGGGGATGCTCTGGCTCCGGCCATGGAGTTGTACAATTTACTTCTATCAAAGCATTTACCAGGGCCATGGCTTACTTGTAATGTGCTCGCCGGTCATTGGCTTGGGGGAGAAACTGCATAGCCCTTGCTGGATGTCCCTAGTCAAGTGTCTTTGGACTCCCGCTTTCTCTCCGCGCTGCCAAGAAATAGTTTATCATGGCCGCCCTCATCCGAGCTCCCCGACCGCAAAAGCTTTTCCCGCACTCGTACGGCTGGCTATCGCGCAGCATGAAGGCCGCCCTTGCATAGTTGCCATGTTCCTACAAGGCCTGCCGCGGGCGCCCATGGCGCTGAGGAGCTGTCGCGCGAGGGTACACATGAGCCACCAAACGCAGCGACGATGGGCGAGCGAGGGAAGAAAAGGCAGCGGAGCGGACAAGCCCTTCTACCTGCAGCTCAACGAGAGCATTTTTGAACGTGTGCAAAAAGAAAAGGAGGAACAGTTGCAAGTCCAGTTGCTGCAGCATCGAACCGCGCGGGGCCAATTCTTTGCGACCGTGGCCGGTAGGGACCTCACGCCGCCTTTCTGACTCCAGAACTCGTGGATGCTGTCAAGGGCGCATACTGACAGGATACAGCATGTCTTCTCACCGCCGGTATCGGCTACTACTTTGGCCAGATGGTCCCCCCCAAGCCAAACACAGCCTCGACTGCGCCTCTGAGCACCTTCCTCCCCCCCCGGCACAACATTTCCGAAGCAAACATGGAGGCTGCGTGGGTAGACCTCCGCGATATTGTGGGCAAGGACAATATTTCACTCGACAAGCATGATCTTGAATCGCACAGCGGCTCCTCGTGGTCGTCGCATCCCGCAGAGCCGGGCGACGTGCCCTTCTGTGTCGTGAAACCAGCCAATACCTCCGAAGTCTGCGCCATCATGAAGGTCTGCCATGAGCGCAGGATCCCAGTTACTCCCTACAGCGGCGGCACCAGTCTCGAAGGCCACTTTGCTGCAACCAAGGGCGGCATTTGCATTGACTTCGGTCGCATGGACCAGATCCTCGCGCTTCATAAGGACGACTTGGATGTTGTGGTTCAGCCCGCCGTGGGATGGGAACAGCTCAACGAAGAGCTTGCCAAGGAGGGACTCTTTTTCCCTCCAGACCCAGGTCCGGGCGCAATGATCGGCGGCATGGTCAGTACAGGCTGTTCAGGCACAAATGCCTACCGTTACGGTACCATGAAGGACTGGGTCATCTCGCTCACAGTGGTCATGGCTGATGGCTCCATCATCAAGACACGCCAACGGCCGAGAAAGTCTTCTGCGGGTTATGATCTCACGCGTATATTCATCGGTAGCGAAGGCACTTTGGGTCTCGTCACCGAGGCGACGCTCAAAGTCACCGTGAAGCCACAGCACACAAACGTCGCCGTTTGCGCTTTCCCGACAATACGTGCGGCTGCAGACTGTGTCTTCAAGGTCGTTAGCGCAGGTGTACCCATCGCAGCCATGGAAATTCTCGACGATGTGCAGATGATGTGCATCAACGATGCCGGCCAGACCTCCAAGACGTGGAAGAATGCGCCAACGCTATTCTTCAAATTTGCTGGCACGCCAAACTCTGTCAAGGAGCAAATCAGTCAAGTCCAGGCCATGGCAAAGAAGTCAGGGTCTGTCAGCTTCGAGTTTGCAAAATCGGAACAGGAGAAGGAAGAGCTATGGCAAGCTCGTAAGGAGGCGCTGTGGTCGGTCATGGCGAAGAGCCAAGGACGAGACGATATGGGTGTGTGGACAACAGATGTCGCTGTTCCAATATCCAAACTATCACAGATCATTGAGGAAACCAAAGAAGCTATCAACAAGAGTGGCTTGTTAGGCAGTATTGTGGGGCATGTTGGCGATGGCAACTTCCACGGTAAGCCCCCAACTTTCAGGCAAGCCAGATAGATGCCGAGGACGTGTGCTGACATTACCACCAGCAATCATTCTCTATAATCGCAACACAGAGTACGAAAAGATAAAGCATCTCGTACACGAGATGGTCAAACGAGCCATTGAACTTGAAGGGACCGCTACAGGTGAGCACGGCGTTGGCCTCGTGAAGCGTGATTACTTGTCCCATGAGCTGGGTCAGAGTACCGTTGATACAATGAGGCAGTTGAAGAAGGCTTTCGACCCATTGTGTCTATTGAATTGCGATAAGGTTATTCGCACTTCCAAAGCTACTTCGGGCACTGTCGACAAGTGGTGAAGCCCTATTGAAGAGAGAATCCTTTTAAAATACGCATCGCCGGGCTGGGGTCGGCGCTGGACTGGAGTCGTTTTGTGTATGGAACAGGTGCAGTTTTACATAAGACCAGGAGAGCTGTTCACTAGCAGCTTTTTCCTCGTGAGCATGTTTACCCTGTCCAAATACACACAATACCATCTTCCTGGACCCCACATCAAATGGCATGCCATATGGTAGGGCCTATAGGACCCAAGATTTGCCAAGCACCAATGACGTATCTCCTGGAGGAACGTTGAAGCTTTATTACACAGCCACCACACCTGCTATTCGCCTCTTACTAATCAAGATGAGCAAGTTCGGCGTTTTTTAACTGAATACTACACTTCTCGTTCAACATCACAAGCTGTCAACATCGGAGCAACAAGGCGCCATCCATACTGAACACACTCCACAGCCACTCATCGCTGTAAAAAAAAAATCATCTATCATGTTCAAAAAGCTGAAAGGGAAAATCAAGAGTGCTGAACACTCATCAAGCTCTTCTCAGCTGAACAAGCCATACTCTACGCAATCCCAAGCGCAACAACAGAGCAGTGTGCCCTCAGAAAATGATCACGCCCATTCCTCTTCCAGATCAGAATATGCCCCTCCTGCAGGACCACCTCCAGGCCGCAGTATAACCAATACCACACAGTTGGAATCGCTGACCAGTCATCCCTCTGCATTGCCGCCGCCGGGCGCAACATCCCTTTACCCATCGCAACCGCCACCAAGCTGGGACCCACCGCCATACCACGACTGGGCCATCATACCCGACACAGCACTTCTACCTCCTCCTCCATCAATGGGCTACGACACCTCCCCCACTGCAAACGCATCTGCAGAAGATAGCAATCGAGCGGTAGCATGGACCCAGGCCAATCCTTTATGGCAGCCCCAAAACCTGCAGCCTCCGATACACGCCGCCATCCAGAATGCCCAACTAGCTCTCCTAAAAGCTCCATCCTACCTTGGCGATTTGCTACCCCAGCGCCAGGCTGGCCACTGGCGCTGTCGTACTCACGCACATTGCCGAGACGCCAGCATCCTGACCAATCTGCCCATGTACTCTGTCCTCTGGGACTCGCCGCTCCATACGCAGCGTCCCAAGACCATCTACTTTGAGCTCAAGATCCTAGGCATTGGCCGCGACGGCTCATCGTCCATGGAAGAAGCCGACGCCGGCATCGCCATCGGTTTCGTCGCGCCGCCGTACCCGACGTTCCGTCTACCGGGCTGGGAGCGCGCGAGTCTTGGTGTGCATGGCGACGACGGGCGCAAGTATGTCAATGACACGTGGGGCGGCGTCGACTTTACGACAGCCTTCACGTCTGGGGAGACGGTCGGCATCGGCATGACGTTTGCCGTGCCCAAGAACCCGCCCTCGTATGACCAGACGCAGCAAGGACGCATCCTGGACATTGACGTCTTCTTTACGCGAAATGGAAAGAAGGAAGGTGGTTGGGACGGCAATGAGGAGCTCGACGCTCGAAGCGAGGGGGGCAATGTCGGGTTGAGGGGGGAGTTGGATTTGTTTCCGGCGATTGGTGTCTTTGGAGGCGTGGATCTACATGTCTTGTTTCATCCTTCGCAGTGGATGTATGTGCCGCGCTGAGCGGTCTCTGTGAGCCTTGCCTTGCCTAGGCTAACCATGCGAGAGTCAGACAAGACCTGGTGGTCTCGCCTTGGACATTTCTTTGCCGAGTTGTATTTTCTTCTCTTGCCATCCCACGCAGGATTCGGAATTCTGTGGAAGGCGTTGTAGGCCATTTTATCTTGTTTTCTTGGGCTAGATAGGTATGTTACTTGCTTTGCGGCACGAAACCGCGTTCCTTCCTCCTTTGCTGCACCCACTGCCCAAAGGGCCTCCAAATCTCTTCCTTCTCCGCCGGCTTCAGGCTCGCTGCCAATCCACTCGTGCTCGTAGCTACGTAGACCCTCGCGCCTTGCCAGGCCCCGCCGTTCCGTGCCTCGCCATGCGCCGCCTTGTCCGCCGCCACACCAGCCGGGTTCGGATACGGATACTTGCCCATGTTGTGTCGCTCATCCTGCCAGCCGTACGTGAACTCGCCCTTCTTCATGCTTGTCCCGTATCGATACCGCCAAATCGCCTCCCAGATGCCCTTGCCCACGATGCACACGGCTTCTGGCTGGTACGTGAACAGCTTCTCGTCGAGCGGCAGGGTGCCCGCTGCCAATTCTTCCTTGGACAGTTCCGCCGCGTCTTTGGAGGGCCGTGCGACAATGTTTGTGTTGCCCATGGCGTATCGCGCGGGTAAGGTGCGGTCCTCTTCGGGCCTTAGACGGCGGTCTGTGAGGCCCGAGGTGTGGAGGAGTTTCCAGAACAGGTTGGAAGGGTGGGCGTAGGCGTGGCCTGCGATGGCTGTCCCGATACCGGGATTTGTGCCGACAAAAACACAGATTAGGTTGGGCTCGAGGATGTCGACGAGAGGCTTGAGATGAGCGTATTGTGAAGGATGGGCGTATTTGCTCGGTTTGCGCCTCTTTTTTTCTCTTGGTTCGGGAGAGGTTGTAGTGCAGCCGGTGGTGGTGATGATGGTGGTGGTGGCAACTGTTCGGGTACGCTTCACGGATGTTCGTGAGGATTGTGGGCTTGATGAACGCTTTCCCGGGAGATTTTGACCTTGGTTGAAGCAGAATTGGTCCAATTGCCCGTTGAATGACGCAGACGTGTCGTCCGGGACTTGCTGCGAGATTTCATCCGCACACGAAAGCTTGGAAGATTGTGTTTGTGGCATCCTGAGCTGGGCCAAGGAACTTGAACTCCTGGCGGCAATGGAATCTCCCCATGTACGTACATGCATGTAACTCTTGCCACAACCCTGTCGTCTGCGTGAGACGGGGCGGCGATGCGCAGAGTAGCCTTGCCTTGCTGGAGACTGGGCTAAGGCACGTGATGTCGTGTCTTGGCCCGCCTAGCTCGTCGCGTTGACGTCACTGCCATCTACTACCAATGTTCCATTGTGCTTGTCATTAGTAGTCAAGCGTCATCTACAAAAATGTAGGTTGCTTGTCCATCCTCTGGCACCCATAATTCCTTCAGTTCTCAAAAGTTTCCCCCATCGCGATTCGTTCAGGAAGGAGCCGGCAGTTATTCCCATCGATTGCTAGCGATTCCAGGATATGGGCTTCAGCAAGTCCCCAATACCTAGATCGATATGGAGTTCTTCCTCTTTCATCATGATTTTTCGACAATGGCCCTGGCACGAGCAATTTTGATTGGTGCAGACCAAGGTCGTCGTTGAGCTATTTTCGTTTGTCACGATAAAGTTTAAGATCGGCCGAGTCGGCCCCGGGCGATGTGGGACTGGCGTCGGGTAGTTCGTTAGGGTCAAAGCCGCCATCCTTGCATTGGGGACAGGCGAAGCTTGGTAGCACTGTCAAAGCCAATTTGGCTGTCTAACAACATGGTGGTCGAAGGTGGTAGTGCGTGTAGGCATGGGCGGTGTCACGCGCTCGATCGCGATGGTTTCAAGATGGGAAAATACGATTTTCTAGGACGGAGGTCGCCCAGATGGCACTCAGGCGTTTGAGTCTAATGACTAAAATCTCGAGCTAACACCTAGCTTTCTCTTGTCCTCGTCATTTTTACCACGCACCCCACTGCGCGACGGCGATGCGATCCCGTCTAACGTTGACGCCAGCACCGGTCAAGTAGCATGCGGTGCAACGGCACGATTATTCCAACGGCTGGTGGGCACCATGACGACAACAAGACCGCGCATAGGTCTCTTTGACTTGGATGAGGACCACGACGAGGAACTACCTGGGTACGAAGAATCGACGGCACCGGCCTACGACAGCGGCATCTTTGACCATCCAATTACGACATACTGTCTGCGCCAGTATGACCGCAAGATACAGGTTCTGGTGGCGTACGGGCCGTCTGCACCAGCTTCGTATCGCATCACGTCGAATAGCTTCCGGATCTTCTCCAAGAAGCCAGACATGGAGATACTATACACCTCGCCTGAAATGCGCCAACGCAGCTTGGCGACGATAGCATTCGACAGCGACGGCCCGCTGCCGTGGCGGCCGCGGGCTCATTTCGACCATGTTTCTGGAGACGGAATGCGGCAGACGTATTCCATGGAGTCGGCCAACTTTGCAGACTGGACGTATTCGATTGGAAACCGAACTTTTTCGTGGGCGCTCGACGTAAGACCTGTATCGCTCGTGTTGACGGAGGCGGACGTAGGCAAGGTCATTGCTCGCTTCACGTATTCAGCAGCGGGCATGGCAGCCGGGCGGGGTGGCGAGGTCGGCGAGCTGTCCATCTACCGCGATGCGTTGACCGCAGAGCAGGACGGGGTGGACAAAGCGGTCTGTGGGTTGATGGTGGCCTTGAAGCATCTCAAGAAGATGGGGCGCCACTACGTGAATGAGGCCACCGAGTATCAGAGGCGAGATTCCGCGACGACGAGAGGAACCGGGGCGACGAGAGAAACAGGGTCGCTGCATAGGGTGTGGTGAGGCGGCGAGCACGGATGGTGGCGGCCGGATGGGGGAATGGATAGTTGAGACAAGTGTGCGGGGAGTCGTTGGTGGTGATGTGACGGCAGGCCATTCATCGACGCCATGTAGAAGGAGGTAGAGAGGAATGCTGAGCCAGTCAGACAGACCTGGGGCGTGCAAAGGTACTATGTAGTGGCCGCAGACGGACACGGGGCCGCCAAGGCCTACCATGACGAGCCATCCCTGTCATCCTGGCCATGGCCCGGCCAACCTCTTGGCTCACTCTCATTCCCCACCGGCATCAGAACAGACGGGAGGACAGGCCAGGGAGAAGCCACACGCTCGGCCAGGCAGCTATGCGTGCACAGTATAAGTGCCTGGTAGATTGTAAGTACGCCGCCACTGCCACCGCCACCGCCACCGCCACATCCACCGCCACATCCACCGCCACAACCACCGATTCCGTGGGCGCGGGCTGTTCGGTGCGCCACCACGCCACGCGCCTAGTCGGATGCGAGTAGGTTGTACCTAGACGTGTAGCACAGGTGAGCCAGCCGGGTCGACTGGCGGTGCCTGGCTGTCTCGCCTGCAAGCGAGCGCCCACGGCTGGCAGACATGGCGCTGACCGCAAGCGCCGGCAGCTAAGGAGGCCGTGGGCATCGCGCGCCGTTGCCTCTGCGAGCGAGTGCCCTCAGGCCTTCATCCCTTTATTGCGCTGTGTCCCATGCGCCTTTGCCATGCCCTCGGCTGCATTGCTCCTACCCGTTCCATTTGCCATTGGATCCTCGCTTCCTGTTTGGCCTCTTCCCCCCTCCCCTCCCCCCTCGTCCGCCTACCCACCAGCCGGCCACCACTGCAAGGAATGGGATATCCGCGACGCCCTCCCACCCTCAACCACGCCGGCACCCACTCGACCCGTGCTGCTGCGTGGTGAGCCCGAGCCATGGTCAAGATGCGCATCCCCATTCGCGAGCAACTGGGCTGCCTGGTGCTGCTGGCCTCGCTGATCGGCTTGGCCGTCATAGCAATCGCAACATGGGTAGGCAACGAGGCAACCCGCTCGTGTCTCGGCCCGGCCAGCGCCCGCTGATCATGTCCAGATCACCAACCACAACTTCGTCCTCGAGATACGAGCCACCCGCCTCAGCTTGACAGCCTCGCTCAAGGCTGCCCAGCTGTCGTCGAACCTGGCCCTCATGCAGATCCTCGTTCAGCAGGCCGCCAACCGTCTTTCCCCGCAATCTGCGCTCCAACGGTACTATAGTGGTAATGTCACTAGCGAAAACTGGCAGCGTCCAGGGGAGGACTTTGACGCCATCTTCTCGGGCAACGTCAAGACCGGCGTCGCCATTCAGGCTCGCATCTATGCCTACAACTCCTCTGCCCAAGTGCTCTTCAGCCGCACCGCCAAGACCGTCGCCAATACTGTGCTGCCTTACAAGACCCAGAGCGGGGACACGGTCACCCTGGCCGATCCCGACGGCTTCATCCCCGAGCTCTACCCCCGCTTCACCGTCGAGGCCACGCCCTATAACTCGACCTTGAATACATACCAAGCCCACTTCAACGGTAGGGCAATTGACAACACGAGCTACCTCTTTTCGGGACCGTATCGCGTTAACAAGACACTGAGTCTCGTCTCCATAACCTTGCCCATCATCAACAACACGTCGAGCATCGAGACCTTGGGCTGGCTGACAATCGTCCTGGATGCATCGCTCATCACCTCCGTGGTCGACGCACTCGAGGGCCTGGACGACAGTGGCCTGACTATGTTATTTGGCCCGGGTAACACGACCAATATTTTCCCGTCAGATTACCTGTACGATGCAGCCTACGTCAACGCTCCTCAAGATGTGGACGTCCGCTTCCTCATCCCACCGACACCTCGAGAGAATGTCAATCGGCATGGCGTTGCCAGTACCTCGCTTGATCCACCGCCGTTTAGCTGGAGTAAATTTCCGGCCATTCGTATCGGCTTCTCGCACCCTACCGGCATGACCAACAATGCAGGAAGCATCATCTACACAAACAATGAGGATGGCAATGAGGTCTCTGTGGGTTATGCCGTCGTCAGCAGCCCAATGGTAAATTGGTTGATCCTCATCGAGCAGACCCATAAAGAGGTCTGGGACCCGATTGACCGTCTTCGCAGAATCATCCTTGCATGTGTTTTCGGCACCATGGGAGCCATGATTCTTCTCGCTTTTCCGGTTGCCCATTTCTCCAGTCGCCCTATTCGAAGACTGCGAGATGCCACCAAGAGGACCGTCACACCCCACCTATTTGAGGACACTAGCTTGAGCTCGCAGAACGACGGCACCAATGACTCGGAAGACCCAGGACTTGCGCACAAGGAAGGTTTCTTCGCATCCATTGTCCACTATCGCAAGAATAAAAAATTGAACAAGGCGGAGAAACGAGAAGCGGAGCGGAGACGACAGTTCCGTATTCCGAGCAAAGTGAAGGATCGCAGACACTTGATTCACGACGAGCTCACGGATCTAACAAGGACCTTCAATGAAATGACGGATGAGCTCATGATGCAATACGAGCGACTTGAAGAGAGGGTGGCGCAGAGAACCGCCGAGTTGGAGCACAGTAAGCAAGCAGCCGAAGCTGCCAACGAGAGCAAAACGCTTTTTGTGGCGAATTTGAGCCACGAGTTGAAAACACCTCTGAATGGGATCCTGGGCATGTGTGCCGTGTGCATGGCTGAGAATGATCCTATCAAGCTCAGGCGATCATTAGGTATCATTTACAAAAGTGGTGATCTACTGCTCAACTTGTTGACAGACCTGTTGACCTTCAGGTAAGTCACTATACCTTTTCTGGCAATCGGATACTAATATCAACAGCAAGAATCAGGTGGGACAGCAGCTAAGCCTTGACGAAAAGGAATTTCGATTACGAGATATTAGCTCACAAGTTCTCGCTATTTTTGACAAGCAGGCCAAGGACGGAGGCATTTCCATGGCTGTCAAGTTTGAGGGCCCGTTTGATAGCAATCTTGATGAGAACGGACGGCCATTTGGCGCTGGTGATTTGGGCCCATTCGGATTAGGTCGACTGAAAGACATGGTACTCTACGGAGACCAACACAGAATTCTCCAAGTCGTCATCAATCTGGTATCCAATAGCCTCAAGTTCACCCCACCAGGCGGCACAGTTACACTCACCGTGCGCTGCTCTGGGGAAGCACACATGATGGGTAACCGAAAGGCCTCATTGCAGTCTCGGAACAGTTCAATGCAAAACGCCAAGACCCAAATACGGGCCTCCGCTTCCGAGGTTGGATCTGGTTCGAGGTCTGTGTCTATGGTGACGCCCAATCACTATGATACTGCCAATTTTATCAATGCACATGAGAAGCCGACCGCATTCTCGCAGTTCATGGCGCAGGAGAGAGCGTTGACACCACCTCCTGGACGTTGGCTGTCATTCGAGTTTGAGGTGGAAGACACCGGTCCAGGTATACCCGAGGCGCTTCATTCTAAGATCTTTGAACCATTTGTGCAAGGGGATCTGGGGCTCAGCAAAAAATTTGGTGGCACCGGCCTAGGTCTCAGCATTTGTTCCCAGCTTGCTGGGCTGATGAAAGGCAGCGTCAACTTGAAGAGTGAAGTCGGCCAAGGGAGTGTGTTTACCATGGCAATCCCGTTGAAGCACCTCACAAATCGTGCAGACAGTACAGCCAGCTCGCGGAACATCGACCCGGAAACTGGATCTCCGCGCCGAAGCCTTTCGATGGATGAGCCACGTGGACGTCTCGAAGAAACACTTTCGGTCCGCTCTGTGCATTCGGCAACAAGCGGACCCGCTTCTACCCCCACTGCAGGTACCGGACCAGTAGCCTTTGATTCAGATCATCAGCCTCGTCTTGTTGGTCTAAGCCAACCGTTCTTCGCATCCAACACACCCTTGGAATCGCCAAACTCTCAAGCGGCAGCCATGAAGCGTGTAGAGGCAGAAGCCACTCAACGTGGGGATAAGGTCAAGGTGCTGGTTGCAGAGGATAACAAAACGAACCAAGAAGTTGTCCTGCGCATGCTAAAGCTAGAAGACGTTTATGACGTAACGGTAGCAAAAGATGGGCAAGAAGCCCTTGACAGAGTCCGAGAGAGTATGGAACGGCAATGTCCATACAATCTTGTCTTCATGGATGTACAAATGCCCAACCTCGATGGACTGCAGTCGACGCGCCTCATTCGGCAATCCGGTTTCTCGGCACCTATTGTGGCCCTGACGGCGTATGCAGAGGAAAGCAATGTGAAGGAATGTCTGGACTCAGGCATGGACTTTTTCCTCTCCAAACCCATTCGTCGACCGGCACTCAAACACGTGCTGAAGACATACTGCCCCACTATCCTCGAGGAAGACACAGAAATGATGACACAATCGACATCTATGGTGGCATCCCAGACTACAATGCCCTTGGCCACTATACACAAAGATGGCGACCTGCGACATGCAAATGATTCCCCGGCAGTGTCACCCGCCACTTCTCCGTTATCGTGACGATAGAATATTGGGGGGGGGGTGTCTCTCCCGCTTTTTTTCCTCTTCTCCGTCTTGTACTCTTCTTTGTT
>Ga0182211_1000087_pt1 | contig 24486 bp, 28 predicted proteins | sample G5R1MG_20_FD_129660 | JGI IMG/M metagenome (GOLD analysis project Ga0182211, IMG submission 129660) | Switchgrass phyllosphere microbial communities from Michigan, USA - G5R2_MAIN_03OCT2016_LD1 MG | ecosystem: Host-associated > Plants > Phyllosphere > Phylloplane/Leaf | place: USA: Michigan... | reverse complement strand
TCTCCTGCTGTACCAGCGGAGAGGAAGTAGTTCTCGTCCAAAGGGTCTATGGCAATATTATGTACCTGTCGGGTCTGGAATTGAGCGATTCCAGCTGTGCCAGAGTCTGCATCACATGAGCGTGGGATTTTGTACCGACGATTAACAGAGCCTTACCTCTGAGATCGTAAATCCTCACATACTGTCTTGAAACACCCGCTACCAGCGTGTCCGGCTGCCCTGAGAAGAATTTTATACTCGAAATCGCCTCCGAGCTCGCCAGCTTCCTATATGGCTCGTCCCTTGTCGTAAACCGCGAATCACTTAAATCGTAGATGTTCAAACACACATCGTTCCTCACTCTGTCCAGTCCAGTAGCTAGCAGATTCTTACTGCTAAATGCAATGGAGTTGCACTTTCTCTGGTGACGAATGGGAAAAGAATGCGTATACTCTTTGTCCGCCTTATCAGGGCCCAGGGTCACGACGGTGGCTTCTCCAGAAGCGGATCCAATGGCTACGATACTGGGGTCTTGCTTGGACCAGTCGAAGGCGGTGTAGTTGGGAAGTTTGTCGCGAATGCTTATCTGACGGTAATTGACTTTTTTCTTGCTGAAAGAGTCAATTTGACAGAGACGTAGGCGGTTTCCGGCGACGTCGATAACTAGGAAGCGTGGATTCTCGCGTGTTGAGTGCGGTGACCATCGGATGGCGGCTTCCATGGCACTGGCTGGCTGCCACGAAGTAGCAGCATGTATGGGGGGAAGCAATTAGCAGCGTATGGTGCTTGTCAAAACATTACTAGGAGCGATGGTAAACAGGCCGGCGGGCTCCATGCGCACATGCCACTTTAAAGTCGCTGGGTGAAAACCAAGCGGCGAATCGCAAGTCGGGCGGGTGAAAGCAAGTGCTCGTGACATGTCTTGGCATGTGGAAAGCGGTGAGGCGTCGATGAATTCTGCCATTCTGCCCCAGGCGCACTAAAACTTTCCCCAACACATGTCCGAGGCGGTCCTATTTAAACCTTGGCCAAGCCATCATCCGAGCAACAATCCGGCAGTACCATGGCGCTGAAACGCAAGCACGACGAGACCAGCGATGCACCCGACAAGGATGCACGGGTGTTCTCGCGCGGCGGCGGTGGCCAGCCCTTCAAGCGCAAACGCCCGCAGCTCAACCACGACTCCGACAAGGGTGCAAGTGCCCACGCGTTGAAGAACCGGATCCGCGACTTGAAGCGCCTGCTCGCACACGTTGATCTCGTCGGCGACCATAAGATGTCGGCGAGCATGCGGATCGACCGTGAGCGCGAGTTAGAGGCGTGCGAGCATGAATTGGCGGAGAAGATGGCGAGTAGCAGGGAGGCGGCACATCGGCAGAAGATGATTAGTCGGTACCATCATGTGCGGTTTTTCGGTACGTGGCATGACGGGAAAGCAAGGTGGTCGAATCATGTCAATCTAACGCGAACAGACCGAAAAAAGGCGATGCGCATACTAAAGCGGCTGAAGAAGGAGTATGCAGCCGAGGGCGACGGGGAGAAAAAACACATGCTGGAGAAGAAGGTGCATGACGCAGAGGTCGATGTGAACTACGCCATCTATTACCCACTTATGAAGCCGTACACTGCCATGTATCCCAAGTCCAGGGTGGGCCAGTCTGATGACCAAGAGTCGGAAGCGCAGGCCAAGAGCAATAGTGAGGTAGATGGGCCCAAGGGCGATAAAGACATGTGGCGGGCTGTCGAAAAAGCAACTGAAGAGGGTACACTGGGCGCACTGCGATCCAGCAGACACGGATTGCCAGTAGTACTAGCGAAGGAACAGATCAAGACGCCATCTTTAAAGCCAAAGGCCCCTGTCGCTAACCCCAAGACGATTGAGGGCAGAAACCGTCGTGAGAGGAGAGCGCACAATGCTCGGCTGCAAGAGGCAGCGGAAGACAGCGATGGCGGCTTCTTCGAGTAAAATAACATATACCCCGCGACTCCAAGAGAGTCGATCGTTGACGATACATCTCCCTTCATGGATATCCAGAGCACACAAGAATTCGTTTTCAGCTTCCCAATTCACCAGCTTCATCCCTGCACCTTGACAGGATGCGCCTCGGTGTTATACACCCACTCATTCACTCCATCTTTGCCCACCTGCCACTCCGCCTCACCAGCCTGGATCAAATAACTATACTTTAGTACCTCGGCAAACCAAAAGCTTTCCTGGAAATCCGTGTGGTTGCCTCCACCCTCGACATTCACATTGCTCACGCTCGAGTAGCCGCTACCCACGCGTGTTGTCTCGTTGATGGCGAGAAACGCTTCCCATGCCCAATCTTGGTACTTGGGGTCCGAGGTTGCACGATAAGCGTAATAGTAGCTTTCTATGACTTCCGGGCGGAGCTGGTACCCCGGAGATGTGATGTAAAAGCCGGTGGTGTTGAAAAAGGCAGATTGGTTCGCTGGCACGTTGGAAGCGTTCCACGCGAAAATCTCGGGGCCAATTCGCGTGGCCGTTTGGGTGTAGGTAGCATGACATCCGTTCACAAGTTCAAGACCATAGTCTATGTATTTCTGCTGGTGGAGGACTTGACCGCCAAGGATCAAGTTGCCTCCATCAAAACAGGCCAGGTGCTCTGAGGTGGCTTGAATAGTCGTGCCGTCGTAGGTTGCTACAAAGGTCAGGTCTGGACGCGGGTCCGGGTGGCTCGTCAGGTAGCGGATAGTGCTGTCAGCAGCGGCGATCCAGCGGTCGCGCAAATAAGTGTAGGATCTATTGTAAACATATGTCTTGATCAGGTACTCGTAGAAACTGTCTGCGCCACCGATCCAGCCGCCAGACGCGTCGAGGAAGGCGCCGGTTGTGACATTGATGTTTGTCCCTACGAGGCCGGGAAACGGCTCGGAGGAGTGAGGAGTGGGAGAGAGGAGGTACTTCTCTGCTTTCCAGACAAGTTCAGAGTAGGTCTTGTTACCTGTGAGGTCGGCAAGGCGCTGCCATTCGAGAATCAGTGTGCCGGCTACAGCGAGCCCAGTTGTGTCGCCGTCATGGCCTCTGGTGGAGAAGTCGAGGCCATTCCAGGGCATACCACTGGGTGTTTCAAAAGCGTAGCTCAGATTGTTTGCCAGGTTTATGGACTGAGCAAGGAGTGCGTCGACTTTCTCTGGCTTGTCTGCCAGATCTGCCAGGGGTCCTCTGAGGAGATCATAGCCAGAGAGCATGCCTCCGAGATAGCGGATCGTTGTTTCAAACAGCGAGACTTGGGTTGGTGTATTGCTCCAGTTAATGTGAGGGATGTGGTCAATGATCTGGTTTACAATTCCTCTCTCGCCCATGATAAGGGCTGTTGACAGAGCATCTACAGCTGAAGCGCCCCATCCGTTCCTGTTCATTCGGGTGTCAGACGGATTACGATGGCCGGGCACATGATTTGGATCGGAGCTGAACAGTACCGGGAATTGCTCAAGCCGTTTGTCACCGGCTTGAGTTCATCGTTTGGAAACGCGTGGGAATAGTAGCCCTCCCAGCTTAGTTTAAACGTGTCGACAACCGCTTGGGCCCGATGCACTCCAGGAGATGCATCGTACGTTGGCAAACCAAATGCCAAGGTCACGGAAATTGCTCCAATTGCAAGACAGGGCAATCGTGGCATGACTGAACTGGGTTGGCAGAGGCACCAAACGTCAAGAAGAAGAGAAACCACGGGCTCCCGGTCATCCAGGATGTAATGATATACATGTAGCACGCAGAACAGAAAAGGCCGTGTGTTTGCTGGGGGCGGGTGACTTGATGCGTCTTATGGGACCGGAAGGCACTATTGATCGTAGGTAATTATCGTCGGGCCCTGGTGGTCATCGTAGTCGGGGAATAGGCCATTAAAGTGACAGCATGACCCTCCTGGTTATGCCGTGCCCGCCTCCATCCTATATATCGGTATTACCTAGTATCGAATGACATGGAGGATAGTACATGATGGCCATCTCAACAGGAAGGTGACTTGTCAGTCTTGGTGCATCAGTGCATTCATGCTCCCTGGAAGTGCGGGGGTGAGGAGGAGGATCTTCATTGCCAAGCGTGTCGGGTAGCGCCGTCAGCCCGCCGCATCTTTTCACATCTCCATAGGCGTGGCACCTCAATCTGCACAGGTACGGTGTACTGCTCACAAGTGCAGTAGGTAGAAAGCATCATCAGTTTGGACAGCAGACGGAGGAAATCTCCAATCTCTCCTAGAGAGGATGGAAGAGAGTCTTCGTATGATCTATTATAGGTGTCATTGTACTGTCCCTACTAAGGGGTCCTCCACATGCGGTACGCTTATAACGGTTCGGTCCAGTCGACTTGCTCGGTAACGGGCCCGCTACTTGCCGAGTACGTGACCTTGAGTCGTAGCTTCAGCCTGGTCGGTGGCGGCTATGGTCATCGTTAGCATGCTCGATTGTGGGCCAACATTCATACAACGTACCCCGTTTACAGATGTGATTCTCATTTGCTGTGTCGCATCCTGGCCTCCACCAAGCTCGTTCGTACTGATTGGTTGCAATTGTAGTTTCTGGCTCTTCGGTACAGCCGCTTGCAAGTTGACGCCCGAGAGCTGACCAAAACTGCCAGTGTTGTGGAAACGGGCCAGAATTTGCACGGCGTTTTCATCCCGTTTTATTTGGAATGTAATTTGGAGGTCGTTCTTGTGATACGCTGGATAAGCAGGTGGCCCGGAAGTGACAGATGCTATCGTGGTCTGAGGAGGCGGTGACGACATTCCACTTAGGCTTCCCAAAAGATCCATCGATGCAGCTTGTCGAGGCGCTCCAGATTGTGCCAACGTAGGAGAACCAGCGGAGCCAGAATTGAAGAGATCCATGATGTTTACAACATTCGACTGAGCCACTGAGGTGGTAGGTGGAGGCGATGAAGTAGCAGGGGGTCCTTGCCCACCGAGTATGTCTGCCAAAAGATCCTGATTGTGCTGAGTGCCGTTGGCAGCACCGTTCATATCCAGCGATGGACCAGCTTCGCCCATCAGGTCGAGTAGCAAATCTTCTGTGGCTGCCTGTGCAAGTTTCTTACTGGCGACCTTGGAATGCCGTTTCTTGGTCGCTTCACCGAGCACTCGCGACTCTTCACGGATCTCAGGAGCGGGCATCTTCTCTAGTACCCCTCTCCTGATTTGGTCTTCACCGAATAGGTTACTGTACTCTACCGCGCGTTGCTGAATTTCAACATCAAGATTCGCACTAAACCTTAGCAGTAATCGTCGAAGCCTTTCAATCTGGGCAGGGTCGCTCAACCGGGTAGTGAGCTTCATCGAGGCTGTGACGATATACTGCTGGACGACAATACCCGCGTAGCTACTACCAAGCATGGTCTCGAAAAGATCCACTATGTCGCTTTCTTTGACTTGGTGCACAAGCTCTTCTCCTTCGTGCGGACTCCCTGTCAGTAAAGCATCGCCATATTCACCAATCACCCAAGAGCCAGCAAGCGTGAGACCCTCTTGTGTAATGTCTTCTTTCAACGCAGCATAAAGCTTTTGCACAGAGTAGGCTTGTAGGTCAGGAGTCGTGGCGATCAATCGCACGAATGAGGACAAAATTTGCTCCTTAACGTAGTTCCCAGCCTAACCGGTGCATTAGTATTCTGGCGATTGCATTTCGCCAAGCAAAACTTACGAGCTTCAAGACACGAAGCATAGTATCAACATGCCACCGTTTATTGGGTGCGAAGCGATCTGCTGCAATCCCAATTTGGGATGTCATTACAGGCTTGAATTCATTATCTGCGATTTCCAGAAAGGCTAGTAATTCGCGAATCAGAACTCGCACGTTGCTCTCGTTGATCAATGTGAAGCTCAAGTCGAGCGCTCTCCGTCGAATACTAATATCGGGATCTCGCAGGCAGTCCAAAATTGTGTTGCGGTGTCGCTGGACAGCATTGGGCTCAACTGCTACTACCTTGATCAGCGTGTTGAGAGCTACATATCGAATATTGTTGTCTCTATTGGACAAGAACTTCCCGAGAATGTTGACACCGAGAACACGAAGACCCGAGTCGGCCTCAATATCAAGTATTGTGAGAACGGCCTCGTACAGGATGGAGTTTCCCACATTCTTGGACGAGTCGGTGTTGGTTGCAACCTGCCCTGGTCAGTAACACATCTACTAGACCCGCACACATGACATGCCTGCGCAAGGATATCGTTGATTTGTTCGCTGACTTGCACGTCCCCGCGTGCTAAGACACGAAGAAGTTGCAATAGTTTGCACTGAAGAAAGGGATCCGTAATGCCGGTAACGTCGTGCTCAGGAGCGTAGCCCGATGATGATAATCCTTTGAGAATCTTGACCAAGGCAGGAACAATTGGCTTGAATACGTCCTTCACCCCCCGCTCGTCGTCGTCTGCCTCGTCTGCCTCGCATAAATTCGCGACGAGGGTGATTCCACACAACAGCACGCCATGATTGCGATCTTGCAGGAGGAGCTTGGCCTTGTCCAGGAAATGCTCCTGTAAGTCAGGAACTTTTCGACATATGCGCATGGCACAGAGAGCAGCTTTCCTTCGTATATATGGGTTGGCGCTTGCGATGATGGTTTCGACCTCTGGGAACAGGTCTCGAGCCATCTCGACAGAGGCAATGTTACCGAGAGTGCACAGTGCAAGGCCCACGATGTACTGATTGGGGTGGTTCAAGTCACTGCAACCATGTCAGCTGGCGCAATGCAGACCCAGGCCATCTGCTGCTTACTTCTTAAGCGAGTTGGTGACAAGCGTCAGGACTTCCTGGTTCTCGTCGAGTAGCAGCATGGTACCTAAGTAGCCCAAGCGTTTGTCCGCAAAGCGCGGCGACGCCAGCAGTTTCAGACACTCGATCTGCCCAAAGTGGGTCCGCTCGCCGAGGGTGAAGAGGTAGAGGAGCTTGGCGACATTGTTCCTCCTGTGGCACGGTCAGCATGGGCGACGCCGCAGCGAGGCCAGGCTACGCACCTCACATCCGAGTCGTGGCTCTCCTCACGAAAGCTGGCGCGAATGGCGGCACTTTCCTTTTGCACGACGGCCCGCTCGTCGGCAATGGTCTTAGCGGCCCGCACGTTGCGGATGAACTGCTTGACTGCGTGGCTGCTTAGCACATGTGTGCAGCGCGCGGTGCGATGCCTGGCGTACGCGAAGTCATTGTGGTGGCCTCTGGGACCCCACCAGCGGAGCGTCGGGGTAGGCAATGGACAAGGCAGTCGGGGCGTCCGGGCGGGGATATAGGGGGCAACGGGTCCGGTCGATGGGGCGTGTTCAAGTGTGAGGTTTACCGTGACGATTGTTGTGCCATGATTGCTCCGACTGCTGGATACCCACATGTATGCTAGTCTAGCTCCACCCTCGTCTCTACTGGCCAGCCACGGCCAGGCTCGGGCTATCGTTGATCCTGGGCGTTGGGGCCTGACCGTCACATGACGCGTCAAGGCACGTGACTCCGGCTTTCCGTGATGTCATCCGTCGTCACCGCCATGCACTGGCCCCATCGGCTCCGTCGGACGCCGTCCGGGCAGCTTCCCGCGCATCCGAGCCTGCGCATACATACCCCGTCGATACCTGGTACGAGCAGCACATGAAGGCGTCGCCGTTGCCGCCACAGCATGGCCGCACTGCACCAGGCGCTAGCGAGCCTCCGCCCCAAGGACTATAGCGATATCGATATCCCCACCAGTGCCCTGGGCGACCTGGCCGCGCGCATCCTCGCCCACGCCGAGCTCATCGCCAATTCCGTGCCGCCGCCGCCCAATGGCACGCCCTACGAGTCGGCTCAGCGTTCGCGTACCGCACCCGGCCCCGCCGTCTGCGCCGCCCAGCTCACTGTGTCCGAGGCGCGGCGGCCACCGCCTGCCCAGGAACACGCGGCGCTGCGCGCGGGATGGGGCAAACCGGTCAAGCTGGCCGTTAAGGAGGCGGCCATGGGCATGAGCGTCTTCAAGATGGCCGGCCACGACCGACACGGCGCATGGTTCGCACGCACCGGGGTGACCGAGGGCCTTGGCTTTGCCAAATGGAAGCGTGCCATGCTGCGCGAGTTTCCCGAGAGCCTCGAGGTCCAGGGCGGGCCTGGCGAGGGCAATGTCCGTGGCATTGGCGGCGACCAGCGGCTCGAAGACATTGCCCTCCCCGGCATTGGCCACGTGCAAGTCTACCAGCTTTCCGCACAGTTTCCTGGCCCGACATCACCGCGCGAGTTCATCACCCTGCTCATCACTTCGGATGTCTGCCTTAGCGAAGCCTCCAGCGTGGCTGGCGCGGTCCCGCGCCACTTGGTGGTCGTCTCCATTCCGGTAACCCATCCGGATGCGCCGCCTCGCAATGGCTTGGTGCGCGGCTTCTACGAGTCCGTTGAGATGATCCGGGAGATACCATTACAAGATGGAGACCCTGAGACCAATCCAGTAGAGTGGATCATGGTCACACGAAGTGATCCTGGAGGCGGGATCCCACGCTTCATGGTCGAGCGAAATGTCCCCAGTAGTATCGTTCTCGATGCTGTCAAGTTTCTGGATTGGGCATGTGCCAAAGACGACTCCGTGACCAACGGCGAGGTCGAGACTGGCCCACATGGCACAGTGCCTACCCTCCAAGATCCGGAGACCCGGCCCAGTTTATCGATAACAGAATCGAACGGTATCACGGCCGGTATTGGAACAAGCATAGCCGATAGACCGTCTCCAGCAGTACGGCGGTTGTCCCAACGTTCTCAACGGGCGGTAGGGAAGGCACCAGTCAAACAGGAGGGGTATCTCGACCAGCTGCGACATTCTATGGAGGCATATTTGCCTGACGCATATATCCCACCACATCGCACCAGTTCCGGTAGCTCATCCAGCACATTGTCTTCCGGAGGATCGTTTGCTTCAGCTGAGCAATTCACAACCGCACCTGATAGTCTTCCCGCTGAAAATGCAGTCGTCACACCATCCAGCACATCGGAGCAGTCCTATCCCATAATTCCCAATGACAAATACCACACTCGCGAAATGATGAGAATCGAAGATCGCAAACGGCAACTCAAGGAAAGGCTCGACCAAGCGCGCGAAAAACAAAGCCTTGACCTGCAAAGTGAGTCCCAGCGAACGCAAAAGGAGATGGACAAGGCGGCCGAAAAGCACTCGCGTGATCGCAAAAAGCGGGAAGACAAATTCCAGAAAGAGATCCGTAAGCTGGACCAACGACGCGAAAAAGAAACACACAAACTTCTCGCGCGCCAGCAAAAAGAGGCAGATAAGAACTCGCTGGTCAAAGCGCAGCGTGAGCGCGACGAGTATAAACAGCGCATGGACATTGTCGAGCAGGAGAATAGACTGCTTAAAGAGCAAATCGGCCAACTTCAAAGGGAAAATACGGCAATCGTAGCGAGGCTGGGCAAGACGGAGCGGGGAATTGAAATATTGCGGCTCGTCAGGGAGGAGGACATGGTGGGGCGGACAAGGGCGAGTTCAAGGGCGAGCATAAGTTCCGGGAGGAGTAATGGGAAGCTGGGGAGGAGTGGGACACATATCAGCATGACGTAGTACGAAAGATGCATGAAGAGGAACATGGATGACTGTTGTTTAAATCTGTCAGGCTGGGGTCAGCTGTTTCACACAATCTATTGCAACACATGCCCAGGCACAATTTTGCTGTAGGCTGTTACCTCGATGAATATATACAACCAACATCATCCCCTCGGGCCCTTGAGCTATGCAGCCGCACGTTATCGGAGGCTCTCTTGTAAATATCCAGGTTGTTAGCCATACACTACCGCTTAACTTGACGAGTGCAATCAATCAGTAGCCCTACTACCCATGTATAGGTAGTGGGTAAAATCGTGAGTACGCAGGTTATGGAGGGGTAGGTAACCAAGTTATACTATGAAACCTCCTTCCCTGGCGATCGGGTTACCTCTTCCTCTACGCATCTACATATCCCCCCATACATACGACAAGGCCGAAGAAGCCCATGTGAATTTTATCGGCAAATAACCTTTGAAGAGGAGAGAGCACGACAATACCGCCGGCCAACTGGAAATCGTGAGACCATCCCCTGTGTACAGGGATTACCCATTTGCCCCCACCCGAACCTGACAAACCGAGAGTCCGATAATCGGGAGACCTCCAGTGGCGAGTTGGGAAGACTTGGGGTATACGTTCTAACAGTGAGCCAAAAGGTATCAACTTTCATTCCAATCACCCAAACGCTGCAGCTATGACGCCCTCGAATTCTTTGTCCACTGGGGGTACAAAGCCAACGGTTTTGGCATTTCACGGCGCAGGCAGTAACGCTACCATTCATGCAATACAAATCGCACGTCTGAACCACCTGCTCAAACAATATGTTGACATCAAAAGTCTTGAAGGTACGTTGCTTTGCCAAATCACGGTCGCGGATTTTACACCCCTCGATCAATAATCACTTTCTAACCTACCCCACCCTAGCGCCCTTCAACTCCAACGCTGGACCCGGCGTCCTCCCCTTCTTCGATGGCTGTGGCCCCTTTGCCACCTGGCTGCCCCGCTCACAAGATCTAACCCCAGAAGACATCGAAGCCGTGCGCCTCGGCACCCTCACCCCCACCCACACCCTTCCCACCGAGGTCGAAGGCCTAATTGATTCCACCATCCAGAAGATACACAGCGCCGGAGGCAGAGTAGTTGGCCTCATAGGCTTCAGCCAGGGTGCAAGAGTGGTCGCTGGTGTGCTGCGCGGGCTGGAGCTGCGGCAGGCACTGGGTAGCAAGGCTGGCGAACAGGGCGCATGGGTCGACAGCATGCAGTTCGGGGTGACAGTTTGTGGTTCGTGGCCACCGCCTTTGGTTCCGGCGAGTATACTGCGCGCGCTAGATGAATCAGGCATACCAGATGAAGAGAAGGAAATGCTACTAGGGAGAAAGATTGCAGTCCCAGCGTTTCATGCAGTGGGAAAGCAAGATGAGAAAGGGCGTTGGACGAGTAAAGCGCTGATTGAGGGTCATTTTGAAGTGGAGACGGGCAAGAGTTGCGTAGAAGAGTGTGAAATGGGCCATCAGTATCCTGTGGCGCGAGAGGAGACTGAGAAGATCCGGAACTGGATCGTGGGGGTTTTGAGCAAGACTGAGAGTGAGGACAAGATGTAGGTAGGAGATGTTGCAAACATATCAATAGTAGTCGGCATGTCACTCGTGTCATTCATCCTGGCGAGCCAAGTAATCGAGTTCACTATAGGCACACCATCATGTCACATTCAAAATGCCGCATTCGCCATATATTGTCGGTATTGCATTTCTTCATGGAAATCCAGGGTAATAAAGCCACGTCTGTATCCCGTACGATCTACCATATCACGACGAAGCATATCCGTCCAGTCCACGAAAGCCTCGTCCCGCATCGGCGTCTTGAGAAACTGAGATCCATGGCGAGCGACGGTGCATGCGAAAATAGTAGGCGTAGCAAGACAACGCACCCACTGAGGCGACACGTTTACTGCTCAGTCTGGAAGTAGTTGAGAAGGATGCTACGCTCCTGGGACTCCTCACCCCAATCCTTGACGACAACGCAGGAGCAGTTGACGACCTTGCGGGGGTTACCTTCGCGATCAATCTGGCCTGTTATTACTGTTAGCCTTTTTTCCGCCCGTTGGAGAGAGAACATGGCGCCCCAATAGCGCCACCTCAGAAATGACATACAGAGACCAGCCCATTCGCCGAGCTGCTTGCCGTCGGGGACCTTGATGAGAGGAATCTTGTGCTCGCTGCATAGAGCCACAACAAGCTTCTTATATGCCTCCTCCTCACAAGCCTCGTTAAGAACGCACATATGGGCCTGGCGACGATCAAGCGCCTTGGAAGCCTCGCGGAGACCGCGAGCGAGTCCGTCGTGAATAAGCGCGAGCTTAAGGACGCCCTTGAGGGCCTCAAGCACACTCATCTGGCCAGTGCCGGCGGACGCATCCGCAGAGACTTCGACCTCGGCGGCCGCGCTGACTTGGGACTTGGTATCGTCTTCTCCGTCCGACTGCGATGTAGAGAGTTAGTGGTGTTTTATGGGGCATGGGCGATTTTAGCATCCTATTGCCATTTTAATGCGGCAGTAATGCGATTGCGGCTGCGCAAAGTAAAGAAGCAAAGCGGCATACCATGATGATCGATTTCTATCTGTCGGGTTTCCTTGAAGAGTGGGTGTTGTAGGTGGATGATAAAGATCAAAGGATTCTGCAATTCGTGTGGGCCAACAAGCGAGGCGTTACGCTAGCGTGGTTGATATCACGTGACCCAATACTTGCACATACACCATCCAGTATCAAATTGGATACTGGCCCACAAATATCGAGATCAATTCAATCCAGCATATGCTGCTCTGCTTTTTTTTTGCACCTACCCTCCGATGCGTGATCTAGATATCGCAGTCTGCCACTCTACGTTGGTAAAAATGATGCTACAACATGTTGGTAGCGTCTCTGTTCTCGTATAAGTTATATACATTCGCCGTCCGAGAACGGCCAAATAACTATCGCAGGTGATCAACGAAGTGTTGTTATGTTTCTGTACGGTGGAGCGTGTCGTACGCAGATTGCACCACCCGGGGACAAGCCGTAGCGATGTCTGTATCCATTTCCTCTGACCAGGTATATGACTAACGAACCAGCAGACAAACGAACCAGCAGACAAGCGGCGCCGCTCCATCTAGTCGAAAAAACTCTGTAGGCGATTAGATTGGAGCTCTGGGAATATGTGTTTGCAAACTTCAACCAAAAGAATACAACAGAAGAACCCATAGGGATATCTTCCACAACGGGAACGCCGAATGCAATTGAAAAGGTTACAATAGTGCCCCAACACTAATAAGAGTGAGCATGCAAAAACAGAAAGATGGGTCGCTGAACGCTATCATCACAAATATACAGTTATGTAAAGAAAAGCTGAGTCCAATTCCGACGAGATGGAGCTTCAGAACGCCCGGTAGCGGGATGTGACTTTGTGTGAACAGGAATTTTAGCAATAACAGAAGGAAATGGAAATGTCGGATGCAATAGAAGCAAACGGCTACATGACATTACAGCCACAGCCTTTCTTCTCCTTTGGCTCTCGCATAGGCTCTGGTGATCTCGTAATCGATGTTGACCTTCTCTTGGGAGGCTCGATGGGAGGCGCCAATCTTGGAGATGGGGGGCGGGCTCCTTGGGGAATAGTGGGAGTGAGTTTATAGCCGCCCTGCTCGGCTGCTGGAGGCCTCACTATATTCGTCTCGGCTTTCTCAAGCAGTTTATCGTCCTTTTCTGGGCTTACTAAAGGCCAGGCTTTGTTTTCCCTTTCTCTTTCAAGGTCGACTGGGTCGATCTGGGACAACCTCTTATCTGGCGAGCTGTCGTCAAGGAGATTGAATTCTTTGTCATACATGGAGCCGACTCTGCCCTCAACCTCCCATTGTTGTTGTTGCATACGCTTGGCATGCGTAGGAATAATCTGCTGGTCCGGCGGCAGGCGGGGGTCAGGCTTATACATTGTCGCAATCCACGGCGCTTCACCCTCCGGTCGGTGACTAGTAGTCGGCCGGGACACAGTTCCGCCACTTGTACCGGGACGCTTGCCAGCGGCAGCGCCAGAAGTGATTCTTTTTGGCTGGGTCTTTTGAATACTAGTTTTCCTCGGTCCAGGGCCAGAGACAGGGTTCGGCTTGCCTGGAGTTTTGGCTTTTATAGGTGAATTCTGCGGCGACTGTGGTGAAAGACTACCAGCGGAACGATTACGAGAATGTCTGGCATGGGGAGGTGTACGCTGGCGTCCATCCTCAACATCATCTAGCAATGCCTGGCTCCCTACACTGCCGCTACGCACGCGCGCGCGGTGATTGGCCATTGCATCGCCGCCCCAATTCATGCTGCCTGTTCTGGATCTAGTCAAGGTGACTTCGCGATCCGCCATCGACGTTGGTACCGGTATTCCACTAGGCTTGGGCAAAGGGATGCGAGACGTGCTGGGCCTTCCATTATGATTGGTCTGTGGCGAAGGAGGTTGGAACTCTTGCAGAGTTTGTCCATAGTTTGAAGCAGTCCAAGCATTGTACTCCTCCAACGCTTCGTCATCTTCAGCTGGTATGGGAGAGACAATTCTTCGCTCAGTCCGGTCTTCTATCTGTGCTGACTCATTTGTTTCAGAGTATGCGCGATCGCGGGCTCGCCGAGTTGCGCTTTGCGAACGGCTGGTCGAGCGGCTGGACCGGCCGACTCTGAAACCCGCCTCTTCTAGTTCCCTCGTTTCGATTTCTTTGAGTTTATCGCGGTGGATCCAGTTTGTCTCATCGCGCTCAAGCTTGGAAAGACTTGGATCTGCAGACGTGGATCGTGCAGGCTTCTTCTTTGGCTTGCCCTTGACAGCGAAAGGCGGTTTTTTGCTGTTGGCGTGGCTTTTGTAGTTCTCCTGTACCCCTTCCTGTTCCCCCGTCATGGCTCGAATGTTCCTCCCGCTTGCCTTTTTGTGCAGTCCATGCACGCGACCCTGGCGATCAGATGCCGTTCTGGACTGGGTGTACTCATGCTGGTCCTGTGAGCCCCAGGTCGCGGAATGCACGGGTCTGGTGAAGCCGTTTTCCTGTGAAGTGTAGGCATGGCGAGCGCCATGAGCGGTAGTGGCGTATTCGGACATGTAGGGCTCTTCTTCGTACGTGGCACGCTACAGTCAGGGTCAGTGGAATCCGTGTGCCTCGCAATAATGAGGTGAGGCCTCGCAGGACGTGGGCCAGGAGGCGTCGAGAATGGCATGTACGTACCGGATGGTTGACGGGGACAGCAAAGTCCCAGGAACCTCCCCCACCGTGAGAACTGCTAGGGGGCGTCGGTTGCTGGAGAGGGGAGGTCAAGGCGGCCATGGGAGACGCTGCTGGCCGACCCCGACGCGACAGGCGATAACGCAATCAGGGCGTGCAAGTACTTGTGACGGTCCCAGGCTGCTCTCGAAGGGGGGATGGCGATGTTGGTCGCGATAGAGCCAGAAGCGTCTCGCACGTGCTTGTGCACCGACGGCCGTACGAGGCGAGCAGCGTCGCTGGTGGCACACTGCTGCACAACGGCCGTGCTCCCGTTGTCGGGACGTTGTAGCGATTACGAGCAGATGAAGAAATGGCGCGCAGGAGCGAAACGAGAGACGGAGGTATGGTGACGCAGCACAGAAGCTATGAGGGGGGGCGGCCTGCAGTGCATACGCCGCTTCCCTGCACAATGGGGCGTGGTAGCGCGCTACGGATTAGAAGAGCAGTAATCAATCGGGCGGAGGGAAGAAGACGAGAGAAGGTTAGCGACCGAAGAGCGAACACGGCCGCAGGCTCAGCGTCCAGCAGCTGCAGGCCGGAATCCAGTTGCTCGTGGGAAGGGGAGGCAGGATTTCCAAGGGAGCGTCCACGGCCTAGACGTGCGCGGGCCTCATCAATCTACGGCCGTGCCAAAAGGGAAAGGTGCCAACGGACCAACTCCAGCCAATCGACTACCTCGTATGGCAGTAGATGCTCCTCGTCACCAGCACGTTGCTCGTTCCCCTGCATTTCGTAGGCTTCGGCTTCCCTCTCCTCCTCCGGCGCGGCCGCCGCAATTTCGCTCCCAAAGCCCGAGCGACCGGCATTACGATGATCGTCATCAGCGAGGTGCTTGGTATTGCCATGGAGATGGCGTCTTCTTGCGACAAGCAACAACGCTCTTCCGGCCGGCATCTACCGAGTACAGCAAGCTACGCCTAAGCGACAAGGCAACTCGATCGTGTCTTCGTAAACAGCAAAACGTTGGCCTACCTATCGCCTGGCAGGGCAATGGTCTGGGTAGGGACCGGAACGCGGATGAATAGGATTCAATTCATACGACCAAGTTGGAAGAGGTACCACCATAGTCGATGGCATACCGAGAAGGGTTAGTTCGACCCCAAGGGCCCCTGCGCTGGACAGTGGCAGTACCTACTATGTAGTACCTACCAGTTCCTGCCTACCTGCCTACTATGGTACATACATACATGTCGCATCGCTTTTCCTTGACACAATCGCCCGAGTAGATCATGACGACGACAAATACGGTTTCGAAGACACCGCTCTGGCTAGACTGTGTGCGTATCTGTCTGCATCTGCCTCCATGTCTGTGCTGACATGACAAGGACACTGGACATGACGTGAGTCTCGCCCCCGCTACCACAATTCCTCCGAGTGACCTGCCACATCAAGGATGCCTATGCTCTCCTGATAAGCGCACATGATCCCCGTGTTGAGCTCCTCGGTGTATCCACAGTACATGGCAATGCTGCCCTCGAACAAACTACCTTCAATACGAGAGCTATTCTTGAGGCCATCGGAAGGCACGATGTGAGAGTATACGCTGGCGCGGCGAAGCCAATCATGCGCGATGCTGTCCATGCAGCCGATATCCACGGTAACCTCCATCTCGACTACGACAAGGCCGATGACTGAACATCTAGGCGAGTCTGGCTTAGATGGCGTCACACTCCTGCCCCACCCGACACGGCCTGCCGTCACGAATATCGATTATCTCGAAGCCATATACCAGGCCCTCATTACGACGCCACCCAATACCGCATGGCTTGTCTCAACCGGCGCCTTGACGAATATTGGATTGTTGTTCCAAAAGTATACAGACCTGGCAGGCCACTTGAGGGGGCTCAGTATCATGGGAGGCGCGGTTGGAGGCAGCTTCACCGACGCACCTATGGGGAAGGTCAAGGGCGAAGGCGAGCGTTTTGGCAATTGGACCCCATACGCCGAGTTCAATGTAAGCGATGGGCATGCTGTGTGTCGATGGTGTGTCGATGAATGAGCTGATAGGAGCGCAGATCTATGTAAGAGGACGGCTTCTGGACTCGTCCGCATCAGAATTGACGCTGCCAGTGTGATCCTGAAGCGTCTCGCATCATCTTCTCGCATCCCGTGCTCAAATCAAAGACTACATTGATCCCACTGGATCTCAGCCATCAAGTCTTGGGCACCCAAGGAATACGCCACACCCAGCTCTATGGATCCAATGAGCCTCTCGACCCATCACGCGCAAGGGCTCACCACACCCCATCGGCTCTTCGAGCACTGTTCACTCAAATTATGTCTTTTTTCGCTTGTACCTACGCAGAGGTATTTTCAATTACCGAAGGGCCCCCACTACATGACCCACTCGCTGTCGTTGCTGCCATTGATCCCGATATCTTTGATGACAAGAGTGGCGAGCGATTTCACGTCGATATTGTCACAGATGGAATTCACTCAACCAATCCGTCGGAGGTTGGTGAGCTTGGGAGGACGAAGGTAGCAAGGCTTCCTACTAGCCAGGAAGGATGCAGGATTCCCCGAAGTGTGGATCTGGCCAAGTTCTGGGGTACGATCGAGAGTGCGATGCAACGAGCAGATTCAGTCAGCCCTATGCCGACTATATCCAGGGAAGACCTAGAAAAGGAAGGGGTATTTTCTGGGCTAGAGTGAATGACAAAGAATCCTGCATTCGCATATGCGGGTTGGCAAAGATCAAGGCATAGCGACTTGAGAGAAGAAGGGGAAGGGGTGCAGCGGGACAACCCAAGTACAAGTCAACAACTACCGGTACCTACCATACTCCGCTGCTCTCAGCATGGTTGCGGCTAAGGCTGCGCCTGGGAAAGAATAAGCATTGTGTATGAAGTGGATGCCGCTGAACCCATATGCTTGTGCCGACCGGTGTCTTGCCCTATCTATTTGGTGACAAAATGGACGAAACTCCTGTTCCCTCGCAGTCACGCGATGATTTCCACGCAATTAATCTCTCAAGGACCATGCATGGTTGGCTTGCGCCAGTCGCGGAGTACGAGTTGGGGGTTGGCACTTGGCAAGGCCAAGAGTGGAACATTACCCGCCAGCCAGCCGACTCGACACCTTGGAGCCGCTCTGAAGGCGAGAGACGGCCTCGCATTCCACGTCAGAGAAGACGCAGATCGGAGGAGGGGGCAGGGGGGCTCGACGCAGGTGTTCGTTATGATGGGACGGTGTGGTGCTGGGCAGGCCGAGCCGAGGGGATGAAGTGCCAATATTCTCCGCCGGCTCAGATGGCAGCCAAGTACCAAGAAGATTCCGCGCCATCGTTTTCTCGGCATGTTCGATGACGGCACCGGCCTTGGGCCTTGGGCCGGGCAGGCTCGCCCAGGTGCACCATGCAGCGCGGCCGTCGCGAGAGCGGAATGGCAAAAGGCGGCCGGATGATGCGCGTCGAAGGCGACAAGGGCGTCGGACGTGGTTCACCGCTACGCATCGCAGGCAGATGCCATCATTCTACGGCCGCCAGCTGCGCGTGAGGAGGCGCGGATCAGCCGTGAGGAGCTTAGGAGGCGCACGACGCCAAGGGTGGCCAAGAGACGCTAGCAACGCGCTAGACCCCAGGGGGTCGCTCGCGCCTGCCGTCGGCGAATGACCGCTCCGTGCCAGGAAGCGTTCTGCCGAAACCGAAGGCTGTGCTCACTCGCGCAGCGCTGGGCTTTTCTTCGCCCGCTCCGCTGCCGCCAATTCTCATTTGAACTCGGCGTTCCTCTTTGGCCTCCCTCTTTGGCCTCCCTCCCCAATCCAAGACCGCACTCTCGACCCCACGGTGTTGCCGCCTGCAGACCCGAGTAACGATCATCGACCTGGACATTGTCACGTCGCCAGCCCAAGTATTCGCATCATAGCCTCCCATCCTTCTCTGGTTCGCCAAGCATGAGCGACCCCAATGCCACGCTGCCCGCAGCGGCCACAACACCACAGCAACCAACCCAAGCCACCCCGACCCAGCCGAACGCGCCCACGCCCGTCTCCGCTGGGTCTGGCGACCAGCTCGTCTGCCAGTGGCAGAGCTGTGGCGAGCGCCTCCCCTCTGCCGAGCAGCTCTACGTAAGTCATTATGCGTCGTCTTACCTGCTGTCGCCTGCCTCCCGGCGTCATGCCCACCACCCTACATTCCTGCGTGCGCTGTTGCATGCACTGCACGCCTACACCACTGCATACCCATCAGCATAGTAACATGCGTACAGGACCACGTTTGTGAGCGTCATGTGGGCCGCAAGAGCACCAACAACTTGAACCTCACCTGCCAGTGGGGCAACTGCCGTACCACCACAGTTAAGCGTGATCACATTACATCCCACATCCGCGTTCACGTTCCGCTGAAGCCGCACAAATGCGACTTCTGCGGTAAAGCTTTCAAACGCCCCCAGGACCTGAAGAAACACGTCAAGACGCATGCCGATGATTCCGTCCTGCTCCGCTCCCCGGAGCCTAACCGTGGCGGTCCACACGGTGCCCAGGCCTATCAGGGACAGAACGGCAAACGTACGACGACCCTTGCTTTTCCCCTCGATGTTTTCAGCAAGACTAACTTGTGTGCAGTCGTCGCTGACCTGCAAGCGCTTGCGGCTACAGCCAGCGGCTATCAATATCCAGATGGTGCGCTGGGTGCTAATGGCGGTTATGGCCAACAGCACCCAGGTGCTGCTCCTGCTGGCTTTTATGGAGGCCCACCGCAGAATTCGGCCTATGGCCCCGTTTACTATGCCGTTAATCAAAGCCAGCAGCTGAACAACGACTACGAGATCCGTAAGCGTGCAGCCTACGATGCTTTAAACGAGTTCTTCGGAGATGCCAAGCGCCGCGCCATTGACCCAACGACCTATTATGATGTCGGTCAGCGGTTGATGGGTCTTCAAGGGATCCAACTTCCCGTTCTTGGTGCCACGTACCAGGGCGCTGGCATGGGTGAGTATGGTGGCCAAGGTGGCGCCATGGTTGCTCAAGCCCAGCACCCTCCGATGCACCACCCTTACTCCTTGCCGCTCCCCAATCTCCGTACCAAGAGTGATCTCCTAAATATTGATCAATTCTTGGAGCAGCTGCAAAGCACTGTGTACGAGAACCCAAACACAGCTGCCGCGGCGGGAGTTCATCACCCTGGTCACTACGTTCCTGTAGGCGCAGGGTACCGCTCAAGCAACTCGCCTCCAGGACTCTCGTCCAGCCATTCGCAATCATCACATGCCACTGCCATTGGTTCTACAAGTGCTGAGACTCCTGCGCTGACGCCGGCTTCAAGTGTCTTGTCATATGGCTCTCAACACTCGCCGGCGACGCACTCAGCCAGCAATGTCTCACCTACTTCGAGATCATCGATTGGCAGCATGTATCCCACCCTCCCATCCGTCAGTGCCATGTCTGACATGTCTGCCGCTGCTCCGTCATCTGGCCTTGCACCCGCATTTGATGCAGATGGTCGTCGGCGCTTCTCTGGAAATCTGTTACAAAAGGCAGCTCCAGACCGGCGCGAAAGCGATTCGATGGATATCTCAGACGACAGTGTTTCTCCCAAAGACTCGGACGACAACCTCCATCACAACGTTAACCAGCTGGCCATCCACTCGCCCAAGGTTGACCCTGCCTTGCGATCCCCCAGTGTAGCGTCGTCCACTGCAACGGAGACGGGTGACTCATCTCAACAATCGTGGGTTGAGAACATCCGGGTCATCGAGAAATTAAAGGAATGGATCAGGAGCAGGCTCGAGGCCCAAGACTACATTTCTGATGATGAGGATAGCGACGTCAAGCAGGAGCAGGAACGCCGCTTGAGCGATGATGATGCGCACAACCTGTACCCTGTGCTCCGCGCTGTCCAAGAGGGCCGGGAGTAACTATGCCCCTCTTCTTGGGTTTACGGATGTATGCGGAGTTTGGGCTGGCTGGCGTTGAGGCGTTTGTCCAAATCGTGCGCCGTGCAGCTGCTTCAGTGGGACTTATCGGAACCCCTGGTTCGGGATGCTGTCTTTACGCAACTATCTATGAAGTGTGTGTTCCTCTTGTCTGATTCACTAGTCGTCTTCGTGGCAAAGCTTCTTTCACGCTGGTCTTATTCATGTTAGGGGGGCGGGATGTGGTGTTAGCGGAAAGAAAATTAACGATCGAGAATTTCCTGTCACGCAACACCTGATTTCCCCGGCTTAACTATGCACTTGGGACAAGATTGGGTTGGCTTTGTCCCCCACATCATCTGGAGTCTGGACCTATTGATCGTCCGGCTTTCCCCACATTCCTATTGTGGGTTGCACGCTACCTATGCGCCTAGCTAGCCAAGAGGTAGGCAGATACGACCTGCGACCAACTTCCTGCAGTACCAACAACCTGCTACGTCAGGCATTTCCCCTTGCCAGCGTCCACACGTATGCGGCAGCTTTGTTGTCCAATCTTCTGCTCCGCGAGACAAGCAATCTGTCACCTACCTGGTACGGCAGGATGTACGGTCGCGGCGGTGCTGGCAACATCAGCAAGGCAAGGCAGGGCAGCGAGAAGGCGGCTGCCGTGGGTGCTCTATCCATTGGCACGTTGCTCGAGGGCTCTAACGGATCGTGTAGGATGCCGAAGTCCACCTCGCACCCGCCGCCGCAACCACAACACCAGGACCTGCGCCCTCATCCAACACCGGGCAGGACTACGTGCACATGGGACGAGGAGGAGCCGGTAACTGCTATCAGCCCGCTGCGCTTGGCAGAGTAGGCACCTTCACGCAGCCTGTCGATGCGACGGCTATGCCTACGGCTGCGACGCCGCAGGTAAGCACACCGTGGCATCCAGAGGGGCAGGAGATACCACTGGCGCGGACTGGCCGAGGCGGTGCGGGTAACTTTGTGTGGAAGAGCGGGGCGTCGGCGAGGCAAGTCAACGAGGCGGAAGAGAGGAAGAGGGAGAGTGTTCGTCAATGTGTGGAAAGGGCCGTGGAGGCCGGGCTGGCGAAGCCGCCGGGCGTGCTGCTGGGCAGGGAGGAGGTCGGGAAGGCCGTGTTCTGCCCAACACCATTCCAAGACGAATAAGCCGAGCGAGTGCCGTCCCAAGGCTTCCTGGTGGTACCAAGGTGGTTTTACGAGGATAGTAATGTATGTGGTGTTGCTGCTGTGGAACCATGACGTCGCTTCCCTTTTGGGACACTAGCGCGTGGCCTTTGTTTATCATGGCCGCCCCGGCTGCCCCGCGACCATGTCCTCATCCACGCTCACTTGGTCGCGCCAGCGCAGAGACTTCGCCTCCAGCATGGCGCGCCGCTCAGCCCGCTTACAAAAGGTACACGCGATGCCGATTCCAATACACACGTGTGACGTGCTAACGCCGCCACGTGCAGGCCCCGACGCCGTCTGCCGCCGAGGCGATGAGATCCGACGACAGCTGGCATACAGCATCCTTGCCGCACCCGGGGCTGGCTGTGCTCCCAGAGATGCCCGACCTGCCAGATCCAGGTACGCGGAGCGCGCCCAAGGCCGCTGCACCCCGCGCCGCGTCAAAGCATCCACCCATGGCCGCAACCCCGCGCAAGAGCAAGGCGTCCAGGACACCGCCCGCAGCCGACGCGAGTCGTACACCCAGTGACCGCACACCCATCAAGGCTCCGGGCCAAGAAATGCACCCGGCGCATCACCACGCGAGCACGGCCAAGGTGCTGGACGAGGCGCGCTGGCTGGGATTCCAGTCGCTGGGCGCGCAAGCCGCCGCGGGTGCCGCGGGTCCGGCCACGCCTTCAAAGACGCCGGAGCCTGCGTGCGCGCCACATAGCATGCAACTCGAGTCGTCGCCCGACTTCCGCTTCCGCTTCAAGTCCCCGTTCCCAGGTCAAAAGGGCTCCACGCAAGACGAGGCGGGCTTGAGTCCCAGCTCGCGCCATATTTTGTGTGAAGCGGCGATATCCGGCACTCCTGGTGGAGGAAGTCGTGCTATTTTTGGTGGGTGCCTTCGCCCGATGCCAAATGATACGCCTGTCTCACTACAAGACGCTAACAGGACATGGCAGGCACCACAGGCTTCTCGACCAAGGCAGACATGTCTCCCCAGCGCAAGAAGGCAGAGGCCAAGGGTAAGATGACGCGTTTTAGCGACGTGCATCTAGCTCAGTTTAAAAAGATGGACTCGATTGCCGACCATGCGTCAGCTTTCCGTGCAGACCCAACTCGGTTCAAGCCAGTCGGCGCCCCCCCGCTGAAGAAGTCACCCTCAAAGCCTGATCTTGCGAAGCCAGAGGCTGGCAGACTCAAGCGCACGCAGTCAAAGATGGATGTTGGATCAAACATAGACACGGGTGACTCCACGAGCTGGATGCCTCCGACACCGCTGAAGCGTCCCAAGTCCAAGTCAGGTCTTGTAGGATCTGGCTTGCCGCGCTCGCAGTCCTCCATTCGCCCAGTCCCTCCTCGCAATGGGCTTCCAACATCTCATGAAGGTGACAGCAACACTACAGCAAAGCGCGTCAAGCGGACCGAGGCCGACGACGCATCCACCACCCGCCCGGTTTCTCGTGACGATAGATCGGTCGCTCAAGCAGCTTCTGTGGCAGCTCCAGCACGCAAAGTGACTTCACAGAATGCACTCCCTCGACTCGCGGCAAGCCTGATGACACCCACAAAAGCCTCACTAGCCCGTTCGCAAAGCGTCAAAGTCGCAAAGTCCGCCTCCGCGATCCCGTCGCTTCTGAATTCGCCGTCCACAGCCAACCTCCTGCCCTCTCCATCTCCCGTGAAGCTCGTGAAGGGCCCTTCGGCAAACAATCTATTCTCGCCGACGCACCTTGGCCAAACCATGCGGGACGGCGCCCGGGAGAGCATGCGTCAGGTAAGTTGACGATGTTTTGCGATGTCGTCATATCCGCTCACAGTCATTTACAGGCAAGCCGAAATCTACAGCGCGTCCGCTCCATCCTTCGTACGCCGACCCGCAAATTCTCCAATGACCCTACCAAAGTGGCTGCTGGAACCCACATGTCGCCGCCACCGGCATTCACCTCCGAGAGAGCTATGCCAAGCATTCCAGCCACAGCACCTGTAAAGAAGCATGTAAACTTCAGCAGTAGTACGCTAGAGCGCGCATCTCATGATGCGCTTGGCAAGTTACCTTCGCTGACGAAGCTGGGGGATGGCAACGAAGTAGCCTCGGGCGCAGTCATCTACCCCACGCTGCAGACCAACGCAGCTCCGTATCCAGCGCCTGCTCAAGATGATGTCACCCAAACTGCGTCTCCTTCGCGGCGTCTCACGTTCGGCGGCGAAACAGCGGATCATCCACGAGACTTCTCGTTCAAAGCCGGGAAGGCGGTCAACTTTGGTAGGATTGTCTTATTGCTTGAATATCCTAGTATCTACCTCCTACTGACTCAATCAGGTCCCGCGTCTACTGGTACCATTCGCATGGTCCGTCAGAGTGATGTGTCTTCCCTTGTCGATGGCAAGAAGCGCAGGCTTGAGACTGTCCATGAGACATCGGATAAGGAAAATGAGCAGGCTGCCGAAGAGACAACACGGGCCGCAAAGAAGATGAAGCCTACGTTGGCTGATCCGCCCAAGACGCCTGCTAGTGCCAGCAAGTTGCCTCGACGCACACCAGGCCGTGGCAGCGCGATTAGCAGATCACGCATCAACTTCCTCTCTACACCCAAGCGGAGTAAGGCATGAGTTTCTTAGGGAGGGGGGTGGGGGGGGCGACGTTTTGGTTGCGTCCAAGGTACTCGCTCTTCAGTGGCATTTGGTCATGGACGC
>Ga0182211_1000086_pt1 | contig 24539 bp, 20 predicted proteins | sample G5R1MG_20_FD_129660 | JGI IMG/M metagenome (GOLD analysis project Ga0182211, IMG submission 129660) | Switchgrass phyllosphere microbial communities from Michigan, USA - G5R2_MAIN_03OCT2016_LD1 MG | ecosystem: Host-associated > Plants > Phyllosphere > Phylloplane/Leaf | place: USA: Michigan... | reverse complement strand
CCACCGGACGGGAATGGGACATCTTATGCCAAATCCTGCGACGCTGCGACGCCTTCATCAACACCCGAAAGCTGCGCTCGAATCCTCGGCCTCATACTATCTGTTCCACATTCATTCGCTCTCTCTACTCGTTGCACAAACCATTCGCCTCTGCGACCCGACGGCCGTATACGGTAGCAGCGAGCGCGACAGCCTTTAACCGAGGCACGTCGAAGCTTGTGCACAACGCAAGCAATACACACACACACACACACACACACCACAACACGCACAGATGGACAGGTTACATGCGCTCGAGGTAAGCAATCTACGACTCTGCGTTTCCTAGCGTACTCATACTTCATAGGCCGCGCTCGAGAAGATTGTCTTGGACCCCAAATACCATGACATCCTGACACTGGTGAAAGGTGTGCGGAATGGCATTGTCTATGGGAGCAAAGTGCGGTTTCCGCATGCGCTCGTGTAAGCTCCTTGGGCACAAACATACCAATGGGAATTTCTAACCTCGACGTACAGGATGATCTTCCTATTTCGCTCGGGAACGTAGGTCGGACTCTCCTTTATCTCTTGACCCTTATACCCAGCCCAGTTCGATCCACTGACCCTCCTTGTTAGTTTCCGCTCAAAAGCCACGCTAGTTTTCAAAGCCACAAGGCAGCATGCTCGCAATCTCGGCCTTTTTGCCCTGGTTTACAAGTCGTCCATGCTCTTCCTCCGCCACACTTCTCCTACGGGGAAGGAGCGTCACTACGATGCATTCTTAGCCGGTCTTCTAGGTGGCTACACTGTCTTTGGCCGCACAATACACAACTCTGTATCCCAGCAAATCGTCATCTACGTTGCTGCCCGCGTGCTACTCGCGTTAGCAAAACTCGCCGTTCAACCGAGGCACGTTGGTAGCGGAGTACAAGGTGGGGCCACGGGGAGAGGAGGCGGCTGGGAACTATTTGGGAATGGAGATATGAGGAGGGTGCTCGCAAGAAATGGATGGCCTGTCTTTGCGAGCTTGAGTTGGGCGATGGTCATGTATATCTTCAGATGGCATCCAGAGAGTGTGCAGAGCAGTTTGAGGAGCAGTATGAGTTATATGTACGTATTGACTTGGCCGTTTATGGGAGAGATGCTAACAAGTATCCAGCTACGTACAATCAGACGATTGGGATTCTTTACGAACGTTACTTTGGCACAACAAATGATCGATTTGAGAGAGCGGAGACGGGTTGGCCACATCTAGGCCGGCTTTGAGGTTCAAGGATTTGACATACCTAGAGTCATCATTCCCGGGGCGTAGCATATTGTAATGCTTCGAATTGAGGTGGATACTGCGATACATGCATGGCTGCAATCTGGATTCAAGACCGAAAACTTACCGTAACTTCGACACTTAAATTCCTATCAAAGCTTATGGTTAAAGTCTCCACATTACGTGCCATTGAACCGAAAAAGTGAAGCTGTCTTTGCGTTATTGACCATATACAGTCAGCGTAATCTCTCTATCGCTATCAAAGTCTTGGGAGCGGCCTCCCCATTTAGTGAGTCATTGTTAGCCTCATCGCATTCCCGCCGATGTATCACCCAGTTCACAAAAACCTATCAGTCACACATCCTACAACCCATGGCTTCCGAAAATCTGTGGCTACTCTAGTTCCGCATCATTCATAGATAGCGTCCTTCTCCAAGACACGTTTCTTGACTACCAGAGCGCTGGAACTGACCAATCATGAATGCGTTGGAGTTGAGCCAGTGTCGATTTTGAGTTAAAGCGTGGGGTTAGAGTTCTTACAATCAGCAAGAAGAGGGGGCCATGAAAAGTGAGGCTCGGGCCTTGGGGTAAGACGTGTTTGGTCGCGGAAGGTTGCACACCGATGAGTAGATACCCCTCTTTTGCTGGAAAGATATTCAAGGAGGCCTTTCATTTCTGCTATCTCTGTCCTCTGTATGACAATCTGAGTTTTCCTCTGACAACTACCATAGCAGGATTCTCTTCTCAACTTTTTGATAGGCCTAGTTGACTAGTCGATACAAAGTAATTTGGAAAGCGCCAGGTAACCGCCTCTGAGGCCTGCCTCCTTGCTTACTGTCCACCATTGAAATGTACGCTTAGGTATTTTGGTCCTTGTCACCGCCTGATACACAACACGAACTTGCTCTGAAAGGAGCACATGTCGTTGGGCAATTAACTGATGAATATATTTAGTTTTTACAGTTGTCCTTCATTTTTTTGCTCCAACATAGCGCCACATTGAGCTAAGCCACACCGAGTACTCAATGAGACCTCGAGCAAGCGTACCGGATAGACCACCTCTACCACTAAGTTTGTGCGGCTACCGGTGCGGATACGGGTGCGAAGAGCCTCTCTATGATGACAGTGACGGTAGCGGTGGCGGTAGCGAGGCCGGAACCGACACAACCTATGTCGATTATGATGTCGAAAGGAACTCAATGACAGACATACACCACGCGCACAATGAAGATGACCAGATTGCAGGAGAGCAAACGAGTGTTGTCTTGCTTGAGGCAGGCCCAGAGGCACAGCATGGTAGCGAGCTGAGCGAGCATTCCAACGAGGATTACACTGGGTACACGGACAGTCTGGATGTTGGGCCGTGTAGCAGCAGGAGCCTGAGCCGCGCGGCGTCCTCCCGTGGTAGTGTACGAGTGTTGACCCCAGGGCCTGGAATTGGCGTCTGGGCTGAGGATGGCCGTGTGGAGCACGTCAACAGGCTTCCACTCGAATACCACTTTCTGCAGAAACCCCTTCGCCTCAGTCCTCAGTACCAAGATTGCCGCGGAAACTTTCTTTCGCACATGATTGTGCCGGATAGGCCTCTGCGTGCGTATACATGAGAAGAGATTTGGCTTGAGCAAGTGTTTATGCCTGGTTCTTCTACTGCATTACAGACTGGTATGGGGGCGGGTTTGTAGCAAGGGATTCTTTTTCTTTGGCTACTATCCGCCTTCTTTTCCTCGTGATGATTCTTATTCGTTGCCCAGCAGCACGTGTTTGATCCTATAAGAAGTGACCCATCTATCGCTGGCTCCGTCTCAATACTGGTTCCGAACTGGCTGGACAAGCTGCGAGTGTCAAACGATAATACCGATCGGAACATTTCGGAGGTGGACAACATCTGTTAAGTCGTCAGGTGAAGACGCTGAGTCGTGGAGTTACTTGCGCCCCTGGGACGAATCAGAGCACGAGGAGATGAGTCGGTTGCTCACCGCCGGAGCTGATATCGAACTTGGTAGTGGGCACATGCAACCGAGCAGCGAAATAATAAACCATTCACAATAACCATCGCTCGGGACCCATCGTGTACAATCGTGAGTCGTGAGGCAGGTGCTGTAACGGAGCGCATTGACAGAGTAATTTCAAGACTCGCCGCGAAGGGAGGTGCCACGGCCGGGAACTGATCGCTGCGCATCCTGGCCCCCAACAAGAAACACCAACGCATTCTATGTAAACCTGGTGCACTCCCACGCAACGCTGCCTTCGCAACCCGACACCACCACCACCACCCAGCAGATCTCAAGCGGACCTGTGCCATCCTTCCCATTCGACATAGATCCGAATAGCTCCTGGGCTATCGAAGCTGCCTGCCGTGTGCTACGTCATTCTGCACTGCCAGCCATCCAACACACTATCCGACAACTTACCGTCGCGGGGCTTCACATGTGTCCCGAGAACCTCTCCTTCAAACGCTTTCCGCAATTCGATAAACCCCTGGCGGTGTGGGACATGAGATATAGTGCAAGGTGCGTAGCAGCGCACATAGGGCAACTTGCTATGTACCCGCACGCGACTCACAAACATGCAGTTTATATTATTATCCCTGAGCACGGCGAGTCACCTGATTCATTGGTTTACCCGCCATCGCAAGTCAGTCAAATCCACCGGTAGCGAAATACGCCGTGAGAGGACCCATCGTACCTATACTCGCTTCATGCATAAGAGAGTTTCACATGCTCATGCGCATAATCCGCTGTCAGCAGCACGATCGTAGGGAGCACTAGGTTAATCTGCGCATGCACCTACATGCTCCCGGAATTTCCCGATCCGATTCCTTTCATCCGAAAGTACTTCCGCCTAGGCAATTGATAAAGAGGAGCCCACAGAGCCGGTCACGCCAGGTTGCAACTAGTCTCTCACGGTTCCGCAAACGGGCAGCGTAAAGGGTTGTCGCAACATGGTCATGGCAGCGCCCCCCAGGAGGTTCCAGATTGAGCCTCTTGAGACGACCGCAAGGTCTTCCAAGGATCGAAACCTGCAAGGGCATGGAGAGATACATGAGCCGGCGCAAAAATTGGCTCCAGAGCCCATAGAAACCACCACCAACAGCCGTAAAATCAAACCCGAGCCAATCGAAACCTACAGGCGAAGTAGCCGACAGAGGTTCAACAAGGACTGGGACGAGCAGACGTCACCTACCACAGAGAGACGCCAAAGACCCAAGTTGGTGGTAACAGGTTCGCATATGAACCATCAATTGAGGGGCTCATTGAAAAGGCCTAGCAAGAAATTCGTTCCTCAGTTGATTGAGACAGCACAGCGGTCCCGCAAGGTGGGGAACACCGGCCAGACCCTTCTACATTCTGGCAAGACCGAGGCGACCCCTGAGGTCATCAGCACGCGAAAAGCGAGAATTCTTGGTATACCACCAACACCACCAACGAACACTCCGACTACAGATACGCCTCAACACCCCCTATTGCTTGAGATAGTATCTGGAATACAGCACAATATCTGTCCTTTGGCAAGGCGTAGATCATACTTCAGCTCGTCTGAGCACTCATTTCGCGTGCCTGACTTAGATCCTATTGAATCTTCGGAATCAGAAGCATCAAATCCGACCTCGCCGACCACGTCACCGTGGACAACAGACCATTCATTCATGTACAAAGAGCCTACACGCCGGCGCGAAAGTGTAGACGATCGATCTTCCGGCTACCTGCTCCAATTGGCAGCCAAAGAAGCCGAAAAGCAGTTGCAGGAACAAGCTCTGGCTGCATTTGTTAACAGCGATACTCACGAGCATGTTGACCATTTTATAGACAGTGAGGATATAGAAAGATCTGGATCCTCAATCGAACAAATGGACTGCGAACGAGGACCTTCGTCTACAGAGGTAAATTGGGAGCTAGACGCTATGCACAAGTGCCAGGAGCATGAAGAAGCTGAGAAAGGCAAACCAAAGCCAGATGCCTACAGCCATAAGCGAACGGAACACATCAAGGCATCGTTCGAATATCCCGGGGATCTTCTCGACGCTGAAACGTCAAAAGAGCTCTGGCTCCAGAAAAAGGATCCTGAGATGCAGCGCATGCGCAAAGAAGCTCGACCCCCGATGCTTGGGCAAGACATAAAGTTTCCGCGGTGCGACTCACCAGAACCCTCCCGTTTTGACCCGACTCAGGGCTGTGATGCCGTTAGGACTGCCATGTGCTATCTGTCAGAACAATCAAAAGTCGCCTCAGAGAAGGGAGAAAGCTTATGGTGTGGGCAAGGCAACGGTCGTCAGACGAGCACGACACCTTCCTTATGGTCCACTGCCAACAGCCGAGCATCTAGTACGCACGGATTATGGGCGGGTTCTTGTGTCAACAGCGGCGACAAGTCTCCTCGCGGGCCCACCGGCATACTTACACCATGCCATGAAAGGGCACATCCACTGTCGCCCTGCCCAACTCCTGCTATGAGCTTATTACCTCCCACACCTCCCACTTCTACCTACCATGCAGATCCCGCAACAACGGATTTTTCCAGTATAGACGAGAAACTGGCCCTAGAGCAATCAATTACAGAAGACTTTAGTGATGACTTCGTTACCCAAGTGTACAATTACTTGTCGCTAGGGTACCCATCAATGGCACGTCCATTCGACGAAGAATTGTCGAAGATATCGAAAATCTCTGTATATGAATTAAGACAGGATGATCACCTTGCCGAAACAAGAGGGTACATTCGGCTTGGTAAAGACGGCAACCTCAAAGACAGCGAGATCACGGAGGAAACATGTATGCGGTGGCGGGCCCTACGGATATATATTCAGGAGTGGGCAAGACAGCATCCCAACATGTCAGAAGAAGAGTTGGGAATGGGTGGATCTGCTGTTAGGAAGGGCAGTTGGGCCCTTTAGTTTGAGTTTGTTCCGCATCTGTTTAACCAGTTTAGCAGTGTCTTCTTTAGTAGTAACGTTCGATCTGCAATCAACACCCGCCATCTTCATTCCGGTCAAACTTTTTATACTGAATAACTGGTCGAAATTCCTGCCTCAAGTGTGCCGAGAATCACGCGTCGTCGCTATAGCCAGGAAGCTGAATGTACCCATATTAGGGCTAGCGCTCCCGTGACATCGCGATTTTGTGAAGGTCCGGGCACGTTTGTCATGCACTATTGCATCATCATCAAAGGGCCAAATCTCGCCCTCCTCCATGTTTCTCCTCCCACCATGGTGCTTGATCCCCAGACGCCATCCAAGCATAACCAGATGAGCCCTTTTTCGCGATTCATCAAACACCCCAAATCCACAAACAGTGACGGTGATCAAGATAGACCAGTCAAGCGTCAGAAGACAAATGACATCCATAGAGAGCTACCAACGACATCCCGGTGGACCTTCAAGCGCGAAAATGTTGATTCTGATGGAGATGATGGAGATAATTTGCCGGTGAGAGAAGATGAGCAGGAAGAGCATAAAACGGACTTGGAGAGTGCTTTGCCACCGGTCAAGATGGGCGAGGAGGCGGTCATGGAATATGAAGCTTTCAAAGCTTCACAGGAGGACAGAGTAGAGAAGACAGGCACTCGCCTAGATGAGAGAAATTGGGTAAGAGGAAAGAGCTCCTTATATGTGGATGCGTTCAATCTTGCTTTGGATACGGTGCTGGAGGAGGAGAGTCATCTATTCGACGAGGCAGAAGCACATTTATTCCGTATATGGAGAGAGATTGGCTACGAAGCACAGTACTTATACGTGCGGCTGTTTCTCCGTAAGACATCTGTGTGGCACCGCATAAAGAACCTTGGGTATTATAGCGACGTGGCAGACCTCAACGCAGCAGCCGAAGCATTACAACGCCCGTATAGTCTACCGCAGTCTTCTTCTAGGATTGAGTCGCATCCTGGTGAGATGGAACCTCCGGTAGGTACTACTCTGGGCACCTCATTCACCTTCGCGGACAGGTCTGAAGGTGAAATTACCACGCTAGAAGAAGCTTCATCGCTATTGAAGCTTGACGAACTGAGGTCACTTGCAAAAGATGCTAAAGTACAGGGGAAGAACAAGAAAGACCTTTTGAAAGCGCTGCGACGGACGAGTCAAAGACAAGCTGGCTTGGGAGGATATATTGGATTGAGGCGCTCCGATTCAGACATGTCGCGGCTATCTTCGAATTCAGGGTCAAGGCCGGAGACACCAGAAGTTGAGACGCCGCCGTTGGATTATCTCTCCGCCGAAGCAAACCGCGATGCACATTTCACTCGTAAGATTATGAACCAGACAGGCCCTTGCATACGATTGTCGCTTGCGACGTTGAAGCTATTCGAACGCGTCCATCTTGTCTTCTATCGTTCGACCGAGTGGACCGAAAAGTCCCTCACGACCATTATACTTGCGAAGATTGCTCGCCGGAATTTTCCAGACTATATTGTCTCGAGATCTGCCAACATCTTCGCTTCACGTTCGTTACTGCTAGAGTATGAGGCTTCAGTACGCACACAATTCCGAATAGATACTATCCTCGAATTCAATGGGCGCCCAACAGAGAAAGGACATCAGGAAGTGATTGATACATTTGAAGCAGTCTATCCTCGCTGGCAGGCTCTCGTTCGGGATGAGCAACGAAAGGAGGACAGCATATATCACAGCGGCGAAGGATCATACCTGCGGCGGTTATCACCAGCCTGGGTTTATACGCGCATAATACACAAGGCGCTTGAGATACTTAGGCGTCGCAAGGAGCATAGAATCGAGTATGATTTACTCACAGAGCTATTGAAACAGCGATTATTTCACCATTCACGCCGAGGAGCCTGGTACCAGCGCAAGGCTCTGTTAGAGGAGCATTACATGGCTGCGCTTACTGATCCCGAACAGAGAGGCGAGGCACAACAAAAAAAGTATTGGAAGGGCAAAGCCTTGCAGACCTGTGAGGACGGCTTGCAAGATAACTTGGTACATATAATTCACCACTATGATCTTCAAAAGCGCATCACAAAGCTCGAGAAGTCACTCAATATTCCAAAACGATTACAGCATGACTTTACGCACGTCCGCCTCACCAGACCTGCCGAAGTCGCATTCGAAGGTACGCGCATTGAACGCAAGACTCCACCACTACTACGACAGAGCAGTTCAACACATCCTGGGGGAAGTAAACGCGGTGGTAAAACAGTATGGATTGACCCTCGTGAGGATGGCGAATGCTCCGTCGAAGCAATGTGTCTTTCACACTACCGGAATGAAGGCTGGAAAGGATTCCACAGCGAAGGTGGTATCCTACGCACACTCTTCGCCTATCTCTTCTTTGACGTGCTCTTTACATACGTTCCCAATGTCTTCCAGACCCCATATCAAACATGCCCGCTAGATCTGCACACAGATGCCTTCTATCCCTCGCGCATATCGGAAATCAACGCCCGGCTAAATGAGATCTCAAACGGTGACGGACCATTAATCATCCAACGCATCTATGATGCTCATCACGAGCGCCGCACCTGTGTCATTGGCCTTGACTGGACGTACGATATCACTGACTTGATTGAAATTACGCATTGCTTTGACGGCGAGGCCTTGGCCACCATTTGTAAAGTCATGGCGCAGGAGTACGGGCAACGAGGCGGCGGTGTGCCAGATTTATTGTTGTGGAAAGCAGCAGAGGGGGAGAGGAAGAAAGGTGAGGTCAAGTTTGCTGAAGTCAAGAGTGAAAACGATCGCCTGAGTGACACGCAGAGGCTTTGGATACATGTCTTGTCTGGTGCGGGAGTGCGGGTTGAGCTCTGTGCAGCGGTGGCGAAAGAGGTAATTGCAAGGTAGGAGGTTGCACTTGGTCACGATAGCCTTGGCGTGTGAATTCATTGTTCCTTATTTGCATCTCCTGTGGAGTTCTGTGCGTCTTCTGATCTTACGCTCGACGCTCTGCCCTCGAATCTATCTCTTCTAGTCTTGCACTAATATCCTTCGTACCACCACCAATAGCCTCAGAATGAAGGGTTTTTCTTGCGTCCTCCAGATAAATAGGTAATAGGGCAATGCTCTTGCGCCCAGTAATGTCGTCTCTGCATCGCACGAGTTTCAGTGAGATAACAACCTTTTTATTGCGGGCAACTCTATCTCATTGCCTTGTACGTAAGTATACAAGAGAACAATTGTCACCGTTGCTATCAATCATCAGGTAAATGCACGAGGGTAATAGGTGTAAGATACAAATCGTAATGCGGCCAGTTCTTATAGTTCTTATCTCGGTACCAGAACGAGTTGGCAGTCTGCGGGATCAATTATGGTCACAGCGATTGGATGTCGTCAGCAGCTACTATCATGTCTCACAGGAAGGCTTGGCTCGGTATTTTCTTGACGTGGATAGGTTTTTTTTATCCAAGTCTATGATGCATGAGCAAGTTAGTCAGAGACGAATGAATACAGTAGTTAGGGTGATTGCACAACGTCGGCAACACAATAACTACTATGTAGACGATCCCATGGATCTCTTACCTCGGCTGTGCTAGTGTCTGAAGTTCCTTACTTAATCTCAACGAGGAAACATCAAAAGAAGCAGGATATATTGCCATTATATAGCTAATTTATACCAGCATATATGACGACTACGTGGTCCAGTCTCCTTCCAATATTCGTGCAATGGCTCCGACAAGCCGCCTAGCGTGGTGTTGCTAATCTACCTCGACAACTGCCGGATATTCCGCTCAGACCTATTCCAGCCCTGCAGAATTGAAGCAGAAGCTATACCAGATAATCGCCACAATGGAGAACACAGAGATGCTAATCGTAGGCGCTGGTCCTGCTGGAAGTGCACTGGCATGTTTCTTGGGCTACCATGGTACCGTCCCCGAAAACAACGCAATGGAGAATGAGAAACCATCAGGAGAGATAGGCCAACGAATTGGAATTGATTAACATCACCTAGGACTGTCTGGTATCATGATCGCTGCCGCGCCCGGGACTTCGGATACCCCACGAGCACACATTACCAACATGGCTGCCTTGGGCAAGTTCTATATGGACGCTGAGTTCTGTTTCCCGCGCGCTGACCAGAGAAAGAGTGTCTTCGGGACATTGGGCTGGAAGAGGAAGTCGTCAGCGTCGGGTCTTCGCACGGGTGTATGGAGCACACGCGATGGTGTCGCGCCATGGCGGGAGAAGAGTATGCGCGAATCTACTCCTGGGGCCATGACCCGCAGCGAAAGGTACTTGCTTGCTGCCTGCCCCTGTTACGCGGCGAGAGGATGATATTTGACGGGGTGAGTTTAGGGTGATTATGATGCTGCCAGCCCGTGTGAGCCACTGGATGTTCCGCAAACGGTGCTCGAGCCCATTCTAGTCAGGTACGCGGGGCAACACGGTTTCCCGTGTCACTTCAACACGACGTTATTGTCGTTGAGTCAAGATGGCGATGCGTATGTGTGCGAAGTTAGGGATTCAGCTACGGGCGAGGATCGCAAGATCCGGACAAAGTACCTCTTTGGCTGCGATGGCGGACGCAGTACCATTGTTCGCCAGCTCGGAATTCCCCTGATCAAGAAGCCTCAACAGGGAATTGCGATCAATGTGCTGGTGGAGGCTGATTTGAGTCACCTGATGGAGACCCGGAAGGGCAATTTGCACTGGGTCATGGATCCTGAGACAGACTACCCCATGTTTGGGAAGATGGCTGTCGTCCGGATGGTCAAGCCATGGAAAGAGTAAGGCGTGTGGGTCTCTTTAAGATCTCCGGAAAATATGGGAAACACCCGCTTACTGATGACATGTGCGAACAGGTGGATGTTCATCCTCCTACCCGAACCCGGACAAGACATGTCCCAAGAGCCCTCACAAGAGGAGTACCTCGCCCGCATCCAAGAACTTATTGGCGACGCCACCATCCCCGCCAAAATTACAAACATCTCAAAGTGGTGCATCAATGAAACAGTAGCCGAGCACTACTCACGGGGAAACGTCTTCTGCCTCGGCGACGCCGTGCACCGACACCCGCCCTTCAACGGCCTGGGCTCAAATACCTGCATCCAGGACGCCTTTAACCTAGCCTGGAAAGTTTCCCTCGTGCTGCGTAACCGCGCGTCTCCTTCTCTCCTCGCATCCTACAGCCTCGAGCGCCAACCCGTCGGCGTAGACGTTGTCACGCGCGCCAATCAAGGGTTCCGCGACCACTACGCCGTATGGGAAGCCCTAGGCATGAACTGCACCCAAACAAGCGACCGCATTGCCGCCTTTGCTGAGTTGCGCGCCGACTCTGCCGCAGGCACACAGCGCCGCGAAGCCCTACGCACAGCCATCAAGGGCACCGAACGCGAGTTCCACGCCGTGGGCTGGGAAATGAACCAGCGCTATGTGAGCAGCGCTGTATACCTAGCTGACGAGAAGACACCGCGCCCACCGCTACCAGAGGACCCAGTGCTGTACCGCGAAATCACCACTTACCCGGGGAGCCGTGTGCCGCACGCATGGCTCAACACACGGGTCCCCGGTAGACAGTTCTCAACCGTGGATTTAGCAGGCAAAGGCCGGTTCTGCATCCTGACAGGAATAGGGGGCGAGAATTGGCGCAAGGCAGCGCGTGCTGCTACAGAGGCGCTGGGGGTTGAGGTGAGTGTATATAGCATTGGGTGGTGCCAGGAGTATGAGGATGTCTACTTTGACTGGGCGAGGAGGCGGGAGGTGGCAGATTCCGGGTGTGTACTCGTGCGACCGGATTTTTTTGTGGCGTGGAGGAGTATGAGGATGGTAGACGACTGTGAGGGGAGGTTGTTACAGGTGATGAAGGCTGTATGCGGTGTGTGACATGTGACGTCGGGACATGGATAGTAAGGCCGGCAGGGAAACGTGGGACGAACTACGAACTAGCTCTCTAAGGCCTAGCGCATGTCTGATACCGCACGGGCTATTCATCCCGAATCGGCTAGCTCACATGCGGTATCAGCCTGCATCGTGGTCAGGCCGAGGCTAAGTTGAGGTGTTGCAACGCAGAGCCTCGACAGCTCACCACCACCGAAACACACGCGTGCACCATGGCCGATTCGGAGGCGCATAATGGCACGGTGCATCCGCGTAAACGACGCCGGCGCCGACGTCTCGACCGCCCCGCACTGTCGGCGCGGCTGCTGCTCGACGACGGCCTTGGGGGCGAGGTGGGCGTGCTGTCCGACGACCTCTTGGATAGCCTGTTCCCAGGGCGCAGCAGCAAAGGGGCTATAGAACATGGTGCGACCGTCCGATATGTGGCTATGACGCCGTGGCTGCCCAGCGCCGTCGTGGCGGCGCAGAAGATGTCGTGGACCATTGTGCCAGTGCGCCCGGCCGACTCGACCGACACGCCCGCCGTCCGCCCTCATGCCTCCCTTCACCTACCCGCCTCTTCGCTGGCGCTACAGGCTTTCTCGCGTCTCCTTCACAGCCTCACGCCCAACCGCACGCAGCGACGCGACGCCCCCATCGAGGTGTGCATCTGCGACGTGGTGCCTCTCGCCCTTGACACCGTCTACGTTAATCTCGAAACCGAGGCCCTGCGCAAGCTGGACAATGTGCATGCCAAATTTGGCCGCGGCTTCATGGCGCAGTCTAACGGTGCTGCTGCCGCACGAGGGCCCAAGAGCCGGCACCTGGACGTGGACGATGCCAAAGTGAAGGCTACGCGACTCGACGAAGTAGCGCAGCAGCAGACGTGGAGGAAAGCTGTCCGCGAAGCACTACAACAGCTGGGTATTCTACACACAGGTGATCTGCTGCCACTCCCGCTGCCCTCCCATCCCATCACCCACGTCCCACCACCGCCAGCCAAGATCAGCGCCTGCGAACCCGTCTCCCAGGGCCTTATTCTGCCCAGTACTAGAATTGTCCTGCTTCAATCGCACCGGAGCTCCAGGGCCTCCCCCATTCTCCCACCTGTCAAAGCAAATCCACCGACAAACCAATTAGCCGACGACGACGAAGCCGACGACACCTCCAACGACACATTCTACTCGGCGGCTGAAGATCGGGGTGACTCACAAAATGCCTCTCCACCAGATGAAGACGCTACCGACACTCTTGAATCAGAACTCTCTGAAATCGACACTGGAGACCTGTCCGATGACCCTGACGACATCATCTCCCTGAATGCCCCTTTGCTGCCACCTCAATCCTCTGGCGCGCTTTCCTCCTTCACTTCAGCTACACCGAGACCCGGTACCTATCGCACCAACGGCATCGCAACTCCAGGGTCTGTCTTCTCGAATTTCACTGCTACCACCGCTCGAGGGCCTACGAGCCGAAGCAAGGTCTTCAAGGCACAGGGACTTTTGCAAAAGATTTCGGATGACCTTGTCCATCCGAGGCCTGGCACAGAAGATGACGAGGAGGCGCGTGTCTTTGTCGATATCAACACCTTGCTCAAGATCGGTTGCTTCTCTGGCGATTGGGTCAAAGTTGAGGCCACCGAAGAGCCTACTTCACATCCTCTCTTTGGCTTGTTCTCTGGTATTGAAGACGACGACGGCTCCAACTGGCGTCCTGTCAGAGTATATGGCTTACCGGAAACAATGTCCAAAAGAATAGCCAGGTATCCAGTGCACAAAAAAGCGGACATGGATCGACGAAGTAGCTTCTCGGGCTTCTCGCAAGCTAGCGCTTCATTGCAAGCCTACATTTCACCGGTCCTCCTGGCTAATCTGGGCAATCCGTCCCATCTTCGACTCACTCCATTATCTCTCCACCAGTCATCGCATCTGCCCCGCAGCGCGCTTCAGAAACCTCGCCTAACGAGCTCGTCACTCCCACCGTCCGCCAAGGAAGTGACGCTCTTGAAACTATCAACGCCTCTTTCCTCAGATCGTCTACTACAACCTAGTCTGTTTGCCGCACTAAAGGACCATTTCGAGCAAAAGCGACGCATTGTCAAGACGGGAGATTTGATTGGTGTCTCAATTGACGAGGCTCTCGGCCGAGCAGTCTTCCAGACTGCCACGGAAGATGATGTTACCAACGATGAGCTTTTATCAGAATCCAAGAAGGGATCTAGCGAGATTAGTCCAACTGCCAACAGTCACAATCCAAAAGTAGTCTCGTGGTTCAAAATTGGCAATGTCTTAAGCTCGAATCCGATGCCTCGCGATGGTCAAGAAGACGATGTTTGGGGTGGCGCTGTTACGGTAGATGCATCCAGCACGAAGATGGAGATGACGGGAAGTGAGCAAGGCAAGACTCCACCGACCAACAGTGCGTGGCAGTACTACCTCGGCGCCAAACGCACGCCAGCATCAAGTCAACAGAAGTCGATGACTTTGGACGACCTGCCGAAGCCGTACATATCTGCGCTTCGTAGGCGACTTCGGGAACTCATATCTGTGGCGACTAGCCCGCGTGCTATACATCTCGGACTGCCACCCATCGCAGTTTTGGTCACTTCCACACAACGCGGTATCGGCAAGTCTACACTCGCTACCAAGTCTTGTGAAGATCTTGGTCTCCATACTTTTGTCATTGACGCCTTTGACATCGTCACTGAAGGAGGTGCAGGAGGCGGCGACGTCAAGACTGAAGGGTTCCTGAAGGCAAGAGCCGAGCGTGCACTGACTTGCGGTGCCGAATATACTGCGTTGCTCATAAAGCACATTGATGCTCTCAATGCCGACCGCATGAACACTGCGTTAAAGGAAATACTTGCCAAATCTCGCGTCCTGATCGCAACTACGACCGAGATTGACAAAGTACCCGAGGGCATCCGAAGTTTGTTCACGCACGAGATTGAAATGACTGCCCCTGATGAAGGCGAAAGAGAGGGAATTTTACGGAGCATTATTGAAGACACGGGTATCAAGCTGTCTCCCGAGGCCGACCTGGGTAATGTCGCCGTCAAGACTGCAGCTCTAGTAGCCGGGGACTTGGTTGATGTGGTTGACCGGGCCCTTGTTGCAAAGCAGAATCGCCTAGAAGCCCTAGCGTCCTCTGCAAGCAAGTCCTCACCATCATTCGATCAAGTTACCATAAAAGACATCGAAATCGCTGGAGGTCTGTTTAGTAACAGTCTTACCAAAGCTGACTTCGACGGCGCAGTGGATGCCGCGCGCAAGAACTTTGCCGATGCGATTGGAGCGCCGAAGATTCCCAATGTTGGCTGGTCTGACGTCGGAGGTCTTACTCATGTCAAGGACGCGGTTATGGAGACTATCCAGCTGCCATTGTCGCGCCCCGAACTTTTTGCCAAGGGCATGAAGAAGCGCAGCGGTATTTTGTTCTACGGACCACCCGGTACTGGAAAGACACTCCTTGCAAAAGCCATTGCTACAGAATTCTCGCTCAATTTCTTCAGTGTCAAAGGACCCGAGCTGCTTAATATGTACATTGGAGAGTCCGAAGCGAATGTTCGGCGAGTGTTCCAGAGAGCGCGCGATGCTCGTCCTTGTGTCGTATTCTTCGACGAACTCGACTCTGTTGCCCCCAAGCGTGGTAATCAGGGGGATAGTGGTGGGGTGATGGATCGTATTGTCAGTCAGCTACTTGCTGAGCTCGACGGCATGAGCGATGGTGGAGAGGGTGTCTTCGTCATTGGCGCAACCAATAGGCCCGATTTGCTTGATCAAGCATTGCTACGTCCTGGGCGATTCGACAAGATGCTGTACCTGGGTGTTTCGGACACGCATGAGAAGCAGCAGACTATCTTGGAAGCCTTGACTCGAAAGTGCGTATCGTTCCTCTGGGTTGTGCCGCGCCTGACTGATTGTTCTCAGATTCACATTACACCCGTCGCTTTCTTTGCAGCGAGTGTCCCAAGGCCTACCGTTCACCTACACTGGTGCCGACATGTATGCGTTGTGCTCGGATGCGATGCTCAAGGCCATCACACGGCAAGCGCGTGCAGTGGACGAAAAGGTCAAAGCGTACAATGCTTCTCATGCTCGCAACATCACAATCGCATATTTCTTCGATCATCTCGCTGCCGACGAGGACACGGCGGTCATGGTCACCGAAGATGATTTTATGGAGGCTCACAACGAACTGGTCCCAAGTGTTAGCGCCGATGAACTGCGACACTACGATCGCGTCCGCAAATTGTTTGAAGGTGCCGGGAAAAACGAAGACGACCAGAAGAAGACCCCAGGGGCTGTGCTGCCGGCCTCGAGTGGAAAGGGCAAGGGCAAAGCAGCTATTGCAGTAGTACCCGAGGAGGATATGGTTGTCCGAACGGAAAATATGGAGCGCAACGGCGCGTATCATGGCAGTGGCAGTGGCAGTGGCAGCGGCAAAGGAAAAGGCAAAGCGCCAGCCGCAAATCATGCAAGCAAAAGCAGTGTTGATATAGCAGAGGGCGGATTTGGCGACGCCACGCAAGACGACGAGTTGTATTCTTGATGTTGTAGTTACTCGCGGTAGAGGAGCATCGGCTTGCAGGGAATCAAGGCATAGTACATAGTGCATAGTGCATAGCACATTGTAGTCCATGATTACGTAACACATGTGGCCTGTCAAAGGGAAAGAAAGAGCGCTAGTAGGCAGGAGGCGCCTGCCGGCCGACCCCACCAAGCTAATACGAATTGGTCACCGCTCTTGCGCTCGGTTGTCGGACAGACCTCCTTCAGTCCAACAGCCCTTGCCAGGTCTGCGACACTTTGTCAGTCAGTCTGTTTGATACAGCAACACCATTCACCATGCGAGGAGAGGTATGTAGGTTCCAGGCCGGGCGCAATTGGATGCAGAAGTACCACCACCACCACCACTTGCACATTGGACGCTGAATCCCCTCACCGACCTCTCGCGACGCAAACAAGACGGAAGCAATAGAGCTGCACAAGGCCTTGTCATGGCGACACGGACGCGACTTCAAGCTGCAACGCGCATCAATCGCTGTCTCGCAACGTACCCCTCCGCTGACTCGAGGCTCACTAGATCTGCCACCTTCACATTGGCCAAGCTGGCACGCAGCTTGGTAACAGCGCTTGGGAGCTGTAAGCTTTCTGATAACCACCTTGGCCACCGCAGTACCCAGACTGACACCTTTTCCCTCAGGTACCTCCTTGAGCACGGTCTCCTGCCCGACGGCCGCCCCAACCCCGATGCGAAAGACCTCAACGAAGGTGGTTCTTTCGAGACCTTCTTCACCGAGACGGGTAGCGGCAAATATGTGCCCCGGTCCATCTTCGTCGACTTGGACCCTTCGGTATGTGATGGAGTGCGAGGTCTAGCACAAGTAGCACTGATGCACACAGCCGATTGATGAGATCCGAACTGGTCCTTACCGCCAGCTGTTCCATCCCGAGCTGTTGATCAGCGGAAAGGAGGATGCAGCGAACAACTGTGCGTCCTAGGGCACCACGGCAACACAACATGGACTAATCAACGTAGACGCTCGCGGACACTACACCATTGGCAAGGAAATGGTTGACAGCGTGATTGACAGGATCCGTCGTGTTGCGGGTTAGTGCGGTGCGTGCGATTTGTAGAATGGCCCAGCTGACGCTGCAAAGACAACTGCTCCTCCCTCCAAGGTTTCCTTATCTTCCACTCGTTTGGTGGTGGTACAGGCTCTGGTTTCGGTGCCCTGATCCTTGAGCGTCTCTCGACCGACTACGGCAAGAAATGCAAGCTTGAGTTTGCCGTGTACCCCGCTCCACAGGTGTCCACCTCCGTTGTAGAGCCTTACAACGCCGTCCTCTCGACACACAGCACCATTGAAAACTCGGACTGTACGTTCCTCGTCGACAATGAAGCAGTGTATGACATCTGCCGTCGCAATCTGGACATCCCCCGTCCCAACTACGAGCATCTCAACCGCCTGATTGCGCAAGTTGTCAGCTCCATTACCTCCAGCCTACGCTTCGATGGCGCGCTCAATGTCGACTTGAACGAGTTTCAAACCAACCTCGTGCCATACCCACGTATTCACTACCCGCTGATCAGTTATGCCCCTGTCATTTCAGCCAAAAAGAGCTTCCACGAGAGCCACAAAGTCAGCGATCTTACCTTCCAATGTACGTTCGCCATACCATGCCAGCTTGCATTGATGCTGATCACTCTAGGTTTCGAGCCTAACAATCAGATGGTTGTATGCGACCCGCGCAACGGAAAGTACATGGCCGTGGCTCTTCTGTACCGCGGTGACATTGTGCCCCGCGACTGCACGGCTGCTGCCGGAGCTCTCAAGGCCAAATCATCTTTCAACCTGGTCGAATGGTGCCCCACTGGCTTCAAGCTTGGTATCAACTACACCAAGTATGCCTCCCAAGAAGTCTGATGCTCTGATAGTACTGACTTTTTATAGGCCCATCAGTGTTCCCGGCAGCGAGCTGGCCAGCGTCGACCGAAGTGTCTCCATGCTGAGCAACACAACTGCCATCGCTGAAGCCTGGTCGCGTCTTGACCACAAGTTCGATCTCATGTATTCCAAACGCGCCTTTGTACACTGGTATGTCGGTGAGGGTATGGAGGAGGGAGAGTTCTCTGAGGCTCGCGAAGACTTGGCTGCATTGGAGAAGGACTATGAGGAGGTTGCCGCTGACACCCTCGACGACGAGGAGATTGAAGAGGGCGAGTACTAAGCTTTATACCATTATTCGATCTCTCCGATTGGACATTGTTCTGGCTTTACCTGTATTGGTCAAATACGATAGTGGCCCGTTACTGCGCGTCCATCATTTTACCAATCGAAGAACGCAGAACCTTGTTTTCGATGCAAGTCTTCCCTTTGATTTCATGGTGTACAGTTGTAACTGGTGGAGCACAACTCCAGAATCATTGATTGGCCTCTGCCTGGCGACAAATGCGCTTACGTTAGGGCCGAATGTCACGTCATACCCCTAGTAGACAGGCGCGTCGCGATCGAAATAATGACGAGACATGTTCCCCGCAACGCGTCCTTGACCTTTCAACATCACCGAGTCGCAATGTTTAGTCTACCCAGAATTTCGCTGCCATCTTTCCTACAACCCGCTGGCAACCACCTGAACGTTGATCTGCCCTCGGTCGAAATCCACGACATCGAAACGTCTACGGAGAAGCGCGCGCGAACCCTCAAGCACCTCCTCAAGGCAAATCACGCCAACTACTCCATCATCTACCATGACCTGCGCTATCACAATCATACACCGCACGTATGCCATCTTTACATAATCTGAGAGGCTGTAGCTGCTAAGCTTGTTGCCACAGATTTTGGGGTCAGCGTACCTTCTTGGAGGGACGACTGAGCAGTTGAACGAGCTTTACGAGAAGGAGGCTGAGGAACTTGAACCGTGGACTGATGCACCAGGAGAAATTACGACGGAGGATTGGAGGGAGTATTTGGGGAAACGCGAGTGAGTCGGCCGAGGTAGTGGAATGAGAGAAATGGCAACAGGCATTCATTCATGTGCGAGCAGGTACCAACGAGCTTTTATCGATTTCTTCGAGGATCAGCTTGTGAACCGAAAATACGATCTCAAGGCTCTTTTAGAAGATTTCTTGCTTGGAGGGCAAGAGCCGTTGATCAACAGCCTGGTCTCTGGACGCAAGTACACCCCCCTTCTCCTGAGACGAAAATGGCTAACAATACACAGTTGCACATCCCCTCATCCATTTAGGCTATGCATACGAGCTGCAATCCAAGACAGTGGCAATTGAAGCCCTCGCCCTCGGCGCCTGTTTCTACAGTCCACTACATAAGTACATTGACGATATAAAGTACACTCGACCAAGTCCACACAGCACAGCTGGCCAAGCAACCAATCTGGTCGACCTGCTGAACAAGGTACGTACAGACGAGCGATTTGATGGCTTGTACCCGCATCGCAGCGGTGACATGACCAAAGTCTTTGCAGAGCGCGAGGAAGCATTTCTCGAATACTGGAATGCATGGGAAATTGTGGATCCCAAGGCGCAATTCCACGGCGCCCAGCAAGTAGCCGTGGCGTTGGTCACGGGCACCACGGCACCCGAAGACGCCAGGTTGGACTTCTTCTTGGTACACGTGTTGACGAGTTCGCATGCGATTCGCATCCTGCTCCCGTTGGTGCCGGTGCGATTCCACGTAAATCTGCTTAGGCAATGGTGGTTGTTTGCGCTGGCCGTATACATTGCGCAGACGAGGCCAGAAATCAAGGCGACTCTACCCAGCGAGACGCTAGAACAGCAAGGTCGCGACTGGAAGTCCGTTGTCCATGCGGCGCTTACGGGACCGTGGTCAAAAGATGCGCATTTTGTAAAAGGTAGGGCTTGGAAGCAGGGGCTGGCGACCAGTCATGTGGAGCGAGGCATTGGCTAAATGGCTCTCAGGGCTGCGAGCGATGAAGGTTGCGGAGGAGACGTGGGAGTCGCCGGGAGAAGCGTCGAGCGGGTATTGGCTTGATGCGGCGGTTTGGTTTGCGGATAAATTTGCGGGGTGGGGTGGATTTGGGGTCGAGGAGGCATGAGGAATGATGATGGTGGTAGGCTCGTAAAAGTCTTTCGGTTACTTCAGCAGGAAGTACACAGCATCTCCATTCACTACTTGATGCGTTCCGGACCAACCCTCCTTTTTTGGGCCGCGGTCATTTCCACACGTCCGCATGACGCGCCAGGATCGTCGATGAGATGCATAATGAATGGGATCACAATTCACGTGGCGCAATGGCGAGGTTCCACCGTGACGCGCGACATGATGCAAGGTATGCATCGCCCGCACGCATGCGCGGGTTGGTTGTCTCGGATCTGGGAACGGGCAAAAGCCTGGGATTTTCTTCTCTTCTTTTTTTTTCTCTGAGCCTCTGTCGACGTGGGCGCCGGGCGTGCCGGGGCTAGCCTGTTGAGGCCGGGCCACGGGCGTCTCGTGCTCTACGAGACTATGAATAAGGCGGATGACAGGAACAGGCGCGGTGGTGTTTTGGTCCGGTTTTGCGGGATTTGTTGATTCAGGGGCTTCGCTGTGCTGCCATCCGTGGAGGATTCCGCGGTATCCGAGAGTTTGTCATCCACCCACGCCTGCCGGAGAATGACGTCACTGTGGTGATGTGCAACAACAACGCTTTGTTGCTGCGTCATTGGCCCGCCATCCGGTGAACCCGCCCCCTAGAGCTCGTCGACGTCGCTCTCGGGACGACGATTGACCGTATTCTTCTGACCAGTTGGCCCACGACGCGTAAATTCTTCTCTCTGCCCTCCACGCCCCCTCTCTCGCCGCGACCTCTTACTCGACCATGGGCTCTCTCAAGAAAGCCTTCGCCAAGGTCAAGACAGGGCTATCCAGCACACCGGGCTCGGCGTCTGACGAAGACGGCAGTGTCAAGTCCCCGCCGGCTGACCTCCATGGGCGCGGCCAGTCGCCCAGCGCAACTGCCCGCATGTCGGGCGTCTTTGGGAGCACGCGAGCCAGCAGCGAAGTACGGCGCAGTGACGCGGCCTCGCCCTCGGATAGTACGGCCAGCATCGACCAGCCACGCACCTCGCTGAGCGGCCTGCTACACCGCCGCAACGACAGCCCCTGCCGCTCCACCACCAAGTCCGGTTCCCACCACGCGCGCAAGGCCTCCGTCTCTACCCACAGCCCTATCCGTGCCGTCAAGGAGAAGCTACACCTGGGCGACGCCGCCCCTGCCGCTAGCGAGCATGGCCCCCTCAACCGCGAGGGCGAACCTATGTCCAAGAACCAGCTGCGCAAGCACGAGCGCCAGGCCCAGCAGGAAGAGCGCCTGAAGCTGAACCGCGAGAAGGAGAAGGAGATTGAGCGCCGGCGCAGGGAGATGGAGGAACAGGCCGCGAGCGAGTTGACGCCCGAGCAAAAGGCAAAGTACGGCATCCTCCCGCCCAATTCGTACGCTGGGCCTTGGAAGCACGAGCCGCGCCATGCCGTGCATGCCTTTTCCGCGCGCGACGTGGGCAAAGAGGTCGTCTTCCGCGCCCGTATCCATCATCTGCGCAAGATGAGCTCCAAGTTCGTCTTCTTCCTGTTCCGCCAGCAGCTCCACACCATCCAAGGCGTCCTGATGGAGCACGCCGACGTCTCCAAGTACTTTCTCTACTGGGCCGAGCATCTCGACGCCGAGACGGTGGTCCTGGTGCGGGGGATCCTTCAAGAACCTAAGGCCAAGCAGGGCGAGGTGCTGGGTGCCACCGTTCACGACGTCGAGGTCTCGGTCCACGCCATGCACGTCGAGGCGAGCATCACGGACCACCTGCCCTTCAACGTCAACGAGGCTGAAGTAACGCGGGCTGACGTCGAGGCGGATCTGGCAAGCGCCCATCATAAAGAAGGACACAACCGCGTGAGAATCGCAGACCGCACCCGCTTGAACAATCGCGTCATTGATCTTCGTTCGACAGCGTCCCAGAGCATCTTCCGCATTCAGTCCGGGATCTGTAGTCTCTTCCGTCAGCAGCTCGATTCCGAAGGCTTCATCGAGATTCACACGCCCAAGCTGCAGGGTGGCGCCACCGAATCTGGCGCCAGTGTCTTCAAGCTCGATTACTTTGGACGGGGAGCTTTCCTTGCCCAGAGTCCCCAGTTGGCCAAGCAAATGGCCATTTCTGCCGACTTTGGAAAAGTCTACGAAATTGGCGCCGTCTTCCGTGCGGAGAACAGCAACACGTATCGCCATCTAACCGAGTACACGGGTCTCGATTTGGAAATGCAGATTGACGAGCATTACCACGAAGTTCTCCGCGTACTCGATCGCACCTTCAAGACCATCTTCAAGGGCATCTACGAGCGTTATCGCCCAGAGATTGAGACCATCAAGAAGTTCTTCCCTCATGAGGACCTTGTCTGGCTTGACGAGACCCCGGTTATCCCATTCGCTGAGGCGGTCCGTTTACTGAATGCATCTGGATGGAGAGACGACGAGGGCAAGGAGCTGGATGAAAACGAAGACCTGGGTACCAGAGACGAAGTGCAGCTCGGTCGGGTCATCAAGGAAAAGTTTGGAACCGATTACTACATCCTCGACAAGTTTCCTGCCAACGCTCGACCCTTTTATGCGATGCCCGATCCTGCCAATGCTAATATCACCAACTCGTTCGATATCTTCTGCAGGGGGCAGGAGATACTCAGCGGTGGCCAGCGTATCCATGACGCGGACATGCTGTTGGAGAAGATGCGGAAACTCAAGGTCGACCCAGGCACCATGCAAGACTACATCCAGGGCTTCCAATGGGGTGCGCCCCCGCACGGGGGTGGAGGAATCGGTCTGGAACGCATTCTTATGCTGATGATGAGCCTGGGGAACATTCGTCATGCTTCCATGTTTCCTCGTGACCCCAAGAGTCTCCCCGAGAAGCCAGTCATCAAGCAGCTGCGTCATCCAGAAGCAAGCACCATGCACCCACCTTGGGAAGGACAAGATCGCGCTCTCGCCAAGATCGACCTGCAGCCTATTGAGAAGCTCATTGCCAACTACGGCGATGCAACCAACACTTCATGGCTGGAGCCACGCATGGAAATCTGGCGCGACGATCTCACAGGCGCTGCCGTTGGATTCGTGCCTGTCGACGGATACGCCATCACGGTAGGCGATCCGCTATGTCATGAATCTCAATACCTCAAAACCATAGTGGCCTTCCTCAAATACATCAAGAAGGAGCGCAACCTCAAGCCTCTCTGGCTGCTCGTCGGGGCTGCTGCCGAGGAGGTGTTGGCCACCAAGTTCAACTGGCGCACCTTCTCGGTCACCGGCGAGCAACGTGTGGATCCTGTGCACAACCCCGCCGATAAAGACGGTGACGTCCAACGCAAAATCCGACACGCCGAGAAGGAGGGCGTCAAGATTTCCGACTACCCTCTGGGCGGGCCACCACCCGCAGACGTCAAGGCCAAGGTCGATGCCCGTGTTGAAGATTGGCTGAAGAACCGCAAGGGCAAGCAAGTGCACTTGACCAACATCCATCCATGGCAAGACGAGGAGCACCGTCAGTATCACGTTGCGTACACCCCCAACGGTACCATTTGCGCTTTTGTCGCCATGGCCCAGCTCTCGCCCGACCACGGTTGGCAGGTCAAATACTCGCTTGATTTCCCCAACGCGCCCTCCGGCTCCATCGAGCAAATCGTAACCCACGCACTCAAGCAAGTCGCCGGCACGGGGGCAACGAGCGTAACCTTTGGTTGTGGCGCATCTCCCAAATTCTCTCCCGGCCACAATGTCAAGGGCACGCGCATCAAAGTGCTCAGTCGCGCCTACCACGCCATTGTCACTGAACTCAAACTCACAAACAAGACCGAGTTTCGCGAGAAGTTGGGCGCGGTGGGCGACCCGAGTTATATTTGCTACCCACCGCATGGGCTGGGCCCGTTGGCAGTCAAGGCCATTATGACCTTTTTCTCGGATGATGAGGAGACTCATTGATTATGGGGACGAGGGATGGTGGGCAGAAGGAGTAGTTAGCTACACGCGAGAGTTT
>Ga0182211_1000085_pt1 | contig 24561 bp, 24 predicted proteins | sample G5R1MG_20_FD_129660 | JGI IMG/M metagenome (GOLD analysis project Ga0182211, IMG submission 129660) | Switchgrass phyllosphere microbial communities from Michigan, USA - G5R2_MAIN_03OCT2016_LD1 MG | ecosystem: Host-associated > Plants > Phyllosphere > Phylloplane/Leaf | place: USA: Michigan... | reverse complement strand
GGAAAGGTCTAAAAAAAGCTGGCAGAGGAAGAAAAGGTCTTCAACGGCAGTTCTCTAGACTTGGATTCAGTCCATGAGCAAGCGCGTCAACAATAAGTCCGACTAGGTCTAAAAAGGCACTGCACGCCTGCATGACAACAGCGCTTGAAGCGCTTGGAGTATCAAAATGGAACTTGAACCGCTGTTCTGGTTGCTGGAAACTCTCGCCGCGATCTGCGTGGAATGCGCGGTCATGCCCCCCTCTCCCAATTTGTCCCACTAGAAAGGAATTGGTATCTCAGAATCCTTCTCATGTTGCATGTCCACACATGCATGTCTCCCATGCGAGCCAGCCCGATACAGGCTTTTAAGCCTGGGTAATCAAAACGGCACTCCATGCGAGATAATAGTCGCGTGGTGCTAAAGAACGATTCGGAGAACTTTGTGCCTACCCTGTGTTGGGTGATGCATCATAGGAAAGTAGTGCTATTTGTACCTAGTATGCTGTACGGTGCTCTGGTGGAGCGATATCAAGTCATGCATATACCAGTCATCAGGCAAGGGCGGACTTTTAGGTCAAGAACACAAAGGCGGGGCCACTGCATCTTGACCGCTCAATGCGAATAATGCTTACATGCCTATTCCATCGATTTCAATGTTTTTTTTTTTTCAACAAAAGTCGTAATTTAGCTACGCACAAAAAAAAACAGCATTCTCAGGCGCTTTATGATACAAAAATACTTGCCCATGATGTTCACTGGGCCCATCTTAGTGGCTCAGGCATCCCTCTCTCTCAACAAATACGGCGGTAAGCCGGCCTTGTTACGGCCATCTTAATCTCCAATGGCCCGTTGGATTTCACGCTCCTGTCCGAGGAACACATTTTCTTCCCAGTATGTTTTCGAAGGGGTTGAGACCGTTAGGTCGTGCATTTCTGTCTGCGAGCTGCATTATTCCCTTAGTTGGTTGCGCATGTGTACCAGACTATCCAGAGACGCTTCTATCTGATCCAGTCGTGCTTAAGCATCCTTCTGTCGTTGCTGCATTCGAACAACTCCAGAGAAATTTGTCATCGCTTTATACCAACACTACACGAGACGGACTCAGCATCGCGGTAGTAAGTGCTGGCAAGACATCAAACTCACTCTGTGCCATGCTCACAAGAATACATAGGTACACGCATCGAGTGCTACTCCTGCATTCACCTTCAACAATGGAACGCTCAAGAACAACGAGACAAGTCTACAGTCAGCAGATAGCAACATCGTGACAAGCGACTCCATATTCCGCATCATTTCCGTTTCCAAGAACATCGCCATGACTTCCGCTCTGGTGGTAGAGAATCTCCTGAAGAATACTACCGGATCATCCGGAATTAACTTGGATTCGCCGGTGCGCCTTCTTCTCCCCAATTTCCGGCTCCCGGAGAAAGACTGGAACGATGGCGGAAGTGAAATCACACTCAGGATGCTTGCAAGCCATACAGCGGGCATTACGAGAGAGTGCTACAGCACTGGTTTTGACATGATTATGAACACCGACAAAGCGTATACATCGACTATTGGGGCGGAATGGGCGCGTGCAAGCGTGGAGATGGTAATCGAGACGCTTGCGGGGACCAATTTGATGTTTGCGCCTGGGCACAGAGCTGCGTGTAAGTTATTGAGGGGCTTTCGGGTCCAAAAAAGAAACGACTGACACTGCCCATGTAGACTCGAATGCTGGAGTTGCACTTTTTGGGGGTAAGCAACGCCTTTTGACTGTCTGATTGCAAAGCTGATGTTCCCGACTCTCCTAGCGGCCGTTGCCACTCACTATAACAAAGTTACCGCCGCGAACTTATCATGGAGTCAAATTGCCACTCAGAAGATTTTTGATCCTCTGAACATGACGCACAGCTTCTTTGGAACAATACCGCAAGATCTAGTTCCCAGAATCAGCGTACCTGGATCTGAGAATTGGGCAAACTTGATTGTTGGTACTGGCTACGATCCCGCAGCTGGAATGTGGAGCTCCTCAGCTGATCTCGCCAAATACTTGTACAACGTTTGGCTCCAACCAAACCCAACTCTCATCACTCCGTTCCAGCGTCGACAGGTCCTAAAGCCGGCATACAGTTTCCCAGATGGTAGGCAGCAAGTGGGTCCAGGTTGGGAGATCATACTTTACACCCTCTCCACGAGCCTAGACGCCTCCGTGACCAACAGCACAAAAACCTACAACATCTTCGGTAAATCTGGTGATGGAGGAGGTTGGCACTCATGGGTTGATGTCATCCCCAATCTTGGATACGGTATCGTTGTTCTGTCCCAGCAGGCTGGCCAGACCAGCTATACATCCATTCCAGTAACGCAAATCCGCAACGCTATCCACGACATCCTCGTCCCAGCGTTCTCAGAAGCGCTGGCAAGGCGCATGGAAGAGCGCTTCGGTGGGACATACGCGCATGCCCAGGACACCGGTCTCACTGTCGACCAGGTCCCAAATCCAGCCCCGAATGCTTCTACTTACGCCAGACTCGAGGTTCAAAATCAGGTTCTCTATCTGCGCGAGCTTGTCGTTAACGGAACAAGTGCGCTGGAAGCCGTTGATCGCTTAAGCTGGGCCGCCGACGCCAAACCGCGATACTTCTCCACGCCTGATGGAGTCGCCCTAGAACCTGCGGAAGGAGCTGGTGAAACTGCGCAGTTTGGAGAGGGCACACAAGTGTGGAGGATAATGATTCCCGGTCTCGAGATATGTGACTGGTTCGATTTTGATGGATACAAAGATGAGAAACGATGGCCGTTGAGTAAGATTGTACTCGTGGAGAGGGACGGTTCTACACAATTATATTACCCACCTTTCGATGTCGTTATAAAAAGAACATAGAATCGGCAAGGATTCTCGCCAATCTCCAGGCGGTGCATACATGCGAGATCCCAGGGAACTAGTTGATCATTCGCACAATTAAGCCTGAAAGTTATTCTATAATACATGTGCTGTTTGCTATTCAAAACAGCATACAATGCCTCGCGTCCAAAAAGTATACCATCGTTAATAAGCCTACATGCCACGTGTAATGCAAGACTGCCTAACAGACCTCATAATCAACTTTTCGTATTGCCAACACTGGGGGTGTCATCATGTCAGAATTTATTTAGCTACGGTCGCGTGGCTTTATCCATAGTAGCCTTGGGTCGAGGCTTTGTACTGTGGATATGCTGGGTTTTGCTTGAGAGGCAGAATATTCAACGCTGCAAGCCCCGCGGTCCAGGTCAAGTGTACTCAGATTCCAGTGGAGTTGCTCCGAAGCGTCATTGGGTAGACTCGTACGGCTACGATTATGCGACTGACAATGATCACTTCGGCTTGATTCGTCATTAGACATCATCGTTGACAGCGACAGCGAATCCAGCTCCGTGGCAAATTCCATCTCTTCCTTGCTTGCCTCTAATGCGGAGCATATGTTACTCGGTCGCATCTTTTCATGCAGCTCTTTCATGTATATCCTATGATTACGACTAAATGTGGTTTCCAGTTGACGATGTTCGGTGTACCATCGATCGTACTGCTCCTTTGTCATCTGGTCCATTGAGGGATACTGTGCATTATGGTTGACCTCCTGGCTTTCCCATATCCTGGAGGTTTCAGCCTGGATACACTCGTTACAGACAAATGCAGCATCTATCATATCGCCGTAAGGTTCGATACAATTGGGCCCGCAGTCCTCAACGAGATCGGTACGGATGCGATGAGAACAAAGAAGTTGGTGGTACAGACGCCCCTGGCAAGGTGCAAAACGTTTGGTTCGCACGTTGTTGAATGAAGACGTGGGCTTAGTCGACGTCGAAGCGTTTGGTGTTTGTGCCCTTGCTGATGACGAATCCAAGGCACTGCTCCAGCCAAATCTGCAAGCCATGACCATATTGGTGTGAGACATAACATCCCTAGAAACCCTTGAAGTCGGTGAAGGATTTTGGAAAGCGCTGTTTGCCAGATCCATGTCTGAGATTATAGGGCATAGGCCGTTTACGATGATCCGAGTGGGTAGCGTAGACTGCTGAACGGATGTTACTTGATGATGGAGGCACCGTATTTTACGGCGTTCCAGTGACCCGCAGGTAACGATCCCACTTTTCGAAAGCCAGAGAGCGCTAGAGTTGCGTTTTAAGTGACTTTACAAGTGTGGTCGTGCAGAATCGAATTACACCGCGGTACGTGCACGCGGCAGTCCGACGCGTAACGCGTGCGTTGATACTATCGCGGAGCGCTCAATCTCAGCGAAGAGAATGCAGAGGAGCGAGGGGGTTATAGTATTTTATAGCGATAAGGTGGCGTCCTCGATGCTATCCATAAAGTAGCATACACATGAATGAGTGTTGGAGGCTGAGCGCGAAATGTGCCAAGGCTGATGACGCTATAGTTACCGTTTAGTAACTAGAAGGTTCGGGCGCTGCTCAATTAGCCAATCACCAACCACCTCAGGTCAACCCAGCAAATTCAAATACCTACTCGTGGGAAGGTATGCTCGCGGATAATCTTCAAGGATTATTGGCATTTCGCATAAAACCGTAGTCGAACTAGCTAGTTTAGACGTCAAACCAATAACCTGGGCCCAGTATTAACCGTACACACGTTAAAAGAGAATAGGTGCGGTATCGCAAGGTCATGACAGAAGGGAAGAAGCAGAAAACGAGGCCAGTACGTACGCTCAGTAGTGAAAATGAATCCGGTTATGCGAGATCCAAAATGCGTTGCGAAGTTCAAGTTTAATCCTTACTATGATGAGAAAATAAACTCTGGGTCCTGGCTCCATTTCTTAAACTTCATGCTGGAAGTTTGAAGATATCGCTGAAGGCAGGCGGCGTGTGGCCGTTCACCACCGGTAACACCTACCCTGCTCTGTAATAGACGAAGTTTATAAATATACAGTAGGCTTATGCTCCAGCTATAGATTGCTAGAGAGTATCGAGTAAATCAGCCCATCAAGATTGAGTATAGCTACTGCATTGTACCGTCCTTTCAGCATTCTAAACAATACAGACTTGTAGCATATTCTTCTCTAAACGCCTTCTTCACTACTTTGTCCTTGCAGTGGTTTCCTTGGAGTTTCCTCCGTTTGCTTGCGGGTCTTGGCAGACTTTGCTGCCTTGAACGTTCGTCCGTTTACTTCTTTCTTATCCCAGGACAATAATTCTGCCCACAAACCACCACAACTCGTGACAACTCGTTCTTCTCGCAGCCCACTCTCACATTAGCGTATCATAGACTCTATGCAGTCTAATTATCGCTGCGCATGAGGCTACACGACATGTATAGTCTGAATCGCAGGATGTTATCGAAGACGCCCAACGCATTCGGCGACGCAAATACATCTGATATCATTCAAAAGACGCTGGACTCCGGTGACAGCATGGAATGCGAACCGAACCATGAGCTCAAATATCGCAAGCTCGATCTGGAACGCTTCGAACGCACGTTATACACAGTCGGAGAAGCTGCTGCGTGCACCCATTGCGTGTTCCCACTATCTGGTGGAGATAATCTGAATGTGCTCCGTAAATCTTTTCAGATTCATTTGCCGCCTTGTCACATCAGCAACGAATACGGGGAGATTACACCGCTGGCCGATATTTCAAGCCATCATCTGCCTACCCTGCAGGCGAAGTTGTGGCGTGACGAGCTCGCAGCTAGCTCGAAATCACCAACACCCTCTTGCGTCCGTAGCGAAGATCTAGGACACTTCGTTAGAGGCGCAAAAGTATCAGTGTCGCTAGATGAAGACAAAAAGCACCGAATACTAGCTATCCAATCTGAAGGCATTGCCAGCCTGCTCAGCTGTAAGTTATCCGCATGGACCTTGCTGATCCTACTAACTGTCATAGCTGGATTTGTGTTTGTAGCTGGTAGCAAACGCTATTTGCGTTGCTGCAACCCTATCTGCACTACGCTTGAGGACGGCTTCCATTCGACAATTCTGACCATAGAGCCGTATTATCATTGGGACACATTGACATTTGCATCTGATATTTCTTCTGATCAGGGTAAGATACTGGTATTCCGGCGCACGGGAACAAAGTCTCAGGATCCTTTGTGGATCCACGAAATACAGCGACTGGAGCTCCAAAATCCAATATGTCCATCATACTGCATACCTTGTCTTACAAATTTGATGTTAAATAGGATCCCAATAGGATCCACCATTCACCAGGGCAAGATGGACAATCGGCAAATGTCAATTGGCGCTGCTGTCAGTCGGAAACCTTTGGAGCCTAAGCTGCCGGAAACTGCGCATGATTTCAGCAATGAAGATTCAGAGGCAAGTTAAAATACAGAGTCCTTCCTTGTACTTAACAACTTGTTTCTTACTAACAGATGTTATTCGCAGTTATCACAGCACAAAACTCCTGTGAGCGACCTGTCATTCCAGCTCGATGGAACAGAGGACGCCAGAGGTCTAACGAAAGGTCTCTTTTCTCCGGATATATTGAAGTCCAATTGTGGCCTATCGAAGAATTTTTGCTCCAGTTTCCAGCCTTCGAAGGATCAAGAGGATCGACACGTGGCGGACGTCCTCAATGGAACGCCAAGCCATTCACATCACCACGTGAGGGCGATTAAGGAACCACACAGTATAATCTCCGATAACTTTGCGGCAAAAACCTCGTATACTCTAACCTCACCTTTCACTCAGGTGATATCCAAGCCTAAAGTCCCACCTATTCATGTCCATTTAGGTTACAATAATACTTCAACACATCCACCAAATACCCGAGAAAAGGTTCGCGAACTCGATATTCTAGACTCAAACACTAGAAATTCTATCTGTGCTGCTACCTGCGGTCTGAAACGCAAATTTGGTCGCGAAATGGATATAAATACTATCCGCTATCCTAAAAAGGTTGTCTTAGAGAGCGCGGCAAAGGAAGGCAGCACTACGGATTTGGCTCACTGTAAGACTTCTAAACCTTCTGTTGGTACATGAACTCACCAATCAGCCATAGCTTCAGATGTGCTTATGGAAAACACGCTCGGAGACATCCTCTCTGAAGACCGTATTCCAGGTACTAATAAGCATAACGAGCACAACTCTGTAGCAGTGGGCCTTTCACCTATTCAGAAGGAGAGTCTTTGTCTCCAGATCACTGGTAAGGTCTCTACCACCAAACAGCAGAAGACCAGTAAAGGCAGTAAGCCGTCTCCTTCCCAAAAAGCAGTCCCATCCAGAACTATATCCTCTCGAAAGCGGAAAGATGCCCCCGCTAAGAAATCTGAATCCGTACCCACCAAGCTGCGACCAGTCTACGACCCAGTATTTGCCAAACGTCCACCTATCACCAATGACGACATCCCTTCTGACATGGATCACGATACCTATGTAGCTTGGCTCCACCACATCCCCGATCCTAGTAACCTCATCTGCATCTGCAAGAAGCCCGCTCGCACCTATGAGATGCAACTCGTAGAGTGCTCTGGCCATAACTGCAGCATCCGGTGGTTCCACCGAAACTGTCTAGACAAAAGCAGAAAGTTACAGATCCGGTATGGAACAATGTTGTGTGTACCGTGTCGGGACAAGAAAGAATTTGGGGATCTGGCAATGGAGAAGGGATGGAGCATTGATAAGTTGATCGAGGAGGAGACGAAGCTAGCATTTTCGTCTGCAGAGATCCTTGGGTGTCTTCCTGGACCGAGTGGTACGAAGATGACTGCGAATGCATATGCCCTGGGCCTGCAGGATGTGGTGGACACAGCGCCAGCGCTTGCGGAGAAGGATGAGCGTGCGCTGGGGTCATTGCTGCAAATTGGGTATGCACAGTCTCGGCCGCAGCAGTTTGTGGAGGCATATGCGAATGCTAAGGCACACTGCAAGATTGCAGATGAAGAGTATGACAATCGTGTACAAGTTGATGAGAATACCGAAGATGACAGCGGACTCGAGGACGATGAGGAGGAGGAAGAAGAAGAAGAAGAAGAAGAAGAAAAAGAAATTGACGACTTGACTAGTCAGGATGGAAAGACAAAAGATCACACCACTCACTGGAGGGGTGCAGAGATTGTTCATGCCATCTAGACAGGTCCCAGAGTTTACATGGACACACTACTCCAAGTCTTCATTTCCGAGAATAAATTTTCAGTGCTTCAATTTTACTGAGACATGATGCATATATGTGTATAGCGTATTCGTCCATAATCAGTGAACATGTGGTTTTGGTGTCTCTTGGATAGGATAGATAGCTAATAATGAATGAGCAATGCATTGAATACAGTACTCAAATAGTGAATGGTAAGAAATAACAAAAACTTCATTCAATTCTGGAGAAGTTCACCATGACAAGTCAACATGTGTAGCTCACACAACAACATTTAGCTCGTTGCCACTTACCCAGCCCTCAACTGTGGCTTTTAAAATCTCACCAAGCTTTTTGATAGTACCCTGTGAGAACCATGCCAGATGCGGACTCATTGTAATATTCAGGTCCTTCGCATCATCGGCTAGTAAAAGTGTGTCCTCTGGTCCCCCCACTGGTTCGGTTTGATACACGTCCGTTGCATACCCAGCTATCCATTTTGCCTTTAACGCCTGAACCACAGCAGCCTCATCCACAATCCCGCCTCTGGCAATGTTGATGAGAACAGCGTGAGGATGCATCTGCCCCAGCTCTGGGCTGGATACAAGATTCACGGTCTCGGGATTACGAGGTAGAGAAAGTACGATGACGGTGGCTTGTCGAAGCGCTTGCTCAAAAGGAACGCGATCCTCATCTGTGCCCATCGAGGATAGTTTCTCGCCATCTACCGAGGGCATTGTTGACAGAGCCTTGCGACCTGCGATAAGCACATGCATACCCAAAGCGCGACCTATAGCCGCAATGCGCTTTCCTATAGGACCGCATGCCCACAATCAGTCTGGCAGGATCTCGTAAGCGGGATCGGCCTACCTACCTAGTCCGCCGTAGCCGACAACGGCCATGACCTCGTCTGCACAAGTCACAGGCGGGGCACCATCTGGTAGGCGCATGTACCTATTGAGGCTGCCCTTTTCTTTCCATTCACTCGGATGGGCACGCGTGAGACGGTCGAGGAGGACGGTGCGCCGTCGGGCAGCAAAATACAGACTAATGGCATGTTCTGAAACGGCATCGAGATTGGCTCCTGGGCAGTTTGTGACGCGAATCCCACGCGCCTTGCAGGCGTCGAGGTCGACAGGATCGGTGCCTGTTGCCGAGACTGCGACATAGCGCAAGTTCGGCGTGATGTCGGGGTGGAGCGTGTTGGCGTCAAGCCTTACTGTGGTGGTGATGAGGATGGTGGCTGTGCGGATGCGTGAGTGGAGTTGTTCACGGGTGGATGTTGTTTCGTATGCGATGAGCTCGTAGGTAGTAGACGGAGGGAAGCTGAAGCCGTTGACGGGGAGTGGCTGGTGTTGTTTCTCTAGGGCGACGATCTGGTGGTGCATTGCGAGGCGTGACGGTGGGTGTACGAGATGGACGTGGCACTACCAACGCTCTGCTTGTAGTTCGTCGCCCAGCAGTGCTCCCGAATCCTCCCGTCTCTTCTTGTTTCCACTCGATCAATGTACCTATCTCGCGTCAAGGACACAGACGAGTCGCGCCCCCCTTATGGCGCAGCGCTTGTCTCGTAGCAGTGAATGCGTCGGCGTCACATGTCCGCACCCACAATGTCTACGTCGAACTGCACCGGGCCTCATAGAGGCAGTCAGCAAGCCAAGCAGCAGCAAGAGACGGGTGTACCCACGTGAAGATGTCTGCACGGAGGGCGTCCGACAGCGTTTTGCGACTACACTGTGTATGTACTATCATGTGCCTACTATGACCGTACGGATCTCTCGTGCTCTGGACGCGAGTCCCTATCCGGCTAGACGCCTTGGCAGCGGCAAGTGGTAATCACACTTACTCGCGCCAGGGCCAGGAGCATGTCACTCCCCTCTCCCATCGCCCGTTGGCCAGTAACCACGTCGACATCTTGTGGCCACCCCCCACGGCTTCCAGACGCAGCGCGCGTGTTCGTGTTGCATCGCACTGCGGCTCTGCGGCCGCCGTGTTTGGCGGGACCAGGATCTGCGGCATTTGAATGCTCCACGTCCACCATGCCGTCGACCTGCAGGCGGCACGTATCTAGCGCCCCCCCAAACGTGGGAGACGGCCGCTGCACTGGAATCCCACCGGGCGTTTTCTCGGCGTTTCCCAAACAGCCCTATCCGCACTCGTCCATCAGCAATTGGATCTGCCAAGCACGGCGTGGCAGCCCATTCGACTTTCGCCTAAGCATCTCTACGACACTTGTCCGCATGACGGCTAGTGGGCCTGAACCTGGCGTGTGCAGCGCCCTTCAAAGGTCGGCGCTGATCCGCATGCAAGCCCTCTGCGCTCCAGCTTTGCGACCCCAAAGAAACCTCTGAATCCCAAGATCCTTCCTGTCCAGGCCATACCGCAACGACCACCATGTCCGACTACCGCTACGGCACCCAGCCGGATGCCTATGCCGCCGAGCACCATGTTGTACGCCCGCCTAACGGTGAAAAACACGCCAAGCTGAACCACACCTTCTCAGGCGACGAGAGCAGTCACAACGATGCCGACAACCTGCTGGCAGCCATGGGCTACAAGTCCGAGCTGGTGCGATCAAGATCCACCCTGCAGGTGGCCTTCATGTCCTTTGTTCTAGCCTCTGTTCCTTACGGTCTGGCGACCACGCTTTACTACCCCATCGTGGGCGGAGGGCCGACGAATATCATTTGGGGCTGGCTCGCCGTTTCTCTCATCATCATGTGCGTTGCTGCATCCCTCGGCGAAATCACGAGTGTCTACCCCACAAGCGGCGGTGTCTACTATCAGACCTATATGCTCTCGTCGCCCTCTTATCGCAAAATCGCCTCGTGGATTTGCGGTTGGTGCTTCGTAGTTGGCAACATTACCATCACTCTTTCAGTCCAGTTCGCTACTGCTCTGTTCATCGTTGCATGCATCAATATCTTTGAGAGTGCTCCTGGTGTGGGCATCCTCGCTGGTAAACCCTACCAAATCTATCTCATCTTCCTCGGGATCACGCTCTTTTGCAATCTCGTATCTGCATTTGGCAACAAATGGCTGCCCTTGCTCGATGTGAGACTCCCCAGCAATCTCCCGCCTGTGTTACTTACGTCTCCTAGACTTTTGCTATTTTCTGGACGTTTGCCGGTGTCCTCGCCATCATCATTTGCGTCCTTGCCATCGCCAAGAACGGCCGCCACAGCGCCCACTATGTCTTTACTGAATTCGACCCTTCCAACTCCGGATGGGTACCTGGATGGTCATTCATGATTGGCCTGCTCCACGCAGCTTATGCGACTTCGTCTACTGGAATGATCATCTCGTGAGCATGCCCTCCCTCTCCTTGCCCAAAGCGACTCCTTCGAAGACGTATCCTTTCGAGCCCAACAGCAGTTCTTCCTACCCAAGCGGCATTCATCCCCCAAGCAACACAATGCCCAAATGCAGCTAGATAGTCTTCTGACCAATGGTGGCCATTTAGAGAACTAGCATGTGGCTGACTATCCAACAGGATGTGCGAAGAAGTACGACAGCCTGCGACTCAGGTACCCAAGGCCATGGTTGCCACCGTTGCCCTTAACACCATCTGCGGCCTCGTCTTCCTGATCCCTCTCGTCTTCATTCTGCCTGACCAAGCCTCGCTCGCTGCGTTGCTCTCTGGTCAACCCGTTCCCATCATCATCAAAGACGCCGTCGGCTCGTCTGGTGGTACCATTGCTCTCCTTATCCCTGTCATCGTTCTTGGGCTACTGTGCGGTATTGGATGCACTACTGCCGCTTCCCGTGCTACGTGGGCCTTCTCTCGTGACGGAGCTATCCCGGGATACAAGATGTGGAGAGTTGTCAACACTAAGCTCGACGTTCCGCTGAACGCCATGATGTTGAGTATGGTCATCCAACTCGCACTGGGTCTGATCTATTTTGGTGCTGCTGCAGCTTTCAACGCTTTCTCTGGTGTGGGCGTCATTTGCTTGACTTTGAGCTATGCTGCTCCCATCTTTGTCTCGCTTCTCACTGGTCGCAAGGAGGTTAAGGAGGGTCAGTTCCACCTCGGACCTCTTGGGGTCTTCTGCAATGTTGTTGCTCTCGGTACGTCTTACCTCTCCACACCGCTCTTGCTCTCGGCTACTGACTCGTCTCAACAGCATGGTCTGCACTAGCAACGCCCCTCTTCTGCATGCCAACTTTCAAGGCCGTCACCGCCGCCACTATGAACTACGCTTGTGTTGTTCTGGTCGCTGTTGTCTTGGTGTCAACCATCTGGTACTTCATCTGGGGGAAGAGCAACTACGAGGGTCCTCCTACGCACGAGGATGCTATTTTGGAGGCCAGGAGCGCCAGCATGGCAGGAGCGCATGAACGAAACTAATACCTACTGCCTACTCTATATGCCACGGTATGTGGTACCATCTATAGTGATACCCAACGGTACCGCGTTATTGCATACCCGCGTTTGAAGTACAAGCTTCATGTAGCTATGATTGATATTTATCTAACGGAATTTACTGTGTAATGGTCGAGTGCTCTAGAAAACATTAGTGGATGGCCGGGCCTACTTATACTGTCTCGCAATATTGCCATTCAAGCGTACGTACATGGTAAGGTCATATCTCTTAGGTTCTGCAGGATTTTCTCAGGTGAGTACCATACTGGAGTATACTTGAGCTATTCTCATGCATCAGTTATTAACTCCCCGCCGCATCCTCATCAGGAGCAATCCTCACACTATCTCTCCTCCCCTCAACCTTTCGCGCCTTCCCACTGAACGGATCCACAAACGACACGTTCACAAAATCATCCAACAATATCCTAGCCTCCTCCCCCGGCATAGCCTCAGCCCGCGATACCAAGTCCCACTCACTCGGCGGACAAATCGCATCGCGGTCAAACCAATCGTCCGCCACCGCCGCCTGCTCTTTATCCTCCAAACTACCATCAAATAATTTAGCAATAGGGCCTCGAGCGCGCAACGTCGTAAAACGCCTGCCATCCTTCTTCGCCGCCCTTTGCACATCCAAGTCTTTGGCATTTGCACTCTTCTTCCGGTCGCGAAAGTTCGCAAGCGGGCTGGGAGCCGGGACAGGACCAGGACGAGGCCTAGGACTAGGACTGCGGCTTTCCATGTCTCGTCTCTGCGTACGACTTGCCTTTGTGGATTGGGAAAACATGCGGTCGCGGACGACGGGCAGTTCTTGCGAGGGCTCGGGCAGGGTAAGATTGGCGTCGTAGTCGATCCAGGGTGCTACTTTCTTGATGTGGGAGATTGTGCTTGTGCCGGTGTGGAGACTGCTTGCTTGGGAGCCAGATGGGCTTTCGGGGACCGAAGTCTGCCCTGGGTTGCTGGAAGGAAGGCGTATCCCAGATCGGAGGGGCACTTCGAGCAAGCTGCCTCCGCGCTTTGTGAACGACGGCGCTTCATTATCATGATTCGGCAGGGTTGACATGGCGTTGCTAGGCATTGGGAACCGCACATGGGTTTTTTTGTCGGGGGGAGGCTTCTTGAAGATTGAATCCTGCAAAGTCATGGGAGAAACTGAGGGTTGGAGTGGCGGTACTGCGGGTGCACGTCTTGTGGGAACTGTTTCGTCGAGTATGTCAAAATCGGCCGTAGTCATATTGCGTCGTCCCACTTTATACAGCTTGCGGAGGCGTTTGTACTCCAAGTAATCGTCGATTTCGGTGGCTGTTGGGCGCCTCAGAGCCTCGGACATGGGAACTGGATCACTTCGCTCGAATCTTACGTCGTACAATATATCTCCTTCCTTCCACTGCCCGTTGGCTGCGTCGGCAGTCTTTGCTTGTTGGATAGACCAACCCTTGACAGAGTACCTGATCGGCATGAGTGGGGTAATGAACCAGCAGCGTCACTGCTTACAGTCCTTCATATCTGATACCAGCCTTGGGTCCCCAGATGCTATTGATACTGTGACTCCGAAGCACTCTAATGGGATCTCGGCTCTTGAGGGTTGCGGCAGTGAGACGAAACTTGCCTTTGTCATCTTGCGGAACTCGGTAGGTGAATTGCTCCTCAGAGGTAGCTTCAATTTCTCCAGTACCTTTGAGAACGACGGCGTACGCACCATTTTGGTCATATGTCGTGCCACCTTCGCATGCTTCGAGCCCGATGATGCCAGCGTGATGAGCAAAGAGAGGATTGATCCACCAGCTGTAGTGGAATCTGTCAGTTTCGGAATTCATGGGCCCTGATATGTAACTCACTCTCCTACCGAGAATCCTAGGCTACCCAATCTGTGAGAGAGCTGCGGGTGAATAGCCTCAGGGCAAAGCCCACGCCATCGGGTGAGAAGTTCCTATCAACTCCTGTCAGCAGGAAGGTACTTCTTACTTACAATGACAGACCTCGCGAGAGTATTGAGAGACGGTAGCTATTCCCTCTAGACGACCACCTCTTCCATACAGGAAAGGGTGGATATCGCTGAGATGCCCGAATCTCGCCGACCAGATGAGGATGATCTCGTCGCAAACATCGCACAAGCGGCCGGGCCACCGTGTGGCTACGCCAGCGATGTCTTGAATGGCTCTGTGAATTCCTGTTGCCCTCAAATCGAGGATAGTGATCTCGTGTGCATATTGCAGCGCTATGAACTGGTCATGCAAGGCCAGCGCATCGTCAGGTTGCAGGATGCTTGGTCCTTCGCGAGCGACAAGTAAGTCGAGCTCATCACGGATCCATACGGTAAGTCGTTTGAGTGCAGACCGGGATATTTCAGTAACTGGAGATATCGGTGGCCTTCCGTAGGAAGGTGAAGGCGCAACCGCCATACGAAGTGGAAGAGAGGACCGTGGACAGTATCACGAGAAAAAGGTCTTAGGCGAGGTTGAAAGATGCATAGACTCATAAAGTGGTATGAATGGGTATTGTAAGAAGTATCATTGTTGTGGCTACAGGCTCGTTAGCGAAAGTAGGTGTGATTGATCGTTATTTCCATTCTACAATCCTGACAGCTGCCAGGTTCATGTGAGCGCCCGTATCACCCTGTGACAGTCTTTCTCTTTCTCGCCTTCTTTTTTCGAGACTTCCCCAGCTCAGGCAATGCAGGCCTATCCGACGTTTGCCCAATTTGTTGGAGATCAATACTCTCCTCGAACCCATGCCATTCATCCTCACTGTCGGCAATTTTATCGCTTAGACGTATCGCATCAGGATCACCCTCTCGCACAAATGCTGCTACGAAGAAGCCCATAGTCCCTTCTTCAGTACCCTTATCACACCTGATGCACCCGTCCAGTACCTCCCTTTTTTCTGCTTCGTCCAAAGCACAGCTAGTTTTCTCGTCTTCCCACATACCGCGCCTGCTCCATTTCTGCAAGCCCTCAACTTGCTCACTCCTCTTCAATATCCTCCAGCCTCTTTCTTTTGCCACGGCCGTAGCTAGCGCCTGGAATACTACTCTCTCGTTTTCCTCAAAGTGCACTGAACATGTGGAGTAGGTAATTTTGTGAGCATTGACAAAGCGCATTGCGTGGGTGAGGATGTGGAGCTGGAATGCCGAGAGTGCTGTGAGCCGGTCAGAGAGCTTTCCGACTACTACTGTTTCCTCTGGGGGCAATTCGTCCATTTCCAAGCTCAGAGTTGTGGTTTTGGTTTGCTGCCTGCTTTCTTCGTCCCCACGCTTTCGCTTCTTGCCTTTGCTTGGGGTTGGCAATGCCGTTCTGCCGCCTTGCGCTTCGGGTAGGTGCATCTTGATGGCATCGTCACGCCCTACAATGCCAGTACCCGAACAGCTAGGATCAAGCAGAATAGCTCTAACATTAGCAAACTCTACGGAATCCGGCTTGGCAGCTATGAAGTCGCTACCACCTTTGACTTTGATGATTCCATCGGTGGTCGCCAGCTCAATCATCTTCTGGAGTATAGCGGTCCTTCCCCTGTCTCGTTCAAAGGCGATAATTGTTGTACCATTGCCAGATTGGCTCCTGCTTTGTGCAATAGCTGCCAGGTGCGTGGTCTTGTTACCTGGTGCTGCTGTGGCATCAATAACGTCTCCATCATCCGGTGAAGGATCGAGTAAGTACGCTGGGAAGCACGACGCCTTATCCTGGAATATAATCTGGCCTTTTGCATAAGCTATCGATCGGCTGAGATCAATCTGAGCGGGCAATGCAAGAAGATTGGGGATAGTAGGATCTTCATAGTAGATCTTGGCTGATCTCGGCGCAACCAATATCTGACTGAGATCGTCCGTTTTCCGATAGTCTGCGAATGTCTTGGAGAGTTGTTCCTGCAATGTCGTCTTGATGGTGTTGATGCGCACCCATCGTGGATGTCGGCTCTTGGGCGCCTCGTCATCTTCCTTGTCGATCTCGCCGTTGCTCACGGCGTCTCTGAACGCGTCTATAGTGGCAAAGCCGTATCGTATACGGGACTTGATGAGTTCTGCACTTAGGCGAGCTTTGTGTCGCGTAATGGCAAGCTTCAGGACATGGCTTGCAGGCGCAGCGACGCCACTCTTTGCGAGGAGTAGGTCATGGGTAAGGAGAAGGGCAAGGACAGGCGTGAGCTAAAATACGTCAACAGAAGATAGACAGGTGTCTGTAATGAGTAGACATACCTTTTTCTCCTCCGCCAACAAACTGGTCCTTTCGATTACATGCTTAAGTACCAGTGACCACTTCGACGACTCTGCGATGAGCGCGAAGATCTGGCCAGGCGTGCTCTTGAGATCCTTCTTCTTGTATATTCGCGACTTCAGTGATCCCCCAATATTGTCCGAGTTTGCGAGAATCGCTGCAGCCTCGTAGTAGAGCGACATTGGGTGTTGTTGCATCGGATCAATTGAATTATTTCTCGATAAGTCCGATCTCCGACTGCGCTAGCCCCAAAATGATTCTACTTACCTACGTACTATGTAAAACACCTCGTTTTTTTCATCTTCGTAACAACGGAGTGGGATCACGTAATTGAATGTACACATTCATTGTCCTGGTGTCCTTTTGGCGCACTGGATACGCGAGCCTCGCCGAAGAATAGAATTTTATCTCAAAACCGCGTTATCCGTGGAGTAGTGCGCTAAAGCTATACAATTAACTACCTAGCCACCTTAAGATAGTACGGTACCGCACGATCAGAACAATGGGTAAGTAGATGTGCAAGTATAAACCCCTGCGATAGGAAGGTAGGTATATCCCACATCGGCCCTTCTATGCATCTACAAGGCTATCTTAACTGCCCCCACAATCTGGTATCGGCCATGGTAGAGCTGCCGACAGTGGCACGATAACTACCTGCCTACCTATCGTCCAGAGAATGCTATGAGTGCCTTGAAGTTCAATCTATTTGCCGGGACGACCGCCATAAGTAATTACGAAGGGGCTCATTTTTTGAGTCAAACATGATCGATCCTTCGTCTGACAAATAGTTTTCTCAGCTAGGCTAAACCGACATCAACCTCCGTACAAGCGGATGGGTATACATTACACTCCATAATGATCAGCGCATTGCTGGAGATTGCATGAATTCGCAATCAATCGGAACCCTGCAACTGCTGCCTTCGACCTTGGCTCGTCGTCTCTGCCCCAATGATGAGAACGTACTACGCCATATACATATACTACTGTAAGATCAACGCCACACAACTCGTCCCCGTCCCATACTGAACCCTCAGGGTAGACACCTATGACATGACCTGGTTTGCATTCTACGGCTGGGTATGCCTGTCCTCGAAGCACAACTCGCCTTTATGGGCGCCTGTGCCCCAGCCCTTGAAGTGTTTTTCCAGCGCTACTTCAAGGTCTCATCTTCCCGCAGTGACTGCCACGCGACCAATAACCACGACACAGCCATGGCGCCTTCACCGTGCCACCGCTCCCACAGCCACTCCTTTTCTACCAATAATGCCTCCCAGCACTCCACGATATGCTCACGGATCGAGGATGACGGCACTCACAACTGCGGGGTGCCTTTTCACGGCCTAAAAATTAGCCAGGACATGATTTTTTGTGTACAGAACCGAGACAATGTGAGCCGGAAGAGTGATGAGAGTACAAAAAAATCTGAAATTGACTTCTTCGCCGGTCGAGGGGACCAAGTGGGAGAATGAGGAGGCTTGGATTGGGTATCGATCGGGTTGTGCGACACTCGCGCCGCGGAGTAGAAGTGCGAGTAGGGGGCGAGAGCATATTACGAAGGGATCGTAATCTTGCCTTTAGATCTACTGTATTTCCATACAGGCGTACAACGCTATCCACGTTCATAATGAGTTTTCTTTGGCGTTCTTCGCATCTTGGCCATGGTGACCGACTTTGTTTTTCTGGGAGAAATGATGATGAGAAAGTTGGTTACGAGTCACTGAGAGCTTCCATCAGCTTGGGCAGGTATAGCATATACCTGCTACATGTATGGCGGTGGAGCAATACATGTATATAAGCAGCCGTGAGTGTGGAAATCATCGAAGCCAATACAACGTAGGCTGAGACAAAACATTGGGGTACCATGCCTACCTGCAATACGCGAGGGCTTTTAAAATGGTGGCGGATTGAGGTCTAGCCCTTCTACGCTCAATCTGAAGCTATCGGATCGCGAATAGCTTCCTGCAACGTCGAGATCCAATCTTCCCCGTTCACAGTCTGCAAAGTCAACCTCTGTAATCAGTAATTCATCCTCCTTCTCCCAGACAGGACCGACGAGAACATTTCCGAGAGGCGAAACGATCATGGAACCACCACGGCAAACGAACTCTTCGCCATCCGCAGAAGTAGACTGAGAGGTAGTGAAGGGCTGCTGCTTTGGGCTGAGGGCTCCAGACTCTGAGTCTGGATATGGCGAGGAGTCGATGGCGGATGTGTCTCTGCCAATTGAGCTGGGAAGAATGATCTCGTGTCCCTCTTCAGTCCTGGTTATCGTGCTCTTTCGCCTTCCGCTTCCACTGGGTTGCTCAGGCCGACTCTTTGGTGCGCCTTCACCACTTTCAGTCTTCTTAGGTTGCGCAGCCTCCTCATTACTCGGCCCCAAGATCCATTCTGGCAAATGTTTCTTCTTCGTACACTGGTTCGCACTTAGAACCGCGCACCTCCCCTCACACGCCACCGTCCTCATCAGACTGGCCCACGCATCCCTCGCGTCCGCCGTGGGCGCAAACCACAGATTGACGTTTTGAGAATACAGGCTCTGTCGCAGCAATGGCATGTAATTCTCCCAGCAGATGGCACTTCCCATGATTAACCTCACGCCTTTAATCTCGGTGGTAACGGCCCTCAGCGTACTCGCCGCGCCCTGACCCCAAATAAGTCTCTCCGAGCCCGTAGGCATGACCTTCCGCCTCTTTCCCAACACACCAAGTTTCGGACACACAAACACGACTCCACAATACAGCGTTCCACCGCTCTTCTCCACCAGTCCTGTGACGATGAAGACGCCAGTCTCCCGCGCAATGCGCTCTAGTTCCTCCCTTGTCCCATCACCGCGGTACTTCTTCCCCTTGGCCAATTCAAGACGTCGCTCTATCCAATCCGTCCCGGCGCCTGTAGGTGTGTCGCCAAGATCGACAGCATCGCGGAAGTACGTGAGGAACTGCTCGCGACCCGCGTCCGAGCGGCCGCCAACCGCAGCGCCAAAAGCGCAAGTACGAGGGTATCCGCCGAGATAGGCTTCGGGGAAGAGGAGTATATCGATGCCGAGAGACGCAGCGCGTTTTGCCGTTATCTCGAGGGCGTGCAGGGTCTCTGCTGTCGTGGCTAACGTCCGGCTTTGCGCCGAAGCAAGCTTGAGGAGCTGGGGCATATTGATGGCGAGATGGCGCAACTAGAAGTTTTCAATTTCGGATAGGGAATTCGTATTTGCTCGTTGATTGCGACTCGAATCATCATTCTGTGGTCCAAGTCATGAAGAATGTAGGTATTCAGAAGGCTGGTAACCAGCCAGGTACGTTAGTTGGTTAGATTCCGAGACCCGAGCTTCCCCGCCGCCCCCGCCTTGGAGATGCGAGGTGTCGGAGACTACACCTCCACCATGGCCATGGTTCATTTCAAACTTCTGGTAGAATGTACGAATATGGAAGGACTTGGGGAACGGGGTGGCGAACAGAAGCCACCGGCTCAAAATGCTGGTTCGAGTACCTATCCTGTGACCCCGTTCCCGCATTAACGACATCATCCCCTGCTCCCATGGCACTAGTAAAAAAAAAAGAGGGATTTCGTATGTCTCCCAATGGAGAGGCAGCAATCTTAACACTATATGATTTATTTTAAAAAACAACCACCCAGAACTAAAAACAACTGCTCCCATCATCAGCCAACCACCTACCGCTTACATCTCCAACCAATTCATTCCAACATGGCAACACCCCAGCCCCTCACCCTAGAAGCCCACCTGCAAACCCTTTTCAAAAGCCCAAATACACACCCCCAGCTCCGCAACTCCGTCCTGCCAAATCTCCTTCAAGCAATCGGCAACATATCGTCGGCCCTTCGCGGCTCTGCCAGAGTATCTCAAGTCGGCACCGCCAACGCCTTTGGCGACGACCAGCTAAACGTCGACGTACTCGCCGAAAACATCCTCCGCCAGACCATCAGTCAAACACCATCAATTGTCACTGCAAGCAGCGAGGAAGACCCCATCGAGCGGCCTACCCAACTCTCCTCGGCACAGAATAGTCGAAGCTCCGGAGAAAGAGCAGGACAAGCGGTGTCAAATGAAGCGGCAGAAGCACAACAACCACAGTCACAAGCACAAGAAACATACACCCTCGCCTTCGACCCCCTCGACGGCTCCTCAATCATCGCGCCCAACTGGACCGTCGGCACCATCCTCGGCATCTGGTCCGGCCCCAGCGCCCTGCACCACGACCCAGCAACCTCGCAAATCGGCTCCATCCTCGGCGTCTTCGGGCCGCGCACCACCGCCCTCGTAGCCCTACGCATCCCCGGCGCCTGCGACCCCACGTGCTTTGAAATCGGCTATCCGGTGCCGCGCGAAGCGGCAGCCGCCGCCCATGGCACCATCGAGGTGCTGCGGCGCGAGGTAACGCTGGATGCGGGCGCGCCCGCGACGCGCTACTTTGCGCCGGCGAATTTGCGAGCGGCGGCCGAGGACGAGGCGTATAGGGCGTTGATTTCGCACTTTATCGCCGAGAGGTACACGCTGAGGTATAGTGGCGGCTTGGTGCCGGATGTGGTGCATGCGCTGGTCAAGGGCCATGGTGTCTATGTATCGCCTGTGACGAAAAAGAGCAAGGCGAAACTACGCAGGCTGTACGAGTTGGCGCCTGTTGCACTGGTTGTTGAGTGTGCTGGGGGCATGGCAATTGATGCCGCGACGGGCGAGAGGATTCTGAGCAGAGAGGTGCGAGACACAGATGAGAGGGCTGGGTTGGTGTGTGGGACCGAGGAAGAGGTGCAGTCCGTCAGAAAGAGGCTGATCGGATCGTAGTGGGGGTTTCCAAGTGACTTGTCATGCCCTGTAATGCTAGCACAGCGCAGCCCGAAATATCGTAGAAACGAGTGGCCGACCACCCTGCTTGTGTGATCAGGGCTACGTGTTACCCAGAGCCTGTTTGATAGGATGATTTCTTTGCATAGAAGTGAAGTTTGTAGGACAATTGGGGGAATGTGGTACTACATACTAAAGTCTGGCCTTTCACTTCTAGGCCCACGCCCTTCCCCTTATATACACCGCCCCAGCTCGATATACACTCGTCCAACCAATTTTCGGAACCAGTCGAATGTGCCATCGCCCACCCAGCTCTCACCATGCACCCCTTCACCCTCCAATCCGTGTACCGTGCAATCACCAGACACACGTCTTTCATACCTTTGATATAAACTATACCAACCACTCCATTAAGCTGTCAAACGCCGACGCCATGTCTCCAGGCGTTTTAACTGACCCCAAAATTTCCTCCGGAAATCCAAGAAGTAGCCATGTAAAAAGTCAATACGTACCAAGTGATTAGAACCTCGAAGCAGCAGCTCCCCAGAGAGAATTGTATATCTTGTCGACGACATACGAGGCGCGGATGGTGCGGTGGTTGAAATTGCGGCCATTGAGTCCCTGAAGAGCCTTCTCGCCGCCAGAAACAGAATCGAACTTGACGTAAATATCGCCCTCGGTGTTGGGGTCGACAGCGATGTGGACAACCTTGCCATACTTTTTGTCACATTCACTCTTGACCTCAGCCTCCAGGTCTTTGATCCAGTTGTTACCCCAAGCTTTCTGTTCCCTAGTCCTTGTCAGTATAGACGCCCCACGCATGTTGGGAGAACTTACTCGTCAGCATCGAAAGCGTTCTCAATCTTGACACACTTGGAGGCCATAGGCTGGTCGATAACGGGTGCGCGGGGCTTGTTTACGACAGGTTGGACACCATGCTTCGCGGGCTCGGGACCATCGCGACGCGCTAAAGCGTCCATTAGCTTACTGCGATCATACGTCTTGAAGTTGACTCCCGCAACGTCGGTATCGTCCAAGGCAGAAGCGCCGCTAACGCCACGGTCATCCTTGCTGTGCGTACGATCGAAGACACCACCAGAGCCGCCAGCGTACGCTCCACGACCACCTGCTCCGCTGAAGGCTGAACCCTGGTAGCTCTGGGCCTGCTGGGTGAAAGTACGCAGAAGGTTAGCAGTTGACTCGGGCGTAAACTTGTCGTTACCGAGGCCAACACGGATCTGGCGCCCGGCAAGCTCGAATCCGTTCATCTCTGCAAGAGCGTCTTTAGCGTGGGTGGGGTCAACAAACCTGTCTGGTTAGCATTGAGCTGGAGAATGGGAAACAGAGAACTCACTGCACAAACCCATAACCCTTGGAGCGACCGGGATTCAGCTCGTCTCGCTGGAGAATGACCTGTTCAAGCTCACCGTATGGCTCAAAGATCTCCTGTAGATCCTTTTCAGTCACACTAAAGTGAATGTTACCAACATAGAGACGATGGAAGGGGGCGCCATTGGCACCAGGGGCGGCTCCTCCCTCAGAGGGACGAGCAGCGCGATTCTTCTCAGCTTCAGTGAGCTGGGCGATGATGGGAACACCCTTGAGCTTCTGGCCAGTCAGCTCCAACGCTTTGGGGACAGACTCTTCCTCTCTGAATTCTACGTAGCCGACACTGCGAGGAGGGTTAGTCATGAATTAGTCAAGGTGAGTGAGGGCTTACCCTTTGGACCGGCCTGTAACGCGGTCCTTGACAATCTGGGCTTCGACAACGGGGCCAATTGCCTCGAAAAAGGAGCGCAAGTGGCGGGTCTCGGCCCGCTGCGAGATTTGCTGCACAAAAATGGTACGCTTGTCACGATCATCCTCAGTCACCTCAGGCTCGGGCGTCTTGTAGTCGCGACGACTGGAGCGGCGCTCCTCAGCCCCGCCACCACCACCGTTTCGGCGGCGGTCGCGCGGGGCAGGCGAGCGGGTGCGCGGGTACCTGTCATCGCCGCGGTCACGGCGGGGTGAGCGCGAGCGGGCACGGCCTCCTCCACTGTAGTAGTCGCCGCCGCCTCGCTCTCTGCGGCCTCCACGGTATCGGTCGCGCGAGCTGCTGCGACGGCCCCTATTGCGGTCTTGTTCAGCGTCAGCACCTCCTTTGCTCGATCGAGGACGGCTCCCGTCTCTATGCCAGTGGTCACGGTCACGGCTCCGGCGGCGGCCTCCATTGGACTCACGATAACGGTCTCCCCGGTCTCTGCTCCTGGCGCGGTCGTGGCGGTCGCTGTGACGGTCTGCGTAGTCGTGACGGCGGTCAGGGTCGCGAGCCTCGCTGCTGGCCTTGGAGTCGCGCACCTTGGCCTCATGCGCCTCACTGGTCTCGCGTGCGGCATCGGCAAGCAGCGCGTCGACGGCTGCGGCGGTGGACATTGTGGGGCGGGTCCTAGTGTGCGATAAGCGGTGCCGGGCGAAAGAAAGGTGATGCGCGCAATCACAGCAATGGGCGAAGGTAGGTGCAGCGAGCTTGAGACTCGGGATACGATGTTCAATTGCGGTATAGAGCCGGCGCGCGGTCTCGACAGCGGTCTGGCACGGATCTCGTGTCTGGCTGACGGACTGACGGTCTGACTGTCTGAATCTTCGACTGACGGACTGACGACTGGCGGCTGGTGGGCGCTCTGTGGTGGCTCCCAAAGTGTGGTGGTGTAGGATAGAAGTGAGCGTTGCGGCTGCCTTGCCAGCATTTCTGGGAAGCCACGAAGTCTTGGCGATGCGCTAGACAGCACACATCACGTGCCAGCAAAGACCAGGCAGACAAGGCAACCTCGGGCACCTGGCAAGTGCTGTGCGTCGAATTATGATTACGAGAAGAGCTATGGTATTAAGTACACGAGTCCATCTTCCACCCTTGAGGCATTGTGCTGCACACACAATTGACCGCACACAAACTAACTCGACTTGACGATTTTGGGTGGTGCCATGTCGAGCTCGGTACCAAACACCCAGTCCCAGAAGCGGCTTGTCACGCCAAACCCGTTTTGATAGTCGGCAAAGTGGTGCTTGAGATGATACTTCTTCAGCTGCTGGTAGTAGGGGGGTAGCCTGCAAACTGTTAGTCATGCTCGGTGAGTAGGCCGGGCGCACACTCACTTTTGGTGGTGCAGAAAATAATGC
>Ga0182211_1000084_pt1 | contig 24889 bp, 26 predicted proteins | sample G5R1MG_20_FD_129660 | JGI IMG/M metagenome (GOLD analysis project Ga0182211, IMG submission 129660) | Switchgrass phyllosphere microbial communities from Michigan, USA - G5R2_MAIN_03OCT2016_LD1 MG | ecosystem: Host-associated > Plants > Phyllosphere > Phylloplane/Leaf | place: USA: Michigan... | reverse complement strand
CTCTATTCGAGCTGCCAAGCTCCAATGCCTTGGTTACCCCAATGTTCCGATTACCGTGCTGCCCGGCTTTGTAAATCTTATTTCTTTTAGACGGGTCGCACTCGCCTGTTCTCGCTGAGGCTCTCCATCTCTTTCCCCCTGCGATCCTACTTACCTAGGTACTGCCTCCCTATCTGTACATCCTCCCTTCCTCCCAGCTCCCAGCTCGTGACCAGTATTTTCCTACGCTGCAGAGTTATTGCAACGACTTGCGCTACCAGGTTTCTTTACACCTATTTATTCCACCACTACAGTATGGGCGCAGGAGCTTTCGTGGAACCTTTGGTGGTGATAACATTACTTTTTGGAGGAACATGGGTCAACCGAAACGCAGACTATCGCCTCTCCAGCCGTAAAAGGGTGTATCGCCGCCGCTCGTCAGGTTCCTCGTCGCCCGATTCTTCCTCGTCGTTTGAGTCTGGCCGCTCCAGTTCATCGTCGAGCGTGTCGCTGCTTGCCAATGTCGATGACGAGCCCAGATGGCGGAAGCGCGAACTTTGGATCCTCGGCTTGAAGAAGGAGGTCATCAGTCCCAACACTCGCCGGTTTGAGGGCTACTTTCTCAGCAGACTGTTGAAGAAATTCCCGTTTCTGGTGGAAGCGTGGTATTGGGCTTTGATATATTGGGTACGTTGCGCTGACCCAGCACATGCTACCTGCAAAGTGAAGTGTACGGTTAGTTCCAGTTTGTTCTAATCGCATGCAAACAGGTTTACCAACTTGGTCGCGCATTCACGGCGATCACAATGGTAGAAGGCACCGTCAACGTTGCCCGTCGCCACGCGCTGGAGGTGATCCATTTGGAGCAACGGCTCCACCTATTTCTTGAGCTTGATGTCCAAGCGTGGTTCCTCAAGCATCCGTTCCTGTTACACTGGACGAACCGCACCTACTCCTTCATCCACATTCCAGGAACTATTCTCTTCCTCGTTTGGCTATTCTACTACACCACAACACGCAGCCGTATCGACCTTCCCCTCCCTAACAAGTCCACGGGTGACCCAGATGGCTCGCTTGCCGGACCTAGACTTTACGAAGCTCGCAGGCGTACCATGGCCATGTGCAACTTGATTGCCTTCATCGTCTTTACACTCTGGCCATGTATGCCACCTCGTCTCCTCTCCGATCCCGATGTCCCAGGAGATGTCGGCAAAGAAGCGCGCAGCTTCGGCTTCGTCGATACTGTGCACGGTGCCGAGGGCGAGAGCAGTGTTTGGACGCAGAACAAATTCTGCAACCAGTATGCCGCCATGCCTTCGCTGCATTTCGGATACTCCTTACTCATTGGTCTTACCATACTGTCGATCCCGCTTGCACCACAGCATCGCCGCTCCCGCACGGTACCTTTGACCATGGGTCTACGCATGCGTGTTCCTTCCGCGCGCCGCCTCCTTTGCCTCGTCCTTGGAATCGCATATCCAACAATCATTCTGATTGCCATTGTAGCCACCGCGAACCATTTCCTTCTCGATGCGGTAGCGGGTGCTATGGTTTGCGGGCTTGCTTGGAAAGGGAACGGCCTGCTGTTGAACTTGGTGCCCTTGGAAGATTACTTCCTCTGGCTCGTGCGAATCCACAAGCCGGAGAGGAAGAGTGTGTCTTTTGAGAGCGACGAGGATGATCTTGTGCAGGACCGATGCAACGGCCAGGGCAAAGGCATCGTTGTCGTATAGCGCTTTTTTTCTTTCTTTCTTTCGTGCTGCTGCTTTGGACCATGCATGGATTGGGTGGCGATGATCCTGGATCCGGCACCCCATGGGGATCACCCATGATATTTTACCCACTATTACTATTGTGACTTGGCGGTAAGACTACCTAGGTTGAAGTTGAATGGAACCATTCTTCGCTGTCATCGTACTGGAATATCAGCCCGACCCTGGCAACGCGCTCAAGGCACTTCGAGAAGTGCGCAGCGACGATACCTCTCCACTTCGCGAACACGAAACCGCTTCCCCCGACATGGAGCAAAGAAACTCGAGAAATGCACTTTCCTGCAATCCATGTCCAACGAAGAAATTGAAATACTCTCTCTTTCACTCCGCCCTCGTCGTAACACTCTGCATCCTGAGTTCCCCCCTCAACGACGGCGATGTCATGGCTTGGTACGAGGACGTTGGACTAGCCAGGCGCAACCTTCCGCGACGCTCTCGTCAAAGACTCGCTGTCAGCGCGTTGTGTCGCCATCTTGGACCAAGTGGTGTCCCACGACGACGCGAATCCAGGCGTGGTCCCGGACCCGCGAGCCGGATTAGGATGCGTGGAGCCGGTTCCGCTGGTCGATGGAGTCGAGTGCGGCTGTTTGATTCTTTTTTTCAATTGGGGCTGGAACGTTTGCGCGTGCATTCATGCGGGTCTCCTTTGGGCCCGCGCCGGGGCTGTGCCGTTTCATCCGCTGGCGAAGAGGGCTCGGGTAGGGCGGCATGGTAGTTGGACGATGGGCGGAGCGCGGCTGTGGGGGGAGGCGGGGTTGGAGCATGTCCGGGTTGAGGAGGCGATTGTGGTGAGGAAGGAGGTTGAGGCTGATGAGGATGGGAAGCCGGTGACGGAAATGGCTGTTTCGGTTTCTTCTGTGCCTGGGGAGGCGTGTGTGAGATGGAGGGTCATCTTACGTGAGGGGTAATAGTGGTAATCGTGCGCTTGGGCTGTGTTGGAGGAGGCCTATTGCTCAAAAATCTTTCATCAGGTCATTGACTGCTTTGGCAGCAAAGCGCTTCCGCTCAGATTCTTCCATGCTCTGGCTCATTTCCTTGATGGCCACCATCTTCTTCATCATGGCCTCCAATGCCTCGACCTCATTCTCCCCAGGCTCTTCGTCTCGCTCTCCAGACCCATGTAGCGCCCCCTTCATGTCACGGAGCTCCGTCTTCATCTCCACTTCCTCCGCTGCAAAGCTCCCATAGAACTCGGCCTCTTCCTCCTCCTCATCGCCAAAGTCGGGCACGTCGTTGCTCTCCCACTCGCCCGCCTCGAGCGCCTCTCGTATGCGCTGAACGCCCATGGGCTCGCCAAATTCATTTTTGCCCGTGGCCTCAAAGTCGACGTATTCGAACCCGTAGTCGGCCGCCAGTTCCTCCCACTCCTCTCCGCTCTTCTCCAGATGAGGCGTCGTCGACTGCGGCATGGCGACCGCGAGGCACACTTGATCGCCGCCGAAGCCGCATGCGCACTCGATGACATCGGCGATGGCTTGCATCGTGTCTCGAATCACGCTCGCGTCCTGCTCTTCCACTGGCTTCTTGAAGCAGTAAATCCAGCCGCCCAGCGCGGTGATGACCTCGCGCGCTTCGGGCTTCACGAATTCGGTACGCCATTCGTGGACGTTGGCAATCTCGTCGATCCATATCGGAATGGTGGTTGTGTAGTATTTCGTTTCGAGGCGCCAGTCGTGGGTCAGGCCGGCGGTGGTACCGGAGAGGGGCTCGGGTGCCGAATCTGTGAGCGCTGGTGAGGATTGTCAGCATGTACGAGCCGGAAGCGACAGGATAGAGGGACTTGGGTACCTTGGAGTAATTTCAAAACGCCTGCATCCGGCGCTCCCACAGAGAGGATACGCCGTGGATTTTTGATTTCCATGTTGTGTTGTTGGCGGAAGAAAGGGTTGGGTTGCGGAGTTTCTCGGGGGTGAGTTCTTGGCCGTTCCTTGTGGGGTAGATTGTCGAACTTGTCAGTCCTGTAGCTATGTGCAACACGGGGTAGATGAACAAAACAACAAAACGATTGGATCAATAGGAGGATAGAAGAATCAACCATGGGTCATGGAGCTAGAGTTATCAGGTATTTTTCATTCGCAATCCAAGGTATCATCTATTTCAGAGGTCGGACTATCTGGTCTTCAGCGCGTTCCCAGCGTGAGCAGAGTAAACCTCGTACCTGTTTTCTGTTTGTGCCCAGTCGCCCAATTCTCGATTCTCAATTCCCATGCCTCACAAGGCGTGCCTGCAGCAAGTCGCGTTGATCTATTGTTTTGTATTATTTTACCATCCAGCACGCATTCCTGCTTCAGCGACCTCCTGGACCGCCCCGAGTACTAGCCCTTGCCCTGTTCACTGTAGCCCGTCCACGTGCGAGACCAACACCACGACCCCGTGTACCTCTCGATCGGAACATGGGTGCGTTCCTGTGCGATGTTAGTTGGTTGCTGCCTCGCTTGGACTGAGACTACCCCTACCTCAACATGTCTGGCACAATGAAATACCGTACATGGCTGCCTCGGATGTACACTTGTTCGAGATGCGAGACACGGCCGTCACGCGCGGTAACTGTAATGTCCTTGAGTTGAACGTTCATGTTGTCTTCGGCTGGAAAACGGTGAGCATGGTCGTTGTATGCGCAGATCTTCTGTCCAAACGCACCCTCAATCAGCTTTCCGCGGTATACCTCGCCGGATGTGATCTCGAGCGTAACGATGTGGCCCTGCAATCATCAGCGCACTGTTCGCCCGACCGAGGCAGCGAACCTACCGCAGCCTCATTGAGGAGCTTGATGGGTATTCCAATCGTGCTCGTCATTTTTGCCGGTCGAACTGAGCGTCGGTGGGGTTCAAAGAATCAAGAGGATCGGGTGTTGGGTACGGGTAGAGCTGGCTGCGTTGCGAAGCCGGTGAATGTCGTCACGTCGTGCTATCGTAATTGGGCCGCGCAGTTCGGTCGCTACATTCGCCTTTGGGGCGATTTGGCGAGTGGCGAGCGCTGGTAGTACGGTTGACGTCGGCGCGGGCGTTCCCGAGGGTCGACCAATGTTGAAGTTATTGCGACCGGAGCTTGGACCCTCTTCTCTAGCGTGACTCCCGCGACTTAGTCAGCGCACTCATGCCTGCAAGCCTACCCCTACCCTACCGTAGTTCTACTCGTCTCCGTTTCCCCACGCCAATCCGATGAACATTTCGGGGACTTTGAACCTCTTCCGTCTGCTGCGAGAACCTACCCTGTGCCTTCCGCAGCACACCGTATCCACTCTGAATCAGCTGCCTGTGCCCTTGTCGAAGGCGTTTTCGAGCAAGGATGGCGCCGAGGTGGACATCCAGGCGGTAGTCTTGGACAAAGACAACTGTTTTGCCATTCCCCATCGCAACCAAGTCCACAAGCCACTCGAGGTACGGTGGAACGTGTTCTCGTCGTGCCCGGGGCAAAGCCGAACGTGACACGAGAGGATTGACCACAACTGCAGGACCATTTCCAGCGTCTACGAGCAGCCTATCCTGGGCCGAAGCTGCTCATCGTGTCCAATACAGCAGGAACTGCCTCCGATAGGAAGCAAAAGGAGGCAGCATTGCTCGAGGCGAACACTGGGGTCAAGGTGCTGCGACATGATACCAAGAAGCCAGGCTGCAAGGAAGAGGTCATGGCTTATTTCAAGGCCCATCCCGAGTCTGGTGTTCGTAGACCGGGGCAGATTGCCATTGTGGGGGACCGGCTGTCCACCGATATCATGATGGCGAACATGATGGGGAGCTATGGGGTATGGGTGCGGGACGGCGTAACCGGGCGAGGCTTTGTGCGTGTTGGTATGAGGAGGCTGTCGATGGAGCCATTTTGCTAACCTTGGCGGCAGTTTGCGAGGATGGAGGACCGATTGCAGAGCTTCCTGCTACGACGGGGCTATACGGCGCCTGATCCGGCGACACCCAGTCCATTCGATTGCATCTGAGGGGTCAACTGCGTGGCGGAACGAGTGTGGCGGTGCAGGCGGTGGAGGCAGTGCAGGGGGGCTGAGCCCTGGGTGGTGAGGATACATCCTCCCGGTACTCTCTACCTCCCCATGTAGTACAGTTCCATGCTTCTTCCTCCCCCATCGCCTCCGCCTCTTCTGCCCTCGCACCCCTCACGTCCCCAGTTCCAACGCTCAAGATGGGTGTAAGTGGCTCCGCGTGCCCCTCCAGGCCCCTCCATGCCCCGCGCCAGCGTCACTGATGGCAGTTGCTGTAGCTCGCATCCAAAATGGCCGCAGCCAACGCCGCCGGCGGTTATGCTCCGCCAGGCGGTCCGCCAGGCCAATCTGGCTATGTATGTCTCTCCATCTCGTCCCTTGAAGCCCGCTGGCCTTCCACGACCCCGTCACTCATACAACCACAGCCGGGCCAGCAACAGTATCAAGCCTACCCAGGCGGCGCAGCAGTAAGCCAGACCCTCTTTCTTCTCTTGGTTACTCGGCCACTCGTCATCGTCATCGGTCCCGTGCCCCGCCAAGGCCCCGCAGCATCGGACGCCTGCGCCTTTATTACTACCACTACCCCGCCGCCGGGTGGTCCTCGCCTCTCACCCGCCACACTTCCGTAGCCACCTAGCACCCAGCCACAGATGCCTCTGTCCACCAAGTTGTCGTCCCCTGGCCAGGCGCCAAATCCTTATGCACCGCAACAGCCCGTGCCGCCCGTGCCACTGCGACCAGGTTCACAGCCTCCACCCCAGGCCTCGTATCAGCAGCCAGCCAGTTATGGAGCATCGTCGCCTTATCCACCCCAGGGACAGTCCGGCTATAACAGGCCGCCGCCTCCGCCGCCTCCAGGACACATGCCTCAATCACCCTATCCTCAACCATCCTATCCACCACAGCCACCGCAATCTCTCTACCCAGGCCAACCCCCGCTTACGCCCCACTACCCACCACAAAACCAGTGGGGCCAGCCTCCAGGACCGCCTCCCTATGGACAGCCCTACGGCCAAGCACCAGCCTATGTTCGTACTCGTCTCCGATGCGCCTTTGGCGTCCTCGTCACACGGCCTACCAGTGAACTTGATGGCATGGCCGAACCTATGCTAACAAGATCGTAGGGCGGCCCCCCAGGACAACCCCCCCAGTATGGCGGCCCCCCACCCACGGGTGCACCGCCTCAACAGGTCCAGGCTGGCCCTGCCGAGATAGCTGGCTACAAGCAACTTCTCCAAGCCTGTATTCAAGAGAAGGGCCTCCAGAGCTTCTACCCACCAAACTCTCCCATTATCGAGCAGATTGCGCAACAAGCTGCTCCCAAAGTCAACCAAGTCATCCAGCGCTGGCGCGTGCAGAAAGAAATCGCCAACGACATTGTCAAGCTCGCACTCTATGACATCGTCCTATACATTGGTATGGTCCGCCTTGTACCCAGTCGTCCTCGTAGCTAACACAAGGTAGACGACAGTGGATCCATGCAATTCGAAGAAGAGGGCAGCCGTATTGATGATCTGCGCATGATCTTGCAGCGGGTGTCCTTTGCAGCTACGCTCTTTGATGCCGACGGTATCTCCATCCGCTTCATGAACACCGACCTGTCCGGCATGCGCAGTCAGCAAGGTCGCCCTCTCCATGACAATGTGGCAACCGAGGCCCATATTGAGGAAATCATGCGGGGTGTGCAATTCAAGGGCCTAACTCCGATGGGGACCTCTCTCCGCAAGAAGGTCATCGATGAGATAGTACTCCAGAAGGCTGCCGCCAACCAACTGCGCAAGCCTGTGTTGGTCATTGCGATTACCGACGGTCAGCCCGCAGGCGAGCCCCAAAATGCTGTCTTTGACACCATCCGCTACGCATTCGATACTCTGCAGCAGCGCTACCCACAGTACGGTCGTGGCGGTGTTGCATTCGAGTTTGCGCAAGTAGGAAACGATCTCCAGGCGAGGAAGTTCCTTAGCAAGCTCGACGAAGACCCTGCCATTGGCGCCATGGTGGACTGCACCTCCAGTATGATCCTCGTTCCCACCCTACCCCCCTTACGAACGTTACCTAACCAACCAACAGACTTTGAGAACGAGCAGGAGGAAATGATGCGCGCAAACCCGCCGGTCGACCTCACACCCGATCTTTGGATCATTAAGCTTCTCCTCGGCGCCATTGACCGTAGCTACGACGCCAAAGACGAAAAGTCCAACCCCGCTCCGACCGGGTACGGCGCTCCTCCCGGTGGCCAATACGGTGCGCCCCCTCAACAGGGCTACGGACAGCAAGGCCAGTATGGTGCGCCTCCGGGACAATACCCACCTCAGGGTCAGCAGTACGGGGCGCCTCCAGGGCAGTACCCACCGCAAGGCCAGCAGTATGGTGCACCTCCACAAGGCCATGGACCGCCCCCAGGTGGCGCGCCTGGTGGATACCCTGGTCAGCAGCAGTATGGTCAGCCTCCGGGCGGTAGGTACTAGTACTGCTAACACGGGGTATAATTGATCTTCTGGACATGGATTCAATTCGACATGAAGTGATGAGCGCACTATGAGAAAATGAAGGTTTGGGATGTCGCACTCACCACACACACAGGCCTGTCTGGTGGATCGCGACGATGATGGAACCTCACTATCCCTGTTTCTGGTCGGTAGTTAGTTCTGCTCAAAGTGAGAACGATGCGATCATGCAGAGCTTGAGGACAAATTGCATTTTCTATCTACATGGTCTTGCCAAAGGGGACAACGCCATCGTGACCATCACAATAATACACATGCATACATTACCACCCCTACCTACCATGATCCCACCCGTCGACAAAGCCGTGTCTCGCAAACTCCAACCCTCCCCCATAACCGCTGCACATGCTCACTCCACCACCGTCCCCTTCCTCCCACTCACGCTCTCCCACTCACCCCAAACGCCCCTCCACACATCCCTCTCACTCCTGCCCAGCCCTGCAAACATGGCATCCAGCACCTCCTTGTGCAGCGCAGCAGTCCCCACCGCCTCCCACAGCCCCGGCATAAGCTTGTCCCGAACAGGGGCATCCAAGCGGCCCGCGAGCTGGAACCGACAAAAGGACGCCAGAAGCGGATACAAGAAGGTAGCCGTGCGTTCGCGCGCCGCGCGCACGGGGTCATTGAGGTCTTTCGCCGTGCGGTCCGCGTCGTGGTGTTGAGTCTGGTGCTGGTGCTGGTGCTGGTGCTGGTGCTGATGCGCCTTGGTAATGGCAGACTGGGGCGGGTTGCACAGCGTGGCGAGGACGCGGGTAAAGTGCGATGCGTTCGCAGGGGTGAGGCCGACGGGGGGGGAGTGCGGCGGGGCTCGGAGCCAGGCGGGCAGTGCGCCGCTGCGAGGTGTGTTGGGCCGGAACAGGCAGAATAGGAGGGCCTGGAGGAGGGGCAGCAGTAGGTGGAATCGGCCGCCTAGGCGGCTGCGGTGGAGGAGCAGGACGAGGCGTGTTGTTTCGCAGAGGCGGGTGAAGATGGAGGGGGCGTGGGCTGTGGGGAGGGAGGGGCTGCTGCGGGAGGCTAGTTTGAGGAGGGTGCTGAGGACGCATTCGATGCTGTGTTGCGAGGTGAGGGCGGCTTTGTCGACTAGCAGCGTGTTGATGCTGTCGACGAGAGAGTTGAAGCACGAGTGATCCGCAGTCTGGGCGAGGAGGACGCAGAGGCCGGGGAGGAGGGCGAGTTGCTTTTGCTTTAACTCGGCATTAGCTTCGAGTTTGTCGGAGAGCGTTGCGATGAGATTCTTGAGCATGCGGTGGGATGAGGATCGATCCAGAGGATCTGTGGCTTGTGTAAGTGTGGGGATCAGGTCCAACTTCTCCGCAAAGGAAAGAGGCGATAAAGCCTCGTTGACTGCTTCGTATGTGGTAGTTTTGACCGCTTCTGTCAGCGGCTCGTGGAGAATGGTAAGGGTTAATTTGATGAACCAATTTACGCTGGGATAGAGTCTGTATCTTGCAACACTTGTGTGTAGTTGTGCCACATAGGCGGCCAGTTCAGGCGAGCTTTCACTAGTCGAGGCCATGTACGATTCAAAGTCGCTATTGTCGTTGATCCAAATGCGCAACCACGCTCGTGTAGTATCGTAGATATTGAATGCCTGTAGAGTAGCCGAGGGCAATCCATTGAAGGCATCCAAGATATCTTGGAGAGAAGCCGTCTCCTCACAATCGCCGTCGGTGAGACAATGTTTGAGGAGTTCGACATATTGTAGCGGATCGAGTAGCTTGTTCTGCTTTTGGGCAAGGATCGTCGCACGCAGAATTGATAATCTCGCTGCCGAGCACTTCTTCGACGCTGTAGCAATCATGTCGACTTTTTCTGTGAAGCTCTTGAGGAAGGCCTTGTTCTTTTCCTGAGTCTCGTTCGGAATCATGTAGCCCAGGACCGACTCGACCAGTTGACGAAGCTGCTGCAACGTAGCGGGTGATTCGTTGCCGTACTCATGCAATTTCTCTGCGACAGCAAAAATGACTCCACTGTCAGTAGATATTTTGGCCGTAGCGTTAGGAGCCTCCATGAGATGAGCCATGATGCTGATGAGCTCTGTTGATGTTCCTGGTTTCGAGCATATTGATTCGACAGCCTGGTCCAGTATGGCCTCTCGCTGCTCGCGCGACAAGGCTGCGGGATGGACAAACGATATCGCTCGGACAGCCTTCTCGTAGAGTCTTCCCTCAGCCTTTGACAGAGCATTGACAAGCGTGTTGTAGTAGGATTTCTTGAGGGATGCGTTACCCTCATTAACAATCGAATGTGAAAGTGCGCTCAGCATCGTAGTCCCAGCGCTCTCATCGATATCCGACAGCTTTGATAGCAGTGAGCGCAGAGACTCTTCGCACTCAGAGGCCTCAAGATATCCAAACAGACCCACAAAGTGGGCACAAAACATCTCAACCATTCTAATGTGATCCAATGGATCCAGTTGATTGCCCGATAGTACTTTCATGATCCTCTCCAAGACTGATTGGATTACGGTATCAAACTCTGGTACTGTTTGCATATGCGTGCAGGTATTGAGTAAGAACAACATGGCTGCTGCCTGTGCTGAGGAATCAATGCGTCTTTCAGATGATCCAGAGATGTCGCTGAGCGCACTTGGGATCAGCGGTCCGAGTAGATCTTCTTGAAGACTTGGTGACCTGTGCAGTTCGATAGGCCACAATTTTACCAGGAGCTGGCACAAAGTGAGCCAAGAGTGTGAGCGCTGCAAGTGCAGAGTGAACCGATCATCCTGAACGCACATAGTAAAAGACCGGAATAGGGACTTAAGGTGCGACCTCAGCGCCTCGATAAGTTCATCCGATCGAATAGCCTGTATGATAGTGGGAACGATGAAGGTACTGCTGGCAGCGTTTCTGTAACCAACAAGCTGTCGGACATCAGTATCTTCATTCGCTGCCGTTTCTATAGTCTCGCCTAGGCTGGCAATTCGTTGTGCATGCTCGTCAATCAAAGTTGTGATTTGATCTTGTGTCAAGGATTGCTCCAAGATCTCCACCAAAGCCTGACTAAGCGCCCGATGTTCCCAGACGCGATCTTGTCGTTTTTTCAGAACCTGCAGAGTCTCATATCGGTAACTCTTCACAAGTTGCTGATCCCATCTACGAATGAATCCCAGCAGGTTCCGATTGCGCACAAAAGCCGACATCAAAGGGATGACGATTCTATCCAAGATCAAAGTACTTCCAGTGGAAGAAGACACTTCAGTGGCAGTCTTTGATTGATGGTGCCGCCATGCTTCACCATGCCGAGATGCTCGGATCGCAAGGCTCGGATCCCTTATCTCCTCGACCGATATGCGATCGAAGATGAACTCTGTAAGATCAGCATGCGTCTTATCTGGCGAAAGCTTGATGCTTGTCTTTGGCTCTCCAACAAAAACTGAAGCATCAAGCTCGACCAGTGACGTAATAAGCGACCAGTGTATCTGCTTCTCCTTGCGTTCAGGGTACTTAACACCGCCGTAGTACCAGAAGATTGTTTCCACAAGTTTGGGGCTGATGCTGAGGTTGTGCACTTGCAAGACGCGAAGTGCACCCTCGAGCGCACCAATCGCTGTTTCTCGCATGACGAACTCAGGTGGAGTGTCCAGAGCACACCCAGCGCAGGCCGCGAGCGAAGCAAAAGTTGCGTGTATCCAGGGCTTCTCAGTGATTTTTCCCTTAGGCGACTGTGAAGGGGACGCACGAATCGCCAAGTCGAGCAATGAGGATACCGAGTTGAAGAGCAGCGTAAAGTCAGCGGGCAGCTGTTCACCAGCGTCCTCAATCTGCGCTGCCTGTAGCAACCTCGCGCGGAGGGGTTCAAGATTGCTCAATAATGCTGTGGCCTCGCGTTCTGAAGCAGGTTTGCCAGGCTCGTTACTAACAGTGGCGAAGAAATCCGCTCTTGAGGGTGCAAGCAAGTGCTTTGCCACCAACTTATCGAGTGTGCGTGTCGCGCGATCGATGGTGATTGGGGAAATATGGGATGAGCTGTGCTTGCGCAGGCTACCAAGTGTCTCAAGCAGCGTGAGCGTGGGGACCAGACACTCGGTGCTGAACTCGTCGACGGATACTCCTACTTCATCCGTGGGATTGATAATCCTGATATCCCAAATCTCAACGGCCAAAGACAGATCGAGCATGCCATTGGAATCTGGACTCTGGGCGGCATGTGTCGTCAAAAGCTGCGTAACGCCTTCTAGCCAAAACCTGAGGATCCGGGCCGCCTGTGCGCTTTCCGTCCGCAGTACCATTTTCATGAGCTCTGCCCGCGTGGTATCATGCGAGTTTTCGCTCTTCGATGCTAGCGATATTGCTGTGGCTATCACAGCCCTGATGGCCTGGAACAGACTGCCAGGGCCCGTCTTTACACTGGCAGCTTGGGTCGGAGACGTGCCCTCCGCGCCCCTCTTACGTTTACGCGATGGCGCAGAGCCAGCAGGCGACGCATCGCTCGGATCGGAGGCGTCCTTCATACGCACATCCTCGCCCTGCCTAGTCGAGGCGTCCGAGCTGCGGTCGAACTGGGCAAACAGAGTCTTCTCCAGAATGCCCGGTAAGCTGGCATTGCGCAGATGCGGCGTGCTGCGCGATAGCGGAAGAATGAAGATCATCCAGTCCATGAGCTGCCATGTCGCAGGGTGGGCGCGAGCCGTGGCACCTGCATCCGTCTCATCTTTGAGCTTGTCGAGAAGCCAGCGCAAAACCCATTCTGCCCGAGCGCGGTTAATGTGGCATGCGACTGCCGCCCGCGCATCCTTCTCTTGCACCGTGTTCCAGTCGTCTGGCAGCCCGATGACTTGGGCCGCTTGGCGAATTTGGTCGTCCAGCTGGGGAAAGTCTTGGTTGATGGCCTGAAGGCGAGGCCGGGTGGCCGCCGAGTCGGACATGGAGGCCTGCGACGCGTTAGATTCACTTCGTCATTGCCTCTTCTCCTCACGTGGCCCTACCGGCTTCACTGGCGCCATCGTACCGCCGCTTTCCCGTGGTGGCGTGCCAAATTACTCTGGCTCCTCGACCATGGTAATTCCATTCGAAAAAAGTTGAGCTCGGGCCACGCACCAGGGCACCAGAGCATCCCAACTCCACCGCGAATGCAAGCAGCGCCAAGCGGCCGGCCGGCCATGTCAACCTTGCGCCCATCAACACTACCCACCATCCGAACCACGCCTCCTCGCCCTCCGCCCCCCGCCGTCTCCGCGCCGTCGACTCGAGCCGCCCAATTGCACGCCCCCGTCTGTCGCAGACATGGCCGACCAGTCCTCCTCGCCCGCTGCGCCCGTTCCACGCACAAGCCGCCCCATGAGCGAAGCCCTACTCAACGAGAAGGTACGGCACTACGCTCACGCTGACCAAGAAACAAGCCCTCGCATGCCGCCGGCAGGGGGCAAAGCCACAGTGCTTGGGGGACCTGGCATGCGTGCAATTGGCTCGTCCCCATCCTCTTACTCGAGATTCCAATGATGCGGTTTTATCAACGCATGTACGCACGTGCTAACAAGTCGTGACAGTGGGACCGCTGCCTCTCGTCCATGCTCATCCGCTCCGGCCTTGGTGTCTCGTTTGGTGTCGTCTTCTCGGTTCTGCTCTTCAAGCGCCGCGCGTGGCCTGCATTCGTCGGTCTTGGGTTTGGAGCTGGCCGGGCCTGGGAAGAGTGCGACAACGTGGGTCCTTTCCGTCCCTTTTTTGCCGTCCTCCATAGCAATTCATTGTAATGTACTGACAATCGGTTGCAGTCGTTCAAGCGGGCAGCAGCGCCATCAAAGGACGGTCTTCGCGTGGTTCGCCCGTAGGCAACGCATACCCATACGACATGAGGCTTGGTATTCGTTTGGTTCAAACTCAGCATGGCGGTCGGATCACGCGCTGTATAGTAAAGCATGGTACACATCGCTTTTCACAATTTCATTGCTGTATATTTGATCCTTATTTGCGGCTCGTGCTTTCCGTAACATGATGCCCCCCAATGAACCTCGAATCCAAACGCCATATATGCCCACCACGCTCCAAAGCCGTGTGCTATGCCCCCCACACTCACCATCTACTTCCACTCCTCAAACCGATATCCCACCGCCCCGTCCAAGACCGTAAACCGATGCGTCGAAAACGCAATGCTCTCATACATCTCCCTACCCGCTGCACGCGCCTTCTTATGCCACGGGCCTAGTCCGCCTTGAAATGCATCACCACGCGAGTGCCAGAAGCCTATTCCGTACCACGAGAAAAATTAGCCATTGTCCATCCTCCCGTACCCCGTCTAACAACAGTATGTACGTGGTAAAAAAACAAAACAAAGAGAAGACTGAAAAAAAACCGGGAAGAGAGAGAAGACAGAAGGGGATAGAAACATGACGTACACGTCGCGAGATTCCGCCTTTCGCCATTCGACTTGCCAAACCAATATTTGAGCAGTCCGCCGCTCTCGCACGCCTCGCGGTGGCTTTCGTAGTCGAGTTTGTAGAGCCAGTCATTGTCGATGTCGGGTTTGAGTTTGCTGCGGAAGATGACGACGTAAAAGCTTGTTTCGGTCCATGTGAGATTGGGGTCTTGCTGCTGCACGAGATGGCGGAGCACGCAGAGCACGTCGTCAAAGTTGAGTGCTTGTGTGTACTCTGCGGTTGCATAGTCGGGTACCAGTGGGCGTAGGGCGGTAAGGGCTTTTGCAAATAATTGCGAAGAGAGCGGTAAGCTGGGAAGAGAGAGGTAGTGGCCTGGGTTGTTGTAGGGGGAGGAGATGAGGTCGGTGGAATCTTCTTCGGCCGACACTTGATCCTGCAAGGTAGAGGCTTTGGGCAACTGGTCAAAGGCGGCGGCCTCGAAGCGCAGGAGATCGAATTCTTGGGTTATAAGGGAGGGATGGCGAACAGGAATAGTGGTACTCGGGGGTGAGGCAGTGGTTGGGGATGGTATTGATGGCATCTCGGTGACAACAATACTTGAGGGTTGCTTCAGTGATGGGATAGTGACACTGAAGGCATGCTCGTTCGACTGGTGTGCCGTGTTAACAAGTCCAGGTACCATGGCGGATACCTTTCCCTTGTGATAACTGTAGGATTTCTAGCGGTTGATGTTGATGTACTCGCTTGTACAGCGTGGTTGCAGGAATCGTTTATACACTATTACTGCTAGGTCCCAACTCTTCCTCTTCCTTATTCAGGCTGCTCTGACGTATCTTGGTAGTTTTTGATGCAGCACAATTTTCGCAAATACTGTTCAGATGGTCTGCAGATTTCGTTGAGGTGGCTCGAAAGGTCTGGGTTTTGATCATTGTCCTACGTCGTGACCGTGGTTGACATATTGCGACATCACGCAATCCATCACGCAATCCGAGTCAACACCGAGTCAGACTTATGTTCACCAAAACTTGCAGGAACAGCGGTGAGCGAGCGAGCAGTGCGAACAGAAGGGTCGATTCGTGGAACAGTCATGGCCCAGCTTTTGCAGATGTCACTTGTGCTTGTCCATTTTTGCAACGATTCAACGTGCTATAATCAACACAGCAAAGAAAACAGATTCTGCGCTGATGCCGTTTTGTGGAAATGATCGACGCTGGAACCCAGAAAACCACGATTTGTAGCTTTTGTATCTGCTCTTGACTGATGTGCGTAATTCTTCCTAGCAAACAGCGCCAAGTCTAACGTTCTCACCACCACATAGGAGCGTGAGCTGAACCGTCAACATACCTACATGTAATTTACTGTCTTTTGTGTGGACCCGCGCACTTCTTGCGTGTTAAGTACAAATTAGTACTAAACTAGTCTATCATGGTAAGCGTGGTTCTCCTGGTCTAGCTCAATATGAACGTTTGAACGAGTCTGAACATGCGCTGGTAGCCAAGTGGATTTTGTGCGGTGATTGGGACCTCATAACCATATTCCTCCAGACAGCAGTCGAATGGCTTATTTTGCAGTCTGTTATCCCCAGGAGGAAGGGGCAGATCTGAACCCTTGAGCATCATCTCCGTCTTCAGCTCCATAAGATTACCCCATAAAATGAAGAGCTTTTCCTCGAGCTGCTTGAGCATGCTTGGATTGTTCTTGAGACTGGGTCTTGTCAGTGTGGCGGTTTTACAGATGTATCTATGCCAGGGACTTACTCCGAAGCATTTTGCTTCAGCCCGAGGAGGCCTTGGGCTTCACTGTTACCCACCACCACACGGAGCTTTTCGGATACGGTGTTCGGTGGTAGAAGAGCGTCTTCGACCAGGAGAACGAACCCCCACTCCCAGCGAACTTTTGGCTGGCCGGTTCTCGGGTCATTTCTACTCGGCTTGTGATACCAGGTACGGTCGCTAGTGGAGTGCGAGAAGAGTACAAGCTCCGGGGGATAAACGTCTACTACCCGGACACGGGATCGATGCCTAGCGTTGACAAAAGGCAGGACGAAGTCATTGTACTTGGCTGTAGACGCATTCAGTGCAGGGTTATAGAGAATTTCAGAAATGGTGGACAGCTTCATCTCAGGGAAGGCAGCACGAACTAGACGCATTAGTTTCCTTTGGCCAACCTCTACGGTCTCCTTACCGTTCTGATTGAGACCATTACGCTCTGCCGTATTCCTCTCCTCCATCTCTGCAATCTCTTTCATCTCGGCCTCTTTCTGTTCTTTCTTCTTCTTTTTCTTTGCTGCCTTCCTCCCTACGGTTGCAGGTTCGACTCGGGTGTCTTTCAAAACAGCCAGAGCCGATTTGCTGCTTCTCTTCTGCTCGTACGCTTGCCGCCTTGCATCGATCTCGGCAATATCAGATGGGTTCGAGAGCCTACGAATGTCGACCTGGTTTACCCTCTGGCGATCCTGGTGCAGTGCACCCTCGAGTTTGTTGGCACGCGACAGTTTTGTGCGCATATTTCGGAGGAAGACGTAGTCGCCTATTGTCACGTTTTCGCGGGCCCAGGCGGCATTGTTCTCGTAGAGCGTAACACCGAGCGTGAACTTGCCATACGGTCCCTTCCAGCTTGTGAAGTGAACCATAGAGGCATCCTCCGAGCTGGGGTCTGCATAGTAGAAGAGTTGCTCGTTTTCGGTGTAGTCGGTTACCTTGAGGTCGACTATGCTGCTGTCATAGTACGCGTTCACGACTTGGGCTCTAACGTCATAAAACTTGCTCAATTCGAGGTCTTTGATCAAAGATAGTTTTGGGGGGGCGCGTGCTGTATGTGCAATGGGCGCAGTGGGCGCTATGGTGCTTTGCGGGCGGCCCGGTGCCACGGAGCCCGCGGCGGCCGCCTTCAAGTTGATGACAGCCATCTGCTCGCCTATGGTGGGGTTGTTGGTTCCACGCGATGCCTCGCACTGGAGATGCTGCGAGCCGACCTGGTAGGCTGAGCTGAGCTGGGGCACGGGAATGGTGTGGCTGCGAAAGACGATGACGCCTGCGAAGCTCTTGCTATCGCTCACACAGCCAACGCGCAGGCTCCACTCGACCAGCTTGAAGTTGCGCAGCAGGACGACGTCGCCGACACTGGCGATGGGCGGCAGCCTGTGACGCGGGCGGAAGACGCGGCAGACGATGCTCGAGGCGTCGGCCGTGGCGCTGTTGAACTCATCTTGGATGGTGAACTCGAGGCTGTAGTCGGTGCCGCGCGTGGCCTTGGGCGGCTTGAGGTCGACCACGACGCCCAGCAGGTTGACCTTTGCATGCACCTGGCGGGCCTCCTTGATGGCGGTGAAGCCAAGCGGGACGGGCATGGGGGGCGGCTGGCTGGAAGCGGCTAGCGGCTGTCGCCGTATGCCGTAAGCCTTGAGGTCGCGCAAGCACTCGCGCCAAGGCGGGGTTGCTGGGCCGGGCGGGTGCCAGGGGGCGCCGCTGGGCGTTGGCCGAGGGCGGGCGGGAGGCAGCGGTGCCCTCGCAGTATGCGCGGGCAGCGTGCTGCTGTGTGGGAGTCTGTGTTCCCTGTGCTGGGCATGTGTTGTATTCAGTATACACAGAGGCGACCCGTGCCCGACGGCGGTGGTTACTACGGTGATTGGTCGCTCGGGCTGGGCATCGCCGCTTCCGCCTTTTCACGCGGCCGGCCCCACCGACGCAGACCTGTCCCCTCGCCCCCCACCAGCGCCGCCCACCACTGCCGCTGCACACCACGCATCCACGCACCCCCCACGCACCACACACCACCGCCGCCGCCATGGCCGACAAGTATATTCCCGAGCACCGCCGCACCGCGTTCAAGGCCAAGAGCGCCTTCAAGCCCGACGAGCTGCGCCGCCGCCGCGAGGAGCAGCAGGTCGAAATCCGGCGGGCCAAGCGTGAGGAGAACCTCGCCAAGCGCCGCGGTATTGCGGGCCGCGACCAGCCGGGCGCGTCGCTCGGCGCAGCGCCCGACAGCGATGACGAGGGCGGCAGCAGCGAGGGCGCGCTCAACGAGGAGCTGCCACAGATGGTCAAGGGCGTCTTCTCCGAGCAGATCGACGAGCAGATCCAGGCCACCACCAAGTTCCGCAAGCTGCTGTCCAAGGAGCGCAACCCGCCCATCGAGCGCGTCATCGAGACGGGCGTTGTCGGCCGCTTCGTCGAGTTCCTGCGTTCGCCCCACACGCTCGTGCAGTTTGAGGCCGCTTGGGCACTGACCAACATCGCATCGGGCTCAGCGCAGCAGACACAGGTCGTCATTGAGGCCGGCGCCGTCCCCATCTTCGTCGAGCTGCTCAGCAGCCCCGAGCCTGACGTGCGCGAGCAGGCTGTGTGGGCGCTTGGCAACATTGCCGGTGACAGCCCCGCCTGCCGCGACTTTGTCCTGCAGGCCGGCGCTTTGCGCCCCCTGCTGGCCCTGCTGGGCGACAGCCGTAAGCTGAGTATGCTGCGCAACGCCACGTGGACGCTGAGCAACTTTTGTCGCGGCAAGACGCCCCAGCCCGACTGGCAGACAATCCAGCCCGCCCTGCCCGTGCTTGCCAAGCTCGTCTACTCGCTCGATGACGAGGTCCTTATTGATGCCTGCTGGGCTATCTCCTACCTATCCGACGGCTCCAACGACAAGATCCAGGCCGTCATCGAAGCTGGCATCCCCCGCCGCCTCGTTGAGCTGCTCACACACGCCTCCACCTCGGTCCAAACCCCCGCCCTGCGCTCCGTCGGCAACATCGTCACTGGCGACGATGTCCAGACCCAGGTCATCATCAACAGCGGCGCCCTGCCCGCCCTGCTGTCCCTGCTGAGCTCCACCAAGGACGGCATTCGCAAGGAGGCCTGCTGGACCATCTCCAACGTGACCGCCGGCAACTCGACCCAAATTCAGTCCGTCATCGAGGCCAACATCATCCCCCCGCTCATCCACCTGCTGCAGAACGGCGACTTCAAGACCCGCAAGGAGGCCTGTTGGGCCATTTCAAACGCCACCAGCGGCGGCCTGCAGAAGCCCGATCAGATCCGCTACCTTGTTCAGAGCGGCTGCATCAAGCCTCTCTGTGACCTGCTCTCCTGCCCCGACAACAAGATCATCCAGGTCGCCCTCGACGGCCTCGAGAACATCCTCAAGGTTGGCGAGATGGACAAGGAGGCTAACGAAGGCGCCGCCGCCGGCGAAGCCATCAACCGCTACGCCCTCTTCATCGAAGAAGTCGGTGGCATGGAGAAGATCCACGAGTGCCAGAACAACGCCAACGAGGAGATCTACATGAAGGCATACAACATCATCGAAAAGTACTTCTCAGACGAGGAAGGCGAGGCAGAGAACATGGGCGAGGCCGAACCCCAGGTCAACCAAGAAGGTCACTTTGGCTTTGGCGCCCCCGCGTCTCAGCAACAACAGCAAAACTTCAACTTTGCCAATGGAGGCGACTCGATGGACATGTAAGCACGCTTGCCTACTGACTATCCGACTGTGCCATGTACTGCGGAATGCCGTTGGCGTTTTTCCCTACATGCAACCACAAGCGTTCCATCTGTCGCGTCTGTTGGCCATAACTGGGCCCGTTCAGCCACCACGACTTAACCCCCATTCCCCCTACCCCCCACATGATGTATGATTCCTAGAAAATGTCAGGACTGGTCTCTTGTCGACAGCTACACGTTTCAGTCCCACTCCTTTCACTACTTTCTCCTCTCACCCCTTCCCCTCGGCTATGTTATTCTTGAGCCATGCTTTCACCATGAGTTTTACGAAGCCTCAACGATACACCGTCTTGTAACCCTCCTATATTCATTATCCGCATCATAATCCCGGCGTTGCGTGTTTTGGCTTACAAGTCTTGTTCCATTAGATGGACCACAGTGACTGGTTTGGGGGGAGGGGGGGGGATGGTCGCAGCGGAAGGACAACAGGTCTTTCCCCTGTTTGGGTGGACACTCGCATGTCATGTGTAGTCGCCAGCCAGATAGCTGAAATACATTACCGAGCAGTTGGTCTACATGGTGCACGGCGCTGCTGTGATATCGATGCCTCTGTGATTTGCAGTGCCTGATGCGGCTAACCGGGGCACGAGCACCCTAGTGACAGACTCCGCAGCCTGCGCCAACGAGTGGGCTTCAGTGACTTTACCCGTAATGCCCAAGTCACGGATCACATTGTCTGCCGTCCAATCCCGTATTACCTTCAGTCATGATTGCTTCATTCTCTGAATCCTACTCCATGTTTGTGTCGCCTTGACCGCCGACGCCATGCTCTGGGCTGATGGCGCAATCCTTGCACGCACATACCATACCGCCCTGGACAATCAGCCAGCGCACCGCCAACACTTTGCTCTTTGGGATACAACGTTCCTGAAGGCGCGAGACCGGAAAAGTACTCTCGCTGACAAAGAGCATGTGTAGATTTATGGTATGTCGCTGATCTAGGGAGGACTCATGACACCAGACAGCTAACCAGGACAGGTCTACAAGGGAAAGGATGAGATACTCCTCTCTGATCTCATCTTAAACCCTTCCCACTCGATCCTCACCCAGTCGTTCGACTCGCGCCTCCGATTGGTACGCTCGTCATCAACCCCATCACCACCGCTACCCAAAACTAATAACCACGCCCAGGACCGCCGACGCCCTCACAATGGCGATGGCTTCGGAATCGGCTACTACACGTCCCCCTCTCTGGGCCCCGAGCCCTGCGTCTTCACTTCGACCATTCCCGCCTGGAACTGCATCAACCTCTCGCGTATCGCATCCAAGACTACCTCGTCACTCATCTTCGCCCACGTACGCGCTACCACCGAGGGCAACCTGAGCGACTCAAACTGCCACCCCTTCTCCTACAAATCGCTCATGTTCATGCACAATGGCGGCATCGGCTGCTTCAAGCTGATCAAGCGGCGGCTTGCCATGTCGCTGAACGAGAAGTGGTTTACTCTCGTGCAAGGGTCCACCGACTCGGAATGGGCGTTTGCCTTGTTCCTTGACTGCTTGGATAAAGCGGGCATTTCACCGGACAGCGAGCCCGGAAAGGGGGGGTTCGGTCACACGGTGCTGCGCAAAGCGATACTGAAGACACTGGAGAGGATCAATGGGTTCATTGAGAGTGTGGTGGGGAAAGAGGGCATGGGGAACGAGGACAGTAGAAGTTTGCTCAACTTCGCGGTGACAGACGGCGAGAGCGTGGTCTGTTCACGCTATGTCAGCAGCAGGACTGATGAGGCAGCCAGTCTTTTCTTCAGCAGTGGCACAAGCTGGAAAGAATTGGGCGGTGACACCCAACCGGGTAGTACATCGTCCGCGACCGAGGGAACAGACTACGTAATGGAACGCCGCGATAAAGGCTCCGACATTGTCCTCGTTGCAAGCGAGCCCTTGACATTCGAACGAGGCAAGTCCACCACCACCTTTTCCTCATCAGCTCTCCCACTCCAATCAACCTAACCTCACCCAACCAGACAACTGGGTTACCGTCCCTACAAATAGCACTCTCACCATCTCCAAGCAGACAGTCATGATCCACCCCATCATTGACAACTTCTACAACACCAACCCTGCCCATGAGCGTAGCGCAGGCTTCGCACAGGCCAAGGGTCAAACGGTTACAGGACCGGACAAGCAGGTCCTAGGGCAAAGGGCCAGACCGTTGGAGGAGGAGCAGTCGGACGTGGATACCGCGAGTACAGCATTGGAAAGGGAGAATCTGTTCGGCGCAACGGGGATGCGGATTGGTTGTGGGGCTGTAGTGGCTTCCGCGTTGTGAAGACCTTGGTATGCTCATGTAGACAGTACGACAAATACGGCCGGTACATTCATCCATTCTTTCAAAATCACAATACCTGATTGCCGCTTGACATCGGAGGCTGTAAAGGCTGTTTCGGGTCTCTCCCGAGTGGTTGCTAGGCGTCAGAAATATCGTGTCCCTGTGGCGACTAGAAAGGAAGTGAAGTAAAGAAAACATGACTGGCATCTGCGCCTATTGCCTTTACGCTCTCAACAGGGCACTCATCAACCCTTTCCCGTAACGCGGTGTTTTCTGCTTGCGCTGTTCCAAGACTGTATTTTTTGCATATAGACTTTGGCTGGCTCACTTGTTCCTATAGCTAAAGTAAAGTAGGAAGTAGGAATCACACCTCAACGCCCGATGCCCGATGAAACATTCCACATCCCCCCCCCCAGAAAAAAAGCATGAAAACTCTTTCTCTCATCGTCCTCATCGCCTCCTCCACTCATAGCGCTCCGTCTCGGTGTAAAATCGAATCAGACTCTGCGCACCAATCTCATCTCCGACCCTGAACAACTGCGCGACATCGACATTCAGCGGACTGTCCGGCTCCGCGCTCGTAAGCAGCTGGTGTATGCTCGTCATCGTTGCTGAGATGGTGTACGCGGGTGTCCAGGTCGTCTTGAGCAGGTCGAGGCATATCTCGCCCGTCTTGAAGTCGACGTTGGGGTGGCAGATGGGTGTGATGAAGCGGATGGTGGGTGCAGCGAGGGGGTACTGGGCCGGGATGCGGATGTCGAGGAGCCAGATTCCACCTAGTGGTGCGTGAGTATGTGCATCGGAAGTATCGAGGGAACTTGTGTGTGTAGGCGCGGCGCTCCATAGTGCCTTAGAGGCGGATGGGGCGGTAGGCGCATGGTAGATAGAGACTTGGTGGTACCTTCGTATGCAGTCCCGGCCACGCCCTTCATGACTGCTTGCCAGTGCATGACGTCGTCGTCTTGCGGGCCGAGTTCGAGAAGCGCGTCATTGGGGTCGGATTGGTAGGTTTGGAGTTCCGTCATGAGCCGCTTGATGGGCGATGCGCTGCGCGATGGGCCCGCCATAGTGCCTGCTTCAGCCAAAAGTATGGGGACAAGTCTGCGACCACGTAGAAGAAGGTATGTCAACAGAGCAACGTCGGGTTATCGGTGATGTTGCGGAGACAAGTCAAGACCCCCGAGCACATCATCTAAACACCTCGGCTTGACGCTCTAACTAGCCACTAGTCAAGTGAACAGCGCTTGGACCCCTCTGAACTTTTGGAGATTCCTGTGGGCTATTTCGTCACAAGTACAACGCGCCGCCTCAGCTTGTAATCGTCTGTTGAACATACCAATCATGGTCGCCCCAGATGTCACTCTTACGCATCTGAATCGCGCAGACGGATCCGCAACATACACACACAATGGCTACTCGATCATCGGCGCCGTAAATGGCCCGATCGAGGTGCAGCGGCGCGACGAGATGCCCGAAGAAGCTACGATTGAGGTCAATGTCAGGCCTGCTTCTGGTGTTGGAAGTAGGGAATGCCCTATGAGTTGTTTTCTCCATTCAAAGATATTTACTCATGGAACACCCAGGTCCCAAAGAGCGACACCTCGAAACACTGCTCCACAACACCCTCCACAGCATCATCCTCACGCGGCTGATACCACGAACACTCGTGCAGGTGACTCTGCAAATCAGGACATTGCCCGAGGAAGAAGAGTCAACCGGGGTCAACACGGTATGCGACAATCGCACACGTACCGTGCGGCAAAGGCTAATCCAAGCAGAGCCTTACTATTCTCCCCCACCTGCTTCACACAGCCCTTCTCGCCCTTCTATCCGCCTCCATACCCCTCTCGACCACCCTCACATCCGTTCTAATCGCTATACCCTCCTCGCCATCCTCCTCGCCCACAACATCACTCCTACAACCCACCGCTAACGAACTGTTGCGCGCAAAGCCTGTGCGCTCCGTACACGTTTTCGCGTTTTCTGGTAAAAGGGAGATGCTGTTGAGCGAGAGTGAAGGGAAGTTCACCTATGAGGAGTGGGCGGAAGCCAGCGAGTTGGCAGAGAGGCTGTGTTGCGGCGAGGAAGATGAGGAGGAGGGTGGCGTCAGATTAGGAGACGAGGAGGTTATGGACATGGACAGGCAGGCGCAAAGTCAGAGCCTGGACACGTGGCTGAGAGAGGTCGTGAGGAAGAAGGTGGAGCATGAGCAACGCTGGAAGGGTGCGACGTGAGTGGGTCTGTCTGGAACGGTATAATGAATCGTCAAGACACCATAGTTACTCGGGGGAAGATGAAGCCCTTTGGACGCAGCCATACAGAGTCACTGGTGAACTGGAAGCCTGTATGAAAAACGAAGAGCAAGGCGTGAGCGACGTCCATAATACCCCGTGCTCTTTTCTCGGGATACTCGGACAGTAAACGCGGCGAGCATAGAGAGAAAGTAAGGTGGTAAACTTCGTCCCGCAAAAGCACTGCTAATTTGTGTGCTCAATGTGTAGTACTGCTATGTAATGTTAGAATACCAGAACACTAAGCTATTCCCCCCCCCCCCACCCCCCCCACAAAAAAAAACAACCAACATAACAAAAAAAAAAAATAAAAAAAAAAATAAAAT
>Ga0182211_1000083_pt1 | contig 24938 bp, 30 predicted proteins | sample G5R1MG_20_FD_129660 | JGI IMG/M metagenome (GOLD analysis project Ga0182211, IMG submission 129660) | Switchgrass phyllosphere microbial communities from Michigan, USA - G5R2_MAIN_03OCT2016_LD1 MG | ecosystem: Host-associated > Plants > Phyllosphere > Phylloplane/Leaf | place: USA: Michigan... | reverse complement strand
GCAGCCTCTGCCGCGTCCAACATGCCTCCGCCTCCGTCGCCAAGAGATATGAGGAATAGAAATCGTCTTCATGGGCCACACCAGTCCATGCCCCGGCCCATAGCACGCCGCGAAGGTGACTTGATGTCAAGTAGCCCGCCGCCCAACCCCGGCCTCCAACATGCCTTACGAGTGCCAGCTCCAGCCACTAGGTACGGCAGTCCACCAGTCCCTTTCGCCCCTGGCTTCGGTCCAACACCTAATTTTCGCGACGGCCCCGAAGGCTCCCGGCGTACTCACCGTCAAGTCTCAACCACTGCCACACCCTCTCTCCACCTACAACCAAGCCGCGACAACCCTTTGACTTCTCTTGCCCTCGACCATGGTAGCGGGGTCACCAGTAGACGCTCCCGATCTCCGATCGTACGCATTCCACCAATAGCTCGCACTCATAGACGAGTTCCCGCGTCTCAGCGGGACCAGGAAAATTCGGCTGAGGTGGAAATTAGCGCTATGCAGAGGGAGGAGGCGGCAGTTAATGCGAGGTATGGAGATATTGGGCAACAGGATACTATGGATGAGACGCCGCCAAGAATGGGAAGGGTGGAGAGGAGTATGTTTGAGTAGCGGATACGACTGGTAGAATGATCGGACTGGGGAAAGCAGCCTGGGGTTTGGAGGTTCCAAATGGATAGATAGTGTATTTGTTTGTCTAGTACTACCTGGGGCTTGGTAAGGTTAATATGATATCCTTGATTAGGTGGCATACAAATCATGTTGTCTTATCATTCCGTGACCGAGTCGTGGTCTATTTATAGCCCCAATGCATCACACCAATCCTACGCCCATGACCATTCTCAATCTTCATCACATTCCACACATGCATACCGACCGAGACTTTGCAGTTGCGTTGACTACAGGCTTGGTTTCATGCTCGTATCGTGTGATTGAGTGGATGGATAGGAGTGTCCCCTCCCTATGCCCCATCACGCGACCACAGCACTCGCTTCCTTTTCCTTTCTCATATTATATACGTCGGCCAATGCCCCCCTCAACGCTTCCAAAAGTCGATCGACCTCCTCCTCTGTCCCCACGGTAATCCTCAAACACCCCTCGCACCCATGCTCCCTGCCGCGAAAGCGAACCACGACGCCCCGACGCTCAGCAAGCCGCTCGTACACCGCGAGCGCGACCTCGTTCGACGGCCTGCCCCCAGGCGCATCGAGCACTGTGTACAGGAGGAAATTGGACTCGGTGCCGCCGTGCAGGGTGCCCATGCCTGGTATGCGGGGGAGCTGAGCGAGAAGGCGGTCACGCTGGCGCACGATGCGCTCTTTGTTGGTGCGCATCACGGATAGGTGGTGCGGGTGGAGTGCCGCGCGTGCGAGCTGGCTGGTTGGGGTCGGGATGTTGTAGGGTGCTTTTATGGCGTTCAGAAGGCGCGCGATGGGTGGGGATGTGAAGGCGGCGCCGAGGCGGAGCCCCGCGAGTCCGAAGGCTTTGGAGAGGGTTTGTAGCACGACGAGGTTGGGCCATTCGGCGACCCATTCTGCGAGGCTTGCTTGTTCGGGGGCGAAGTCGATGTAGGCTTCGTCGAGGATCAGGATGCCGTTCCAATTTTGGGTGAGGAGTTGCTGGACGTGGGACTTTTGGAGGAGGGCTCCTGTGGGGTTGCCGGGCGAGCACAGATAGGCTACTTTGATATGGGGGTCGGATTGGAGGGCCGCGGTGATGGCGGGGATGTCGAGGGAGAAGCCGGGGAGGAGGAGGGGCACGGTGACGAGGGCGATGTCGTTTACTTGGGCGGAGACGCTGTACATGCCGTAGGTAGGTGGGCAGGTGAGTATCTTGTCTTTTCCTGGGACGCAAAAGGTGCGGATGAGGGCGTCGATGGCTTCGTCTGAGCCCACGCCGACGAAGAGGTTGGCGGGCGTGATGGTCTTTGAGGTGTGGGTGTGGGTGTTGCGGAGGCTGCAGAGGAGTTGTTTGAGGTCGTTTTGGTGGCTGAAGAGTGCTTCGTCAGTAGGTAGATGGGCGTGTCAAAACCGTACTATGCTGCACGAAGGCGCTGTCCACCTACGGATCTGGGTATCGATGCAGGCCGTGGAGATCAACGTCGACAGCTAATGACGAGTTGGGCGTGGCATTGCTATCTACACCAGCCTTCTCTGCACCGCGCAGAGCCAGACCCGGCCCATATGCGTTTTCGTTTGCGTCGAGCAGAATGTTGGTGCCGTCATCCTTGTAGTCGCTGCGGCGTCGTAAGTAAAGTACCACGATGAGAGACGTTGCGCTTCACCTACTCGCGCGCACAGCGATAAGGCTCCAACGCGAGAATGTTGGGTCGCGCACAAGTCTGCAGATTGAAGGCCGAGTTTCCTGAGGCCATTGTGGCTGTGGGTGTGCTGGAGAACTTGGTGTTGGAGGTCGTTTGACATGGCGTTGGTGGGGGACTTTGGCATGGTGGGGCGTCGTCATTGGGTGCCATCGCACTGAGTCAACTCGCCATGTATTTTTCATGTTCACTATTTCCAGCAACCCTGGTGTTATGCAGAGGGTTTTTGGTGCCCACGTCAAGGCTGGATGTTCTATGCGAGATGACAGCAACTGAGCGCAAAAAAAGATGCTGGAGAGAGGCATGGCATGTCGGAACTTCTCCTCCTTCGGCCAAGTCAGATCCCATTCACTCTCTTCCACCACAACGGTACCCCCCTACGACCTCCCAACCAGCAAAATGAAGGCATCCATGGACACATTCCGACACCGGGAATTGAACCCGGGCCTTGTCGGCGCTACACGGTGATAGATATCACACGGTGAGAGCGACAAATCCTAGCCACTAGACCATATCGGAGATTTCTGACGATTTGATGGAGGTGGAGGCAACTGAAAACAATAAATCATGGCCTCTTCAAGACTGAGACGAAGACGCAGCGACATGGGTAAAAGAAGGTCGATTCAAGGGTGGGGTGTTGCGTGAGAAGTCACTGACTCGGTGGGGCTGATGGTGAGAAAACTCTTCCCCCCACAATGAGCATGCGAACTGGTACCCCAAGTAATAAAGCTGGACAGCGGATACCTTGGTCACTGTACATTTGAACGCTACTGAATCATGGTGGAGACTTGGAACCATAAAACAATGACTATGCCATCTGACAACCTATACATAGACTCCTTCCTTTGGGACAGTCCAGGACGGAGGTTGATAAAAAATGGGATTAGCGTGCAGGGGGGAGTACCTACTGTACCACGGTGCTGTAACACTGCATCATCCTGCTTATTATCCATCACAGTACCTCTTTGTGTAGGCCAGACTTGATTTTTATGGCGGTGCAGACCATACAAGGTGCTCCCACCATTTCCCAACAGCAGCAGCAGTTCTCACTTGGTCGACATCAATGGCAATTTCTGCCCCTGTTACATGTTTTCCCGCCGCGCGGTACAAGGAAGCTCTACTATCCAGATTCACCATGCCCGTCCTAGTTCGGAGTATTTCTCGATCCCGTCTCAAATTTCCATAACGATTCGCTCTGATACACTGAGCTTGAGAACGCTTACCTTGTTGTAGCCAAGTTCCCTACATTGCTAGTTTCATGCGTTTCCGCTTCACGACACCCGGACATGGACATTCCGGCGGGCCCAAATGCGCAGCTCAGTCTCAATCCCTGTACCTGCCTAATCCGTATCGGCACGAGTTGATCATTTTCGTATCCCTGCATATCCTGGAGCTTGCTCTTTTTTCCCATTCGTCGCCTGCCACGTGATGCTCAGACCCTGGCTAGTATTACACGCGATCGACGTCCTGCCACGCCAACCCCATGCCAACCCTGGCATCCAAGCCCCGACACTCACAATGCACTGGATAGATGGTCTTTCCATACAATGACGACGCCTTTGATTGTCTCCCGATGAACCTTGTAACTCCATAGACAGGAGAGCGATTTCCAGGGGACTGTTGCCATTAGCCTGCCTTATTTGCTGCCATGTGGGCTCTTCGCATGCACGAGTTGATATTGCTACGCTGCCTTCTTAATTCAGCACAGCGTAGCCCTCCCTGCGTTCCGGGGGCAAGGAAGAATTCGCGTCGGTGACCATGGAGTACCGGAGTACCTGCGTACCTGAGTACTAACATGTATCGCTGGACGGAAAAGCGTTGCGTTTGCCAGGTTATGGATTGGCCTGGGGATGTATATAACCAGTCCGCTCTCCGTTTCCAAAACGATACCACCATTCTCTCCTCCCTTGCCTTGTACTTCCATCTTGGTGGTCCTCTGCGCCATACTGAACTCACACCGCCGCAATGCTACTCAGACTTCCATTACACCTTTTGGCAGCTGCAACTTGCATCCTCGCTGCCCCTGTCCATCTGATTCGCCGCAAAGTCATCAGCTATGATGCTGTCCCCAGCGCCCCTCAAGACGTCGGCGATGGCATTGCGGGAGAACTATACCTAAAGTATAAACCGTATCTCGAAGTCTACAACGGCTGCGTGCCCTTCCCTGCTGTCGACGGCCTTGGAAACACAGGGTACGTCTCGATTCTCGCCTCGCCCGTAACTCCAATCCAACTAACCACCCTCTCTCATAAAGCGGCGGCCTCGACCTACGAGGCACCTCTAACGAGGGCTGCTCCTCCTCCCCCGGTCAGGTCTACACCCGCAGCGCCACCTACAATGACGCCTATGCCATAATGTACTCATGGTACATGCCCAAAGACTCACCCTCGCCCGGTCTTGGCCACCGCCACGACTGGGAAAACATTGTCGTGTGGCTATCCTCGAAGTCGTCGACAGCTACCCTGCGCGGCGTCGCCATCAGTGCCCACGGCAAGTACCAAAAAGTCACCTCGCCGTCCCTCGAAAACGGAACACACCCGAAAATAGGCTACATCAGCTTCTGGCCACTTAACCACCAGCTGATAGCAGAGGACAAGCTGGGCACCCAGCAGCCGTTGATTGCGTGGGAACGCATGACGCCTCAGGCACAACACGCGATTGAGACAACCGACTTTGGGAGTGCAACACCGTCGTTTCGGGACTCAAATTTCAACGGTTATTTAAAAGACGCGTTCATCTAGGAGATAGGGGGATATATATGTTCTTTTCTGCTTTCTTCTTCATGACCTCGCGTGACAACAGGCCTTGTACCGAATGCTATTGATCCATGATTTGGACTGTGAGCGTTGCATCTTCAACACCATTGACACAGCTAGTCCAGCACCCTGCCCTTACAACAACCGATCAGCATACTCAGGATGTAATGCCACGCCCTCCTCCTCCTCCTCCTCCTCCTCCTCCCCCTCCTCCCCCTCCTCGTCGTCCCCGTCCCCTCCCCCATCCCCTTCTGCAGCCACCAAAGTCCTCTCCGAAAGCTCAACATTATGTCCCCATTCCCCAATACGACATCCCTTCGTACCTCCCACGCACCCCTCCTTCTGGCACAAGTGCCCAAAATAACAGTCACCAAGACGGCAGGCGCCGCGCCTAGGACATCCCGAGCAGCGCAACACATAGCGCAGGACATGGCGTACCTCAGGCTCCAGCGCAGAGTGGTCGTACGGGCAGTCGAAGTGGGTGCACGACTGCTGCAAGTGGAATGTGTTGCAGGGCTTGTGCTGTTGGAAGCGGGAGTTGTAGACGGCCCATTCTTTCTCCATGGGCGGTCGGATGTAGGGGTCTAGGCGCTGGTCGAGGGCGTTTACAGGAATGAGGCCTGCAGGCGGGGTTTTGGGAAGGCGCAGGACCAAGTCCGCGCGGTTTTGGGAGTAGGCGGAGGTTGGGGGGTGTGATGAGGGGGAGGCCGAGCAAGCTGGGATGTGGGCGAAGCTGCATTTGTTGCCGAAGCGGCATGCACCCTGGGTGTTTGTTAGGAGAGATGTTGGCCGTAGCCGGGAAGGGAATTATAGACCTTTTGAAAGTGCCGACATGGCTGCTTGGGCTTCTCTTGCGTAGTGGCGGGCTCGGTGCTAGGCTTGATACCATGGCTGCTGATGTGAGAACGCACAGGCATCAATTCGGGACTGCTGAAGGCAGAGTGGCTACTGCCCACAGGTGCATCTCTCCGCCATGAACTTGCCCGGAGGGCCGGTCTCGTAGTCACCACGATAGATTTGTAAGGCATCGAGCCCGTCGTGGCCGCCGTTGGAATTGCCTGGACGCTCGGCGCACAAGTCTGCAGTTCAGACCAGCGAAATACAGTCGGAAACTGCGTGACTTTGAGGTCAAACTGCTTGAACTCAGCGTTCCAGCCGGCACCTTGCACAAGAGTAACCTTTTCTCGCGTGCCTCTAAGCAGAGCAAGCTGAGACAGATAGGCAGGATTGTGACATGCTGCGAAGAGAATGCTAGTACATGTTTTATCTTCGGACGCAAGCTTGAGCTGTTCTGTACCCTATTCAGCACAACCCCAAGGAGCAAATCATAAAGGGAATCATCAACAGTAACAACATACCGCTGATTTTCAACTCTGTTCCCTCCCCATCTAACGCATCGACAAAGTCAAATAGCCCAAACGCACGTGTGAAGCCCGCCGCAAACGGGCCCAACGAGCGCTTCTCTATACCCACCACTTTGCTTTTTGCAAGCTGCTTTGACAAAGTGGTGAGATCGGCGTATATACGGACAATGATGCGCGCCGTACGGGCTTCAGGGATACTGTGATATAAATACTTTTCCACTGCATCGTTGAGCAAACGAGCAGCACGCATGCCGCCTTCTTCTTTATCGCGGATCAGCTCCTCATTGAACTTCATGATAGGGTCTTAGTATCATTTCTGTAGCAAATCCAGGCTGTTCGTGTGTAGAAAACATACAATATAGTTATTTCCGTCGACGAGCACGAGAACAAGGGACTGTGCTCCATCTTTGTCGCTAGCTGCTGGGACTTGATCTTGCACTTGCGCTGCTAGGTCCACCAACTTGCTTTCTTTGGCTTCGTATGCCTTTTGTAATGTTTTGTAGTCGTTGAGTAATTGACTATACTCCCTGAGTATATTCTACGCTAGTCAGTAACAGCATGGCTTTTCCACAAGTGCTTCGACTCGCTCTTAAATCGCTCTGCCGCGTCTGCTCATTAAACTTGAACTGCTCTAGATGGTGACCAAGTGAATCGATCCTGCCGTCGGTGAACATGGCGAATACGCGTGACTTTACTGGAGATATCTATTGTTGCGCTTCAAACACCTAGCTCTCCTGTAGTCAATTGAGTTAGAGAGATAGCACTCAAAGCTGAGTGACTCACAGCTGAACAACGCAGTAGACACCGGGAAACTGTAGCGAGAGTCGTTTGTCAAAGTTTTATTTGTAGGTGAGGGTTTGCAAGCTGTTTCTCTGGTCGCGGTTGCATCCGTGCGCTGCGCATGGCCCCAACCCTGAGGCTAGCGTTGCAAGGGTGATGGAGTTTCACTGTCTGATCTTAGAGACAAGTCGTGTGCATCTTAGACAATTGCCAGTTGTTAATACGGTAAAGGATACCGTATCGAGAGGTATACGATCGTACGCCTCAACGGTATATAGGGTGAGTTAACTAGTATATATAGAGTGGAATCAAGTAGGCGGGATTTAATCCTATTGTATATGACATAGAAGCCTTATATAGACAATAAGGATAGGGACAGCCGACGCTCTGTCTGCGGTCACGTGACCTTGTGAGCGTTTCAGACGGGAGCGTGCGGACCGTCGGTGAGCCATCCGCGGACGTTGTCTGCGGACGTCCCACAGGTCGTCAGTTAGAGCCATAGTTGCAACACCTGTTGATAAGCTGGTTTTTCACACCCAACGCTCTTTCATCCAAAAATACCAGTATGTGCCTTTATGCACATTATTATTGCTTCACCCCGGCATCGGGAAACAGAGCCTGGATCATCTCATCCAAGAGCGTAAAAGCCAGGTGTGTACTATCGTCTATTAGCCTCTCGACTCAATTCTCCATCCGGATACAACAATCTCAATATCTAGAGATAAACTTACTTCAATCGCGCGTTATTCAGAGTGCCCTCCACCTTCTTCGCCGCCAACTGCGCATTCTGCCTGCCCACTACACTCGAAGCAAGCTCTGGTACCAACGTATTCAATACAGTAGCCGCTTCCTTGCGGCTTTTCTCTCTATCCTTATCTGTGCGTTGCACACCGACCTTCATGCGGCCGTTAGGCCACATGGAGTCTTTGAGCGCATCAATGTATTTCACAATGTTGTTTTCTGAAAGAAGATTGTCGAAGGATTCGCGTACTTTGCGCTCAATGGTGCCACCAAGGAGTTGGTGCAGTACTACGACCACGGCACGGCCGCGTAGCCAGTTGTTCTCACGATTGAGCTCGAAGGTTTCCAGGAAGATGTCGCAGATTGGCTTGACAAACGGCTCCAGTTCCTTATTTTCAAAAGCGAGGAGTTCAGCTTCAGCCTCTGCATCGGTGTTTGGCTGACCTACGACTAGGACGCCCGAACGGGGAAGGCTATCTGATTGTGTGGTGTCATTCGTGTTGGCGAGTTGCGTTGTGGCCGCCGAGATGAGATTCTGTCCAGCAACGGACAGTTGATCGAGCACGGGGATGTTCCCGAGAAACTCTTCCATGCCGTCTGCAACGGAATTGTAAATGCGAGTGACAAAGTCATTCGAGTTTAAATTGGGGGGTTTCATTGCATCGGCGGGATTGATAGCTGCTTGAGAAAGAAAGGCACGTAGTTCACGGCTACGACAAACAGCTGGTATGAGCAGCAGTTCCTATGATGCGGCCTGTTAATGGCATGACGGTATGTCCCAGGAATTGAGACAACTTACTCTTAAGTATTTCTCAAGGCCAATTCTACGCTTATGCAGAAAGTCCTTCTGCATCATGAGCATCATTTGTCGTCGCGGAAATTCGAGATTCCGAACTTCTAAAAATTTGGCGCGAAGTCTTTTGTTTAGCTCATGGAATTCACTGTACCTACGCGAAATTACCCAGGTTGCTGCGGGCATTTGGTCGCCAGCGCGACGCCGGACTTCAACGACATCTTGAACATGCATCAGTAAGGGAGCTTTTGGATGCTACATGCTGATAACACTTACACATGGCGTATTCCTTGCCATCCTCCTCCGTGCCTACCATGATTGACTGGATAAACACATTCGCTCGCCCATAGAGGCTATTATCGCTTTCTTGAACAATATATTGCTGTCGCTGAAGTTCCTTCCGATGAATTTCACGTTGTAAGCTGGCCTTTGATTTGCGCAGAATCCTGAGCTCTGCAGCGTTGTTCGTCAGCTCAGCCTTCGAGGTCAACGAGTCCACGATAGACTCCTGTGATACAAGGCGTTCAATGTCTGCCGTAAGAGCATCAATGGCTTCTGCCAAACCCAAATCCCCTGGAGCAGCCTCGTGAATTTCCTCGTCCGCTGTATTGTTGCGTGGCGTGGCATCTTCGATTTCGTCCTCCAAGAATTTCTCCTCATCACCAAATATGTCACCGTCAAAGACGCCACGGGTCTTAGGTTCCCCAACAAGGCCCAGTGAAGCTATACTCGGCTTCATGCCGTCTTTTCGTTGTTGACCAAGAGGATTCGGCGACTGCGCTCTTGGCAGTTCAACTGAACCCCTCGTGGAGTCATTATCGTGGGCTGGAGCTAAACTGGCGTCGTAAAATATAGAGCCTTCAGGCTCGTCTATGATATCCGTCAAAGCGGCTTGCATGGCGTCAACGACTCGCGCATTGCTCCCGGTCGAGCCCTCCTGTCCGTAACCATATTCAAGGCTTGTAGCCGAATGCAGCATAAGATCAGTGTTGTGATCATCATCAAATAGTGGTGTGCGAGAAGACGGGAAGGGACCGTCCAGAGATCGTCTTGCAGGAGTGTCTAGGGCAGCCGTGATTCCCTGACTTTTTAAGTCTGACGACGATGCAACTGCTCTTCGTAGATCGCCATGGGGAAGCTGCAAAGCACTCTTCTGTCTTGAAGATTGCGTCCTCAGCATAGCAGGCGCCACCGAAGAAGGATTTCCGGGAGTTTGCACCACAGTGCTTGTATTCAACAAGCTATTCCCAGCATTCGCAGTTTCGTCCATGGCCAGCCACTTGTAGTACAAGTTAGACTTCTTAAATCTTCGAAAGTGCGGTTCTTGTAATTGGTCGTATACCGCAGACTGTGCTCTTAGCAGCTCACTCCGAGCGTTGTGATATTGTTGGGGCGTCGCCGACCGTCCGGCTTTGATGAATTCGCCTACTGCCTGCCGCGCATCTGGTAAAATTTTGAGCTCTAGTCTTGACAGGTAGGCTTCGTTGATCTGTGCCAAATCGGCTCGATCAGATTCTGTCCACGCAGGCAAAGATCCGACGTATTCCGGTGCATCGTCAGTCTCCACCTCGAGTGGATTTCGAAAACCATCGACAACAAGCCAGAATTGCACAAGACGCATAAGATCTGCCTGATCCATGAACTCCATGAAGCATGAAAGACCTGACGCATCATACAGCACTTCACGCAAGGAGGCGTTTGCGAACTTGGACGCCGTGCGTCGATGCCTCGGCTTTTCCTTGGCAGCGACCTTCGCTCGAACAGAACCACCCGCACTGAGGTTTGCGACTTTTGAATCAAGTATCTGCCTTGCCGTTTCGAGTCGTCGGAGATACACAGGGTCTTGAGACTCCAACATGGCATCTTTCCGCAACTGGCTTGATATCTCGCTTCGAAATCGACGTGCGTCTGCAAGAGTATTCGTCTGTCTAATGGATCGGATGAATCTTTCGAATCTTCTCTCGTTGTCCCCGGGCGCAAGCTTAGGAAACTGAACATTGTTCGCAGGCTTAGGAGAGGGTGGCGCATGTTCGTCGAGAGCGGCGCGTAACTTCCGGACCGACTTTCGTTCCTGTAGTAGGCTTCGTCCCTATGTCGGTTAGCCTTGTGGCGATGAAGTGAATCGTTATCCTCACGTAGCCTTCCATGAGCTGGTTCCAAGTGTCTGGATCTGCAAGCATCTGCATCACGGGTGACAGAACTGCGCACGCCACAATTTCCTTGATGAGCACATTGACGGCCGCACTCGTCAGCATATAGGCCGGCATGACCTTTGGCAATAATCGAGAGACGATGTTTCGCAGATGCTGCTGCTGTATAGGCTTGGTATTCGAATACGCCAAGGAAGCAGCAGGATGTAGTCGACCCTCTTTGTATTTGGCTGCTATGGCCAGATCCAACTCCTCTGAGTCTGTAATGTTCCGCGACAGCTTGCGCCCCCGAACAATGCGCTCCGCCTCGTAGGAAGCGCGCATATGGTCGGTGATGAGGGGCAGCATTCGCGAGACGACCATTTCCACCATGTCCACTGCCAACATGCGGTCCCGAATCTCGCCCATGGCCGCCCTCACCGCCCGGTCTACTTCGTTCACAAAGGTCGGACTCTTGCTAATGTTCCCATACCAGCTCTTTACAAAGTCGCGCAGGATGAGCCCAATCAGTACGTCGAGGCTGTCCGAGATGATGAAGGATGTGGGGCAGAGTGGCTCCATCATGTACATGTTGCGCTGGTTCAAGGCCTCCCGTTCAGCCCGCCACCTCTCCGGCGCAAGAAAGGCGACATGCCGGGGGCCATAGTCTACTTTTCCTCCTTGACGCAGCTCGGGATTCCATGCGGTGGTGAGGGTCAGCCATGCCAACAGGGCAAGCGTTGCCACGACTCCGGCGGCGAAGGCGTACGGCAGGTAGTGCAGCTTGGGCTGCCAATGGGTCAAGTAGCCCCAGGCAATGAAGACAACGATGGCAGAGAGAATCACATCTCTGCGCTTCAGGGCCATAATCGTGCTGCAGACGCCTGATCCAGCATCTTGGGTGGGTGACCTACACAGGGGCGGGAGGTTTGGTGTTCGCGACAGCCCGCCATCACGCTCGGGCCACTGACGTCGATTCTGGGGGCAGGCTTGACGAGGCACGCGATCCCGCTCACAGCAGATGAATTGATACAGATAGAGAGATACCATGTAGATCGAATTATGCTGTCCTCACGTGTGAGCCCGCCATCCGCAAGCCAACGCCTCCTGAGCATGTGTAGATACTGGGTATGCAAGCCAAACGCCATTCCAACTCCACTTCGTGTGCACTCCAGACTTGCCCTTACCATACGTAGAAGCCCCACGCTTTCAGAACTTTTGTCGTCCAAGCGTTGGCTTCCATTCCAGCGGATGCGACTCTTCGGTAGCATGCTCGTCTTGCTTCCATATCTGTATGGATTTATCGCTGCCGCCCATGATCAGACGCAGTCCCGTCCGGTCAAACGTGCTGCACATGACACCCGCTTCTGCACTCAGGGATCCTGGTTGCGCCACCTGCTCGCCGTGTTGAAATCGGTGCCCTGTCTTCCAGTCGTAGAAGCTGCATGTACCGTCATCTCCACCTGCGAATGTGACATTGTCTTCGTTGACGGAGATTGTGTTGATAATGCTGGTGGCGGGGGAGAAGTTCTGCATAAAGTCGCCGCGAGGGCACAGCCATTGCTTCATGGAATTTGCACTTCCACTTGCGAAAGTGTATTCTGTGGGATGTAGCGCTAGAGCCCGGACCGACTTTTTGTGATGCGTCAATACAGTCTGTGTCTTTCCGGCGACGAGGTCCCAGAGCCGTATTTGGCTGTCCATAGAGCCAGAGATTACTTGCGGGTCGGCCTCTTGAGTTTGTATACTCGTCACTGTGCCCTTGTGTCCTCCTAATACGTGGATGTTGGTCCTCGTCCTCATGTCCCATACTCGTACCACTCCGTCTCGACCGCCCGTACAAAGAACATCGACAGTCGGGTGCAGGCTCAGGCTGTAGACTCCACTGAGATGACCATGGTAGTGACGAATGACTTTGTTGGTCTCGAGATCCCAGCACTTGACCATCTTGTCTTCACCACAGGAGAAGAGATACGGATGCCGTGGGCTGACGGCTAAGCCTCGAACAGCCGAAATATGTCCCGTTAACGTCAGCTTCAGCTGGCCACTCGCCAGATCCCAGAGGCGAATAGTGCGATCTGCGGACCCGGAAGCGAAGAATTGATTGTCAGGATCGACAGCTAATGAGCGCACCCAGCCCATGGAGCCAGCAAGAACCCGCGAGACCTTCCAGGGAGCATGCCACTCAGGCTTCGCTTGCTTGACGACATCTTTTCGAACAAGCGCACTCGAAGTCTGATCTCGGTTCGGCGTAGGGCCATGTGCATTAGGAGCAGCCCCCTTCCCCCCTGCTCTTACCGCAAGTTGCATCGACTGTGCATCTCTTGCCTGGTCTGCCTTGTCCGAGACCCCTTCAATCATCCTCTGCATCTTCGGATCGGACGCCTTCTCTTCTGCATTATGTGCCTTGATTTTCTTCCGCCGTTCGGCGGCTGTGGTGGCGGCAGCGGCCATCTTGATGGCAAGGGCAGGGGGTAGCTCGCGCACAGCTTCATATTCGTTGCGGATGCGCACGGCGACGCCAATTTGGTCGGCGGCTGCCAAGGGGGCATTTGTGGTTGGTTGTGCCGAGTACACGGGGTTCGAGATATGATCGAGTGCTGTTGACGATGCAAAGTCGGCAGCAAATATATCCCTTGTGCGCTTGGCGGATGCTCGAACAGCTTGTTCGGCCATGACGGTTAGCGGTGACTGCTGTTCAGGACAGAGTACAGTATGTGGTCGAGAGAGGCGGTCCGGCGCTGATGGTCCACAACTGATTGTTAGGCGACAGCAATGACACGGTACTCACGTAGAGTTTCGACTGGCGGAGGAGTGGACCAGAGATATGTGGTTGGCAGCAGAGACGACTCGCTCGTCGCGAACATTGGAACTTTCACTAGCGCGGGTGTCTTGTCTTGCCCCGACGTTCTGCCGAGACGCGTTGTGACCTTATCTTATCGCATCGTTACTCCATGTCGCATCGTTACTCCATGTCGCATCGTTACTCCATGTCGCATCGTTACTCCATGTCGCATCGTTACTCCATGTCGCATCGTTACTCCATGTCGCATCTTGGCTTGTTTGCTCATTTTGGAGTCGAGACACTTCCTGTTCTTTACCATTCTCCTCTCCTCAATTTTCATGTTCTCGAACTTGGAGTTTCATGTCTTTGAAAGAAAAAAAAAGCCTGCAAATCATATGCATATCGGCTCATCACCGATCCTCAACTGTACCTGAAACCTACCTCCGGTCTGGCGACTCTACAGAAGTCCCCTTGCGTATTTGGTCTCATTGAATGACCGTCTCTTTAAATTAAATACCAGCAATGTTCTACTAGGTTGGATGATCCTGACATCTCGAGGCTACAGCGACCAGACTCGTGGAGCGCCCAGAGAGCTTGAGATCAGTCGTTCTATTTATTCGCCATTTCTATCACACATAGAGCATTATACGAATAGCCATCTGAGAACACATGGTAACCCAAATACTGAACCAAAGGATTGCGAGAGCCAGGCCGAGCTCACCACCAAAACCCAATGAATAGAACGGTATGAGAAAGCCTCGCTTTGGTGAGGAGTTGTCTGCCAGGCCTGTTGCATTTTGAACGGTCACTTCTCATAGGAGATCAAGTGCGCTCTTCATTCCGATAGCTGCTGTGCCCTGTAGGGACGTTGAAGATGAGCACAAAGCCAGAACCGACATGGCCGGTGAAAAAGTTGATACACTGTGTTGGAGAACATCGGGCATCATCTGGTGAAGATGGCCTTCGGTCGCTTCAAGGTCTACACGCGCTAGCATAAAACGAGTCGACCTTATGCCACGAATGAGTCTGGCAATCTCGAAGCTCCTGAGTGGCGACAATTGCCGGACTGATCACTCGTCACTACGTAAGTAACAAATTCCGTCCATCAACTCAGGTCGACGGACGTTACTCATCCAGGTGCTACCTAGTATTTCCCGTTGGTATGATCACAACCAAATCTTTGTAGCCGAAAAAATCGCCTACTCCTAACCAGACTCAGCTGACGTACCAAAACAGTTTCAGCGGCTCGCTATTGATGCAACTCCCACCGCATACTCCATAGAAGCTGAAACCCAATTTCGACTGCAAATTGGTGTCTTCGTGGTAGGGCTCTAGGACGTGTTGCCTTTCTTCGTTCTCGCTATCGACGCTACCTGCGAGCTCCCATTCAATTGTCTGGCCACTTTATTGTTGTTGACCCGAGCCTACTAAGCGAGTGCCAGCGTCACTCCCATGTGGTGTCACAGGCACATGCTACCGAGGAGGCTAGCTACCGCTCAGCCGCTTTCAACCGAATGAGGAATATATCGCTGCAGCGACACGATGCCGGAACGGAGCATCCTAACCTTGGACCTATCACAGGAAGAAAATATTGGTCCTTGGCTTAACAGCGCGGACCGAAATCACGCTGTGGTAGAAGCATCGCCAGCTGAACCGAAGAGACATGACGGATTGCGCCCAGGAAGGTCCACGAGGTCCACGAGGTCCACGAGGTCCACGAGTAGGTATGAGCTTGGAACACCGTATCGCTCGGGTCCAGCGCCGGTAAGCTAGCAAGTCAGAAAGGAGGCCGGCTCGCGAGAACGAAAGACAGCATGCCAAAGCAGCCTAACCGGAAGGATGCGAGAAAGGCCGGATGCTGCGGGGTTAGTGCGCCACCACCTCCCTACGCAGGTCCGTGAAGCTTGCCACAATCTGACGAGTGGGCGGGCTTGTGGGGATCTTGATTTCACTCCCTCTTTCGATGCTGGAGTCGGACTTGTCATTGGCCGCTGCTCCACGTCCCCCCCAGGATCGACGTGCTTTGCCCCGGATTACCCCTGCCGTAGGCGGTCACGATGCGCTGCTGCTCGGACTCAGGACCTTATCCAATACGTGAGCGAACGCTCGACGGCCTCGACCCGAAAGAGCCCCAGCGTCGTAGCAAGCCAATGATGTCCTGCGAGGCTAGTTTTGTCCTCATCGCCGCGCGAGTCTGCCGCAACACCCAACACGCCTTACTCATACTCGACACGAGAACGTGACAGGGCACAGTTCCAATCTAGTCTACGATCTTCATAGCATCGCGGGGAAGAATCCTGGACCGTGGTTTCCAGTCTTGCCATTTTTCGCCTAACACGACGAAATGAAAATTACCCCAGGGGGCTGCCCCAGGATCTCAGCATCGATGGCGACAGGGCTCCACACGTGAGCGACGGCAGATGGGGCCATCGGGTGCGAGCCTGTTTCAGCTGCTTGTCTGCAGGCCAGTGCAACCCTCCCAAGATATAAAGAGTCTCTCACGGCCCACTACCTGCAGAATCATCAGCTCCACTGTCGTTATACACATTACACCCATAACCTTCACTATCTCTACCAAACCCACCCGCCTTCACATCAGTCACTATGAAGACCTTCCACATCGCTTCCATTGTTGCTTTGGCCTCCGTTGGCGCTGCCCAGCTTGACAACATCCCGTCTTGCGCTGTACGTCGACGCCGTATCATGGACCGTGGAGCCACTGCTGACATTGATTAGTTGAACTGCTTCATCGGCCCCCTTACCGGCGACGGATGCTCTGCATTGACCGACTTCGCATGCCACTGCAAGCAGGGCAGCGCTCTTCTCGGCAAGGTTAAGCCTTGTGTCGAGAAGGCCTGCCCTACTTCTGACCAGCAAGCCACCGTCGCAGCGGTTGAGAAGACCTGCAAGGACGCCGGAGCCCCCATTGTCATTGACGGCCCTGGATCCATGGCTGCACCAAGCGCTGCCCCAGCCAGTGCTGCCCCAGCCAGTGCTGCCCCAGCCAGTGCTGCCCCAGCCAGTGCTGCCCCAGCTAGTGCTGCCCCTGCTGCCGCCTCAGCACCTGCTGCTGTTTCACCGGCGGCCGCGTCTGCCGGCTACGGTGCTTCCACCCCTGCCGCCAGCGCCGCTTCATCAGTCGCCAGCGTTGTTTCTTCCGCTGTTGCCACCGCCAGCAAGAGCCACTCTGGAAACGGCACTGCTTCCGCCACTGCCACCCCATCCCAGTTCACTGGTGCTGCTGCCCAGGCCACTGGCGCTGTTGCCCTTATTGGTGCTGCCGCCCTCGCCATGCTCGCCTTGTAAATACTATTTTCCCGGTGCTGACGGATGATGGAGTCTTGGTTGTAATCGTCGACGGAAGAGAGGTGGACACGATGGGGTGGATCGGCTGGAAATTGCATCTTCATAGCATCACAAGTACAATGCCCGCGTACCTTAATACAAGCATTATTTGGCCTGTCATTTGTCCTTGCTTTGACTTGCATTTGTCTCGGATGGTAGGTCGAGCGCGCTCTAGCCGCCGTCTGGCGTCTCCTGTGATTTGGCCGTCTGCGAACCACCCTAAAGGCAATCCACCCAACTCCCAACACCACGAAACTCGACGCTGGCGCAACCGCTCCCCCGTGGCCTGTATGTACTCCATCATTTCATACATCACTAGAGTGTAGTACTTTTTGACATGTTTCTCTATTCCCGTACGCTACCATCATGCTGCCACCAGCAATACCCCAGCCCTAGCCGCCCCAGCCCTTCCAGAAAGACAAGCCAACACTGCCCACCGCCCAAACCCTCTCCTTCTCTTCCCCACGTAACCCTATGTACACAAAGAACCAAGTAACATCCAAATTGAAATGCAAGCAAGTGCTGTTGCTACCGATGGATGGATAGATGGATAGCGCGGGACGAGGGAAACTGAAATGAACCAGCAGCTAAGAATCCGAGAATCTGAAAACCCCGCTCGCTCGCTGGGCATTGGAAATTGCCAAAAGGGGCCTCATCGTCATGCGGGAAGGAACTGTGTGGCAAACAACACGTTTTCCTTTTCTGTAGCATCGAACTAGCATACATGCTAATTGAATGGTAAGAATAGATATCGCATGGTTGCGAGGGGAGCGGATAACCTCCACATCGTGGACTGGGTACATGAATTTGTCAACCACCACACCAACGCCAACTTTACTAACCTTCCAAAGCAACAGCATTTACTCTGCTCCACCAACGCCCATGACTCCCCTTCCAAACCACTCACTAATAACCGCAAATCCATCCTTGCCCCTCTTCAACGCATCCTGGAATAAATCATGTCTCTCCGCGCTTTCTACCTGCGCCCGCCGAATCGCCTTAACCGTCGCATTGTTCGCACTACAAATGGGGCACTCGACCTCGGAATCGTGTACATCCTCATCGGTACTGAGGCAACTTTGGTGAAAACTATGCTTGCACAGGAAATGCACAACCGGTAGCTCCAGCGGTTTCGAACAAATTTGGCACCGTGATGTTTGGAAGACGACGGGCTTGGTGTTGAGATTGGCCAGCTCTTGTTTCTTGGTCTCGGTGTCAGAGCGGAACGTTTCAATCGTACGTCGATTGGATGCAATCTCTGCGCGCTCGCGCTCAATGGTAGCGCTGAGGTAGGATTTTATCATGCCCATTGTCGCAACGCCATTGGAGGACAGCGTTTGGATGACCTGAAGGGGGGCCATGAGGCCGTCTTCATCGATGCGTTTCAGGACTGTGTCTAGCTCATCGCTAGCTTCGGAGAGGATCTCGGGTGAAGACGTGAAGTACGCGAGAGCGGCAGGGTAAAGTGCTGGTTCTTCTGGGCCGTATTTGCGGAGCGCACGGATAGCGCCTTGGGTGTCTCTGGCAGCGGTGAAGGAACGGAAGATGTCAAAATGGAGGCCTTGCTGCTCACGGACGAGGATGGCCCCGTCGCGGAAGTCGGAGAGATGAGATAGGAGGAGCACATTTGATGTGTCTATAGGTATATCTTTTCCTTGGACGAGATTCTTGGCCTTATTTTCCCATTCTTGTCGCTCGGCATTCTTCTTTGAAGATGCAGTGTGCAGGTACATCTCGAAAAGAGTGGTATAGAGGTCCACCTTATCATCTTCTCGGAGATTCTCTGACTTAATGCATGCCTCTAGGAAGACGATGAATTCATGCGGGTGATCTACAAAGGCAGAGAACGCAGTCCGTGGCTTTGGTACCCGATACTGTGGAACGGGCTCATCCGTGCTCATCTCGATGATCTGAGCCTGACTCATAGTGCTCTTTTGATCGCCATTTGGAGGCGACGCCAGCGCATTAGAATTCATGTAGGGCAGGGGTAGTAGTGCAGCCAAATTTTGTACAGCGCTTGACGCCACGCCAAGACCCATACCAATTCCGCTTCCACCCCCGGATGATGGAGCATCTGGTATGATGATGATGTCCTTCTTGGGCCGAAAGGTCGCAGTATAGTAGTCGATGAACAGCTTTGTAGTGTCTTTGGGAATTTGCTGCAGCAATACGGTAGCATATTTCATAAGGTTGTAGTAGGCCACTTCAGGCTCTAATCGCCAAATATATGCCAGTGCTTCGGCGAACCGCTTTGAATCTTCGATTAACACGTCGACTACCAATTCGTGCTCCCCATGTTTTCGAGCTAAAAAAGCGGCTTGATCGTAGTAGCCTCCTTGCCTACACATGGAGATTGCAGTATCGAGGTCGAATTTGAGATCATCGGGTGACTTGATGAATTCTTCCAATTTCTCAACATCCTTGAGCTTAGCATAACAATTGAGAAGGAGGGTCGTGTGATCAGCAGTAGCCTTGTGGTGGTCGTGCAGTTCTTCCAGGTATTCGATCAAGTTGTGAATGCGTTGTGTATCCAGAAACTAAGCGACTATCAACCATGATACATGCACGAGAATTTATGATCGACTGACCTTGCGGATTACCTGTGAGGGCTCTGTATTATCAATGGCCTTCAGATACTGCTGCATAGCGGTGTCATAGTCCTGCTTCGAGTATAGATAGTCCCCAAATTTTCGAAGAATGATATTCTGTTGAGACGAATCGAGGCCGGCCTTTTGCGCCAAATTGATGGCAAGAACGTATAAATTCCGCTGGTACAGGATCTCAAGCTTCTGGGCAAATGGCTTCTCGTGGTACTTGTAAACCTGGCAATTATCAGTTTCATGTCGCGAGAACAAAGACACCATTTGCACCTTTCCGTCAATAGTGAAGACAAACAGATCACCCCATTCTGATACGACAGCCTTAACTTGCGACGTCAGTTGTTCATGGTGTGCCACAAAGCGGAGCTCGGTATTCAGTAAGGTAAAGCTGGACGTGTTGAAGGCATCATCGGCAGAAGCGACGCCGAAAGCTCTCAGTGGATCGGATCTGGTCATTGTGTTGGGCTTTGGCGGCGCTACTATTACAATGTAATCTTTGAAGGTCGATATTAGTTTCTTCTCTCCGTCGAATGTGAATGGCGGCCCCCGTCCGTGCTGGCCGTAGTAATAGATGGCGTCATGACGCGCGACGACAACATCGCGCGATGTCTGGTCCACAACCATGCACCCCACCCCACACCCATACTCGTCCAGTGACTTTGCAGGCTGCCCTTGTCCCCTCCCCGATATCACAAGCGTCAATATGCGCGCGGTGGTGGCGATATAAAGGGTGGTGATGCTTCCTTGGCGGAACTCGATGCCGGTAATGGGCTCTTCCGATTCGAAAACGGTGCGTTGGCGGGCACCTCGGTCGTGGATGAGGTCGCCCCGCACGACGGTAACTGCACCGTTGGCGAATCCGACAGCCAGCTGGGACAGGTCGTCGAGGGCGGCGAAGGCCGATATAGGGAACTGCTTGCGCCCATTATGCACTGTCAGAGTGCTCTGGCATCGCGGCACGCCCGTCTTCTTCTCGAGCTTGTCGAGAGCCCAGACCTTGAGCACAGGCTCGGCCGACACGTCTTCAGCGATGGTGACGAGCAGCGACGTGCCCTCTATCTGCTTCATATGCGTGATTGCGCCAGCGTCGTGGGCCTTGAAGGCGCGCACGACCCTGAAGGCCTGCGACACAATGCGAACAGTGCCATCTGCGCTGCCCAGGAAGATGCTCTCCGACCCAGAGACAATGCATGTGATGCTGCCAATCTAGCCACAGGGTGACATCTCGCATGAGTGGCTGCGCAACGGGGGGAGTCGTCATCGGCCTACCTCGGAGAGGAGTGAACTGTCGTCGTCGGGGAGCTGCACTGGGGCGACGTCGAAGAACTTGAACTGCCACTGGGCGCCCGTTAGCCGTGCCATGGTGCAAGGAGAAAGACGAGTCGTCCATGATGCAAGGAGACAGACGATTCCCCGTCCTCGTGCTTACCGGAGTGACTGCCATACTGCTATCGGCCCATGGTCGCTGCTGCTCAGCACGCGGCCAGGAGCTGTCCGTCGTCACGCTGGCGCTGCGGGCAAGCACGGCCCACCCGCCGCACGCGCGTGCACCAATCATAGGTGGGGGCTGTGCTGCGACTTCCGGGCTTGGCGCGCCTGCCGGATTGTCTTAGTTCTGCTGCCTGCGTGCCCTCGCCCTCTTCCTTGACGCCCATCGCCCCCTCCCTCTTTCTTCACGTCCATCACCCTCTCACCGCGCGTCTCCCCCATCAACTGCGCCCCATCAAACAGCAACAGCAAGCTTCTTCACTGCACTCCCTTCTCCACTTGTGCGCCTGTCCATCAAACACGTACACAAACATACACGCCCACCTGCATCGCGCTCTGCCCCATCAAACGCGCCCTTCGTCTTCATCGCGCCCGACGCTGCTTGTCGCGTCTCCATCAGCCAAACAAGAGGCCTAGCCGTCTGGGCCACCCTCTCACCGTCTGCCTGATACCAGCACGCGCTCGCCCCTCGGCCAGCCTCCCCCCAAGTATCACCACCTCCACACTTTGCAACATGTCCAACAAGATGGAGCTCAGCCTGGACGAGATCCTCAAGACCAGCAAGACCACCACCTCTCGCCGTGGCCGTGGCGGCCGCAAGTCCACCTCGAGCCGCCCTGCTCCTGCTGCCGCGCCTGTCGGCGGTGTCGCCAAGAACACGAGGCAGAACAAGCAGGCAAAGCCTACTCCTACCGCGCCCGCCGCATCCTTTGGCGGTGGAGAGACCAAGATCATGGTTTCTAACCTGGTATGTCGGACCGAATACGCCGTTTTCGGCCGGCCAAGACTGACTGTTTACAGCCACTGGATGTTGAGCAAGGCCAGCTTCAGGTATGTAAGACCGATGCAGGTCTTTGAGCCTACTGTTACGTCGCTTTTGCGATCCAAAACGAGTCCGATCCAACGAAACGGCCCATTCTCCCCGCCTCTACGTACGGATGTTGAGCCATGTCTTGCACTATAGTCACGCCATGGTCTGTGCTGGGCACACATGACTGGTATACGACTTGCAGCATGCGAACAATCCAAGAGTGCTGCCAAGACGAAAGTGGGAATCAATGTCTATCCGCTACACTCCTGCAGTGCAAGCAAACGCGATTGTGTGCCAGAGATTGGTTTCCTGGTCACAGCATGCAACTCAAGCCGGCTGATTTGCCGAGCCTCCGTCCAGTCAATGAGAGCCTGAAGATCACCAGAGGGGCATAGGCACAACAAGCTCAAGACTGAGATGTAGCAAGCCAACGGGCGTCACAGTGCTTTTAACAAGCCGTCTGTTTGCTGAGTTTGCTTCGTGTCACTGAACTCTACGTTCCCTGATTTGACCCTGATTCCCACTTTTCGAGCAGCACTTTACGAACGCGCGAACACGGAACCGATGCTTGCCTTCCGCCGATTCTGGACTCGCCGGCATCGCTTTTACATTTGCAACCCATTACCCTCACACGCCTACTAATATGCCTTTAGGACTACTTTGTCAACGCAGTTGGTGTAGGCCGACCTAAGAAGATTCTCTTGCAGTATGGACCCAATGGTCGTAGCCTAGGCAGCGCGACCATCATTTTCAACAAACACGATCAAGCCTCAAAGGCCACCGCTGCATTGGATGGCGTCAAAATCGACGGTCGTCCTGTGCGCGTAGAGATGTTGGTCAGTGCAGACAAGCTCCCAGCTGCAGTTGCCAAGCCTTCTCTCGCGGATCGTGTCACGTAAGTCGTCGACAGTACCATCTTTGAGCGGATCGTAACTAACTGCGTGCAGTCAGCCTAAAAAGGACAAGCCCAAGCCAGCTACCGCGGGCAAAGCTGCCCCTGCTGCTACACGAGGACGCGGAGAGACTCGTGGTCGTGGAAAGGGTCGTGGCGGCCGTGAGGCTCGTCCCAAGAAGAAGACGATCGAGGAGCTTGACGCTGAAATGGCCGACTACTTCCCCGGTGGCGAAACCAACGCTGCCGTTGTCGCCGATGTTGCACCCGCAACCACTGCTGCCGACACTGCCATGGACGATGAGATGCTTTGAGCAACCTTCTCACCCACACAGTTCCATATTCCAGGCACCTTTTCTTTTCAATATTTAACCGGGTAACATCACAAATTGGGACGACTTCGGGGCAATTGGCCCGGCTTCAGGATTTCCTATCACTCTCATCAGCGACATGTTTCTCGAAGATTACATTGAATGGTTTTGCTTGGCTGGTGTCGATGGTAGGCCGACATTCAGCGATGTTCAGCTTTGTACACTATTCCTGGATGGTTAATCCTTCGTCCATGATCTGCGGTCCAAGCTCTATGTAGCTTGTATTCACAACCGGTTGACAACTTGCTTGGATTTTCGCTCCCCCCCACTCTGTCCGCGTTCCTCGTCTTTTCCCGGTGTTGATTCAGCAGGACCCAGGGTATGGCTGCTTTGCAAACGATAGTAAACTCCGACCAGCCAGCCTCCCCATTTGCTCATCGTCCAAAGGCGCCGGAACGGTTCGGTTCGCCCCAACTTCGACTCAACCTTGCGGAAGGAACTCCCCCTATGTCCGGCCCTGCTACCCTTGTCTTCGATGATACATCAAACCCTCCGCCCACGATGATGCCAGTGGTTTTGCATCAATCGGGTGCATTGATGCCGATATACTAACGGGCCAACACGTCTCTTGTACAGCCGTTCGCACGAAACGGATCTGCGTGTTTGCCTCTGCACTCCGTCGATGCGACGAGTTTACTCTACACTGTCGTGAATCGTCGTCCAGCCATGTGGGCGCTTCCCCGCCAAACCCGATCACAGCCTATTTGCTGTCCTCGGGCTGGGGAAAGGGAGCGTTCATCCGACACGGTGTCAGGGACTGGACTGCCGGTGCTAGCCTGCCGGTGGCTGGACTATACGTCATCACGCCCTGTGGATGCCGTCTCGTGAAAGCGTCGGTCGCAAGGAAGTTGGCACAACGCGCTGACGAAACACGGATGTATTCCAAATCGGAAGCGTTTGACCCCGGCTTGCAGGGCGGGCTGCGGTTGCAAAAGGCATCCCGACGCTCGGCGCGGGGAAGGGGCAGTTGGCTAGCGTGCCACTGGCCCGCCGAGAAAGCGGGGCTTCGACTTCGGCCGGCTGGGCAGCGTGCTACTACAGTACTTAGTATGTACTGACGACGCCACACAGCACTTTCGGAGACGACGTAGGGTGCTTAAATTTTTCCTGAGCCGTGCAACCCCTCTCCCAGCACCCCCTGTCTCTCTCCTTCGCTTCTTCCAATTCCCCCATTGCTTTCCTTGTACTGCCAAAATGGTGGCAACCAAGCTCTCTACCCCCCAGACGGGCGAGTATGAGCAGCCTATTGGACTGTGAGCGGCACTTCCTGCATCTGACGCAACCGACTTCTCTGAGAGGCTAATACTGCGTCAGCTTCATCAACAACGAATTCGTCAAGTCGGTCGATGGCAAGACGTTCGAGGTCATTAATCCCTCCACCGAGGAAGTCATCACGTCAGTCTTCGAAGCCACTGAGAAGGATGTTGATATTGCCGTTGCTGCTGCACGCAAGGCATTCAACGGCCCATGGCGGAAGGAGACACCGGAGAACCGAGGAAAGCTTCTCGTCAAGCTTGCCGATCTCTTCGAGGAGCATGCCGAGCTTCTCGCCGCTGTCGAGGCTCTCGATAACGGAAAGGCCTATAGCATGGCCAAGAACGTCGATATTCCCGGCTGCGCTGGATGCTTGAGGTACTACGGAGGCTGGGCCGACAAGATTGAGGGCAAGGTCGTGGACACACAGCCCGACACCTTCAACTACATCCGAAAGGAGCCCGTCAGTGGTCCTCTAATCAACCACGGTGAACTTGACTAACACTCGGTAGATT
>Ga0182211_1000082_pt1 | contig 24953 bp, 19 predicted proteins | sample G5R1MG_20_FD_129660 | JGI IMG/M metagenome (GOLD analysis project Ga0182211, IMG submission 129660) | Switchgrass phyllosphere microbial communities from Michigan, USA - G5R2_MAIN_03OCT2016_LD1 MG | ecosystem: Host-associated > Plants > Phyllosphere > Phylloplane/Leaf | place: USA: Michigan... | reverse complement strand
GTGTTTGTGGGGGGAATTGCCGGCAAGGGCAGTGGACGCGCACAACAACGACCCGAACACGGTGAGGAGCTTCATCTCGCAGTGGACTCGGGCGAAGCGACAGCGGCTGACTGTAATTCCAACAGGCCGACGAGCTACTATTTCAACATTTTCTAACTGACAGCATCTGCGTACCTAGACTCTGGCGCCTTGCCTATACTAGAAGGAGATTCATGGAGGCCATATAGGCCCTGGCTCGAACTCGGTAAATCCGCGGACCCAGGAAAGCCTGTTATCCATGATCTCCTACTATCAAGCTGGTGATGACAGGGCCGGCGTGCAGGATGATGAAGTCAGGAACGAGCCTGTGTTTGACCACCTTCCTGAATTGTACTGGAGCCATTATCGGCGAGCCGCATTTGGTTCCCGTTGGACGCCTGTATTGCTGGCACTGCTTTACTGTGATTTGCGGGCAAGCTGGCGTCGCTGGTAGACTAACATGACTTGATCGTTAAGCCTCGGAGTTGATGCTTATCAAAGCTTGGGGAAGCCGCGCAGTCCCAGTACGCGCATCCCCTTACCGTCAAGACGCCGTGCAATGTTCCTCCATTTCGAGCCCTAGATTGTTGGTTACTTTTCTTTCGGTGAATTGCGACGATAAGCGAATAGTACCGAGGCAGGGCGGAAATGAAGATGCGCCAATCGAAGACGGCGATGCATTCGGGGTAATATTTCAGCTTGTTCTCGATAGCGACAACAATATCGTGGGTATGATGAGTAGTGTGGACGCCAGCGGGGTTGGCCGATGATGCACCGAGCTGACATCCATCCAACACTTCCCACTTCCCACTTCGCTATCAGAAAATTCCCGTGGTTTTTCTCGATGGCACCGGTGTCACTGGATATCAGCTCACGCGAAATGAATTTCGCACTGATGACATCCACGACCTCGGACGTCAACGACCCCATCATGACGACAAGCAACCTGTAAGATCTCAATGTCTCGAAACCACCTTGGAAACTATCCACGACGCCGCTCCAGCTTACGAGAACATGATACAAGATTACTATGTAGGACACAACCCATTTGGACCATAGCAGCAATTCATTACACCTAACTCCACCTTCTGGGTTATGCAACTCTGGCTAGAAGTACGGTGATCGAATTTCACTGGGACAACGTTGGAAAAGCAACGCCCACGCCGGTAGCGACACGGCAACACACGCAGCAGTGGCACTTGTAAGCCAGTCAGCATGCCACATATTCAGCAGTCCGTCTGGTATCTCTTCAAACTTGTAGCTTTTTGGGAAATCGTCGGTGGCCGTCAGCACTTGAGAAGAATTGTTAGGATAGCTGTGCAAGATGCACTCCATATCAGTTCGGGATCTACGCACGAAAGCACAAAAGGAGAACCGTCGTCTCTACCCAACCGAGCGTTCTCGAAGAGTCAAAAAGTTGCTACAAAGACGTCCTCGTTATGATAGCATGCCATTCGGATTACGCAAAAGTATAGCCTATATTGATTCCTCTCGAGGGAACCCTCTATGACGAGTTTACCCGGAATCTGCGATGGCGCTAGAGAGTAGATGGCCGCTATCACCAATCAAGTTCCCTAGGGGCTATCTCGGCAATGGAATACACCCTACACCCGAGCAGGCAGAACAGTGCTCGGGTAACCTACGATGATGTCACGGGAGACAGAGAGGGGATCGGATATGGGAGCAGACCATGGCAAGCCGGGCATCCCACAATGCCATCTGCCGCCGATGAGACTTGCAAGGGATCGACAAAAAGAGAACCGATGGGTGCTCGCTCGGTAAGGGTCCCTGGTAAGGCTGGGCTGTGCTGGGAGGGTTGGACAGCCATGGACGGACGGCCGTGTGTCATGACAGCAGAGGGTGGCAAGCGGCCCTCGATGTTCCCGTCGGTACTCTAGCTTGCCATGTGTTCCGCGGATCTGGCCGTTTCGCCGTTCTGTTGCCATGGTCTGGGCCCCGCCGTCGACCATAAGCGTCAGGCGGTGCGACGTGGAGAGGCATGGTGCACGTGACATGGCAATGGATGTACCCAGCCCAGGCAGCGCACCGTCGAATCGTTGCTTGGTATTCGAGCAAGCCGCGTGAAGAGGAGCAAAGCAGCCAGGCAGCGCGCGCGTCCATCTACCGTGGCCTCAGCCCCGATACCTTCACGCTGAATGCGAATGACAGGCGCCACCGACGGGAATAGAGAACTGCGGGATCGACGATCCGTCAAGTTCATTCCGGAAACGGCCTTAGCGCCTATCTGATCGATTTCTGAAAAGGCCATGTTTGTCCAAGCCCATTCTTAGCTTTCCCATGCCAGCCGTCCCACTGGCGACGCAGCCCAGCACCATAAGACCGCCCCCTCTCTCCCGCGACCCCTTCCTCTGCTGCTCGAAGAAATTCGCCACTTGTGCCACTGCTGCAGCCCCAAATCCTTGCCCTGCGGTCGCATCCATTCAACCATAACTGTCTGCTTGCAGCCTGCTGCCTGGCATTCACCTGGCGTCCCCCAAGCGCTCACGCCACGACTCGCGCATCGATCACAACGAAAACAGCAGCAACATCATCACCACCACCACGACCACCACCACCAACTGGGCCCTTCTCGTACTGCATCACCTCGCATACCACCTCGGTTTGAACCTACCGCTACATCACACGGCCTGTTGACCTTGCCCACCATGACAGAAATCGACGCCCCGCACAGTTTCGACTGGGCCAACGAAGCCTACGCTGCACTCAACGACAAGAACCGCATAGACAGCATGCAGCATCAAGCCAGCGATTGGCCATTCAGTGCATCGGATTCGATGTCCAAACCGTCTTTTTCTGTCCCTCCCTCCCTCCTCACTCACGCAGCTATCGAGCGCTACGGCCAAGTCACTCCGCCCGAGGAGCATTCACCTGCCGAGCCGTCTCATCGCAGCGAGTGCGAGAGCTCCATTCCAGTGGGACAGCGAAGGAATGAACTTCACTCTTCTCAAAAGCACACGCATGCGTCGCCGCCTGCACAACAGGCCCCTTCCCCAAAGCGTCGGCGCACTAGCAGACAAGCCTCGGCCAATCGGCCTCAGACGGTGACAGCACCCCACCAGGACACCAGCGACGCCCACCCTCCGAAGCGCAAGCGGGGAAGGCCCAAGGCGCAGTCGCAGCCGCACATGGTCGAGGCCTTGAATGTCGACGGCTTCCCCTTCCCGGTCTCGTTAGCCCGCCAATCGCATCTCGAAAAGAACCGCGTCGCAGCCCACAAGTGCAGGCAGCGCAAGAAGGAGTACATCAATGGGCTCGAAGGCCGAGCCCGCGACTTCTCCAACAAGAACAAGCTGCTCAAGGAAAATGTGGCGCTGCTACGCGAAGAGGTCCTCGGCCTAAAGAACGAGGTACTGCGCCACGCTGGGTGTGGTTTCTGGGCAGTGGATGAATACCTCGCTCGCTGCGCTGGGGACCTGCTCGGCATGGAAGCTCCCTCTATCCGTCCTAGTAATTCCCGGCAAAACAGCATCCATGGCGTAACCATGACTTCGGACCAATACCAGCGCCAGCACATCCAGACAGACGATACCATCTCCTTTGGCTCACGCGAGAGCGACGACTTTGGGGGCCTTGCGCTGCTCAAGGACTTCGACGACGATGACATGGAAGAGCTGGAAAAGATGATATAAAACACCCTCCGTGTTTCTGTCATCCTCCTCGGTTGAACCAGTTCTGCGCTACGACTACCCACTCCTTTTTTATGCCCCACCTTATGATACCCCTAAACATCAAGTCACGAAAGCTTGCTAGACATTTTCTTTGTTTCCGCCCTTTGCGATGAGCACGCGCAGCTGGGCTACCTCCTCCTCCTCCTGCTGCTGCTACGAAATTCTTACACGAGAAGTGAGCCGCACAGTGCTGAGAGCGGGCATGGCATCATTGGCACAATGTCAACTACCAGCAGCCATAGGCACAACATGTCAATTCAAAACACCTCAGACTCAAGCATGATTATTGAGAGTGGGACCATTGTAGTCCATACCTGAGAAACATAGCCTTCACCAAATAACACTACATAATTCTTCACGCTTGCTGCATTCGTTCTTCTTTTTTTTCCCTTCAGTTTACTGCCTATGTGTTGGTGATCGACTTGATCGGGAAGCAACTGAACACATATCAGGTATCTCAAGAGACGCGCTGGTGCGCTCATTGGGCCGGTCAGAGTAGGATTGATTGGTCGTCAAGATGCTGTTGTCTTCAAGTCACTTGGAACGGCACACAGGCTGCTGTACTTTGATCTCCCATGCCAGGCACCTTCTATTTCGCTCCAACAACAGCATGCCAAAAGCACACTACAGCTAGCCTCTTCCCTTCTCGCGCTGTTGCCGTGGTAGAGAAACCTAGGTAGCGTGAATCATCGCAGACGGTCCTCACTTTTGCATACCGTCGACAAAATCCAGCGCCGCCTCCCTCTCCACCACATCGATGCTACTCGTTTTATTCGAGTAGCTCACGCCATAGCAACGGTCCGCCACCAGCACCATCTCCGGCCGGAACGTCGTGCAGATGAACTGGCCTCCGCCATCGCGGTTCTTGCCGCCCTGTCCACTGAGCTTGTTGAGCATCTGCGCGACCGCCGTGCGGTACTGCGCATCGAGATTGGCATCGATTTCGTCAAAGAGGTAAAAGGGCGCGGGGTCGCACTTTTGAATGGCAAAGATGAGGGCGAGTGCGCAGAGGGATTTCTGGCCTCCGGAGAGCTGGCCAATCTTTTGCTGCTCGTCGTGCTTGGAGTTGAAGGAGACGGCGATGCTGACGCCGGTGTACTCGGCGACTTTGTTGCCCTTGTTGGCTTGTGTTTCCTCTTCGCTGTCGTCTTCGTCCGAGGCAGTGCCTCGCACATCGCGGTCGGATTTGCGGTTGATGATGAGCCGGCCCTGGCCAATGGGTACGAGCTGTTGGAATACCTCATTAAAGGCTTGTGCCACCTGTTTGAATGTACGGGCGATGGCTTCATCTTTACGCTGATCGAGCACGTCAATCAGGTTTTCAATAGACTTGCGTGAGCTGTCGAGTTCGGCGCGGCGCTCTGTGAGTGTTCGACGCTGTCGGGTGAAGTTCTCGTATTGTTCAAAGGCTTTCTTGTTGACGTGAGCGAAGTTCTTTAGGGCTTGATTGGCTTTGGTTAGTTCTTTTGTGATCTGCGCTTTTCATTAGTAAAATATATCCATTGCGGAATGTCCATGCATGCCTTCGTGGTGTCCCAACGCGCATATTTACGATGAACGTCTTCCGGCAGTGTACCGATTTCACGAATATCCCGTTTTACCTCAGCGAGGCGGTCAGTATGGCGATTGCGATCCGAATCCTTTTTTGACATTTGCAGCTCTTGCTTCTCCATTGCCTTGGCTAATTGTCGGTTGTTAGACTCCTTCTCTAGTCTCAAAGCCTCCAGCTCGCTCAGCTCGATCCTAATGTTTTCGATCTGAGCGTCCGTTTCCTGGATTTGTTGATCTAGTTCTGCCATGGTTCGGCTAACTGCCTGGAGTGCACGCTCCTGCTCCCTTAATTGCGTCGATTGGCTACTTGAGCCACCAGCACCGCCTTGCTGCGCCCGCAGACCATCGAGCCCCGGTTGCAAGTTCTCGTTAAGATCAAGTTCTGCTTCGACTTTCTGTGTCTGCAAAATAGTGCGCTCCTCCTTGATGCGTGCAAATTGCCGCTTGAGGTCTTGAACGGTGCTTGTAAGAGTAACAAGCATTTGTTCTTCATCACTCGAGAGTGCTTTTTCAAACTTGGAGGCAATCTCAGTCTCCCAGTCGCTCTGTTGCGCGCCAAGTTCATTGATAGCTGATTGTAGATCCACGGCGGCCCGTTGCTTCCTGGCTAGGGTATCCCGAATATCTTGAAGTGCTCTCTGCCTAACACGGAGTTCTTCTCGCATGGGCCCGTAGCTGTTGTCGCCCCTGTCTTTCTCGTGCTCCCGCCTTCGAACCTCGCTGGCGGCGGCTGTGAGTTGTTGTCGCTTGTGCTCCAGCTCCCTGTCGATCTCGCGTCTTCGTTGCTGTAATTCTTCGTATTGCGCGCGCATTTGCCTAACCTTCTGATATGCTCGAATTTTGGATTTGGAAGGATCGTGGTATCCTCCGCGGTATTGGCCTTTTCGCGAAGCATTGTCGCCATCCGGGGTGTAGGCTCGTACATTGTACTTGGTCGCATTACTCTTGCAGGCACTCAGGTCTGGACAGACAACGATTTTGCCAAAAACATGTTTGACTGCAGCAGCAAAGCGTTCGTCATACTTGAGCTTTGGGAGAAGTGGCTGCATGTCGCCGGTTGTCGGTATGTGCATTTCTGGGACATGTATGCGGTTGAGAGGGATGAACGTCAGCCGCCCGCCTTTGTCTTTAATAAGTCTGTCAATGAGCCGACTTGACACAGCGTCGTTTTCAACGACGACGTTGAAGAGAGCCCCTTCGGCTGCCGCCTCAGCCGCTGATCGGTATTTTTCATCGATCTCAAGGAGGTCAGCCACGGTACCGAAGACTCCTGGGAGGGCACCCTCATTTTGGTACCTTCGCAATGACTCAAGACCGCGACTGGTACCGTGGTCCAGTAATCTGGAAAAAGTACTCTCGGCTGTGCGTAATTCTGACTGGACACTCGAGAGGTCGCGGTTTACCTTATTTTGCTCTCGATAGAGATTCGTCTGCTCGTCGTTTACGGCCCGCTGAGCGTCTTTTGCTTTCTCGACCTGGGCCGCTAAGTTCACGCTGGCGTCTCCTTCGCTTTCTATAGATGATCTCAAATCTACAATTCCACTCTCGAGCTGCTCGATTTCGCTTTCCAGTTGTGTAATCTCTTCGTTGGTCTGCATGAGTATAGCCTTGCGCTGACTCAAGTTGCTATTGGCCCCCTCGATCTGCGTACGCAAGGCGTCATCTCGCTGCCGTTTGTTGGTGTAGAAGGCCGTGCGTCCCTGCTTTTCCTCCAGACGTTTCCGTTGGCCCTCAGCTTCTAGCAGTTGTGCCCGGACAGCCTCCTCCTCTTCCTTCTTCGCGGCGTACTGTGGGAGGAGCTGCTTCAGCTCTGATTCACGTGAATCAATCTGTTTCTGCAAGGCCTTAATCTGAGAATCGCGGTGCTTTTTCGACTGCTGCGCAACCGATTGATTATCCTGCAGACCCTTGAGCTCGAGCTCGATCTTGGCCTTCTGTAGCGCAGCTGTCTTGCGAGCTTGCTCAGACTGTACACGATCCCCTCGCAGAAGCTCAAGGTCAGATCGTTGTTTATTAATCGTGGTCTCGATTTGCGCAATGTCCGCTTCGTTCTGTATAAAAGCTGCCTCGTTGCTCTCCCGGATGTCGCGACCGTCGCTCTCGAGACGGTCAATCTTTTCTATCAACTCCTCAAGGTCGGCCTCTTCGCGTGATTTGAGCGTATACATGAGCGATCGGCGCTCGCGATCGTTTCTGCTCCACGCCTCCAACTCTTCTTTTTCGCCCTCGAGCTCGTCCAAGCGCTCATTGATTGAGGCCACAACCCCATCGATATTGCTGCACTTTCCGTCTGTTTCTGCGAGCAACCGGATACTGTCGGCACGTCGCGTCTCGTATACATTGGATCCCGAAATCTCCTTCAGGAGCTTCAGGCGCTCCGAGTCTTTCATGTTGGTCAGGGCGGTGACACGGCCCTGGGGCACAATGTAGTAGGGGTTCGATCGCGAGAAGCCGGCAGATTCCAGAATCTGCATGACTTCGGCCTTGGTGGCGTTCTTGCGATTGACCGAGTATTCGTCCTTCTTCGCGCCAATGGTCCGGCGCAGGAAAAACTCGGGCTTGCCAGTCTGAAAGCGATCCTCGGTGTTGTCGAAGCAGACTTCGACGTAAGCCGACATGACGGCAGATCCCGAGCCCTCGTGCAGCAGCGCCTGGCGCTCCTCGCGCTGCAACGAGTGGTAGTCGTCACCCAGCACGAAGCGCACAGCGGCGAAGAAGTTGCTTTTTCCGGAGCCATTGCGGCCGACAATGACATTGCAGTTGGGCGAGAACGGCTCGATTTGCATCTGGTCCTTGTAGCTCTTGAAGCCCTGGATGGTGATTTGCTTGATGTACCCCATGGCGGCGGTTGGGCGTGCCTCTTGCGCCGCGTCGAGGTGGGTCGGTTGGTTTTGTATTGGTCGCGCAGAGAATGAGTTTGCGATCGCGTGATGTCGTTCAGGTCATGACGGCGGGCGGGGTGAAGGTGTTGTGTTGGTGGGCGCGTCGCACCTCATGGCCCGCCTTCAGGACGCGTCAATTGTGGCAGGCGCGACTGGGTACTGGTAGGTAACTTAACACGCTAGCCCACCCTTTGCTTTTGGCTTACAAGTACTCCATCTCCACTCCATGCCCCTCATTACAGACACCACAGCATCTGCCTTCCGCAAGCCGACCATGAAAACGCTGCAATCCGAGGCTTCTAACATGCAGTTGGCAAACACATCGTACCGTACATTCCACTTTGTCCAGCAAACGCTGATCCGAGAGACCGCCCAGCACCCCTTCATCCACCTTGCTATCATCCCGTTCGAGCTCAGCTTGTTTCAAGCTTTAACTGACCTGTAGAGGAGAAAATACTCCAATAGCTGCGTGCAAGGAAGTGGTCGCAACGTGACTGTTAACGACGACCAGTTGGCTCCCAGTCAGCCAAGGGTTTGTACTAAGACAGTAAACCACGTCTCCTAGCACAGTCTCAAAGGCTGTACCAGCTGGCCCATAGCAAGGTACGCCGCCAGTAATGCCGCCGATTTGGACACTCGGATCGGAAGCGTTTTGATGTTGTACCTCGTCTTGCTGATGCTCCTCATCAAGCAAAAGTCGTGCAGCTTCTTTCTCCCAAGGCAAGGGGAGATCCATCCGATAGTAAAGTGATGATTCCTGGCCATTCTCCCTCATCTCCGAAGCTCGCTCGTTGCTTTTTCTCTTATTTTTACCTGGATTTTGCTGTCCCTCTGGGATGCTACGTCGAAAGCCTGCAGTCGAAGCTTTGATAAACCAAGACTGATCAAATGCTATTACCTTACTAGACTCAGGCAACATGACAATAGTCTGTTGGATAGCTGCATTGAACCCGTAGCTTGTGATTACACCAATCTACTGGCTGATTTGCCACAGGAGTACACGGCATCGGGGGTGTATTGGAGCTTGTTTTTGTTGTACCTACATGTGGCGGGATAGATACTCGGCAAGTCGTTAAGAAGTGCTAAGTTGGCATCTGTGTCCTCAGTCAGCGCCGCATCTAGAGTGACATGGGCAGTCCTTCCATCCATTGTAAAGGGGGCCAGATGCAGATTCTTCCTGTTGGTAATCTTGTGTCACCTGCCCAGGTGGGCCTTCTAGCAGTTTGGACCCTCGGCCTTTGCAGCCTTGTCCAATCCCATATTGAATCGAAGACGATTCGACTCAATATCATAAAAAAGGCGTCAAATCTCCACACCACTTGCGATGGAGTGTTGATCACAGTGCATTCGTACGTTGCGCGTGACCCCGCACAATGCAGGCTCGAGAAGGATATGCCGATTCGCTAGATAAGTCATTTGTGGGGTACTTCTACAGGGTGAATAGTCGAATTCTACTATAGCCAAGAGGTGGCCATACAAGACCACCACGCGAACCATGGACATGGGCCTAAAATCGCCATTCCCAAACTCAATCGGGAACCGCCACCTCCATGTAAAGGGGAATTCAGGAACAAGGAAGAAAGAGTGTAACTGTACTCGGATTTTGTCGCGTTAACAGGACTAAGATTGGGTCAGCTCAAGAGCCTGCAAGACATGCCGCAAGCGAAGTTAGTATTCAGAGCTAGCGTTGACTCAACCAAGAACTGATCATGGTGCAGAAATGAGATGCTCCGGCGAAGTACCTCGCTGTGCAAATTGTCAAGGAAATGGCATACAATGCGTCTATGAACAGGGACGGCGGGATCGTCTGAAGGAGTATGACCGCAACTTCCTAGATTATACCTTAGTGTAAGCTAATAGCTTAGAGACTTGGACTTGAATGCTTCCCTGTCCATGCTTCTGAGGGACCTGAGTGCCCGTGTGGATGAAGATGATCAAGAGATGATTCGGATAGCACTTGAAGAAGTAGGTGTGATCGTCTCAGTAAACAGAACTGTAGCTCATCTATCCCCTAGGTTGGAGACGACCTTATTTCTCATACGCGAGCCATGTCCGTGAAGTCGCAAGGGAAGAGGGCTTGCAGCGTGTCAGTTGTCCAAAAGAAACAAGGTGATCAATACGGGGAGGCTTCGGTGACCGCATCAGTAGGATCAAACGATAATGCGGATTTTCTGCGTGAAAACCTGATCCGGAATCAGGAAGCCATGGAGACTGGCTATATTGGCCAGAATTCCGAGATTCAATGGCTGCGCAGCGTTTAGCAGCAGTCAGAGTCAGGAAATCCAGATCCGCAGGGCCAGCCATATGGGCCTCCCGGCACGAGTCGACACGCCACCGATCAACGTTCAGCGGCGTTGCACCAACGAAGACAGAGGTCAAGGCCGGGATCGATGGGACATGTCAGTAAGTTCATGTAATCCGACACATCAGAGATATTCAACATTAACATGATATCTTATCCACCTGTAGCCGGTGCTACGTTTTATTTGGATAGCGACAATATTGATGTAGATATTGCAGTTGATCCTTACGAGATGCTAGATCTAGAACTTGCAGAACGAATTTTCAATTGATATGTAGAGACGGTGCATAGAACGTTTCCTTTAATGTCTACAAACTTTGAGGATCAGTTCCATAGGTACATTAGGTCGATTAAGAACGCACAAGCATTTCGCGTTCCCGATCAATGGCACGCAACAATGGTACACTAGCCCTTCCACACCTACCATGGTGCGTTTTGTCAACAGAGTAATAGTAGCTGATTTTTATTGAACTCTACCAGCAAGAAAATACGTCTTGCAAGAGCAGGACTGATCATGTTCCGTCCTAACTGGTTCAGTCACAGAGCGCTCGCCGACCCCGTGATTGCCTCTAGGAATTTGCTCTTCGCCATCGGTGCAAGATACTCGCACCTGATCAATGCTGAATGCAGTGGCGATGAACGAGATCAGTGAGTAACTTCACCCAGGTCTATTACAGACCCCTAAGCCAAAAATATTGTAGTTTTCGCAGTTTGCATTTAAGTAGAACGAGACTATGGGTGAATATTGGAGAGGGGGTTCCGCACGTGATACACGTATTCAAACACTGTGTTGGGTGCTTTCGACACTGTATTTTTGTGCTAGATTGGACTATAGTACAATGCATGACACATTTCATCCAGATTCTACAAGTGGAGTCTGTTATGATGAATTGGCTTGGTCAAGTACGATTGTAGCTCCCCTGTGGGTTCCATAAGCTGCCCTGGGGGGGGGAGAAGAATGCTTTCTAGTACATTCATCACGCCCGCCATGAATTCAAATACTTTATACCCGTGATGTACGCGGAGAATAAGATGTAATTTGTGCCTTCGTAATCTTGCACGCCCAAGTAGGGGACTCCACAGTGTCTAAGCCACGTCTGCCCAGCTATAGCCCGGTGAAATAGCGAAGCAGATCAATCCTCCCGTGAAGACAAGCGAGTCATCTATTGCTCCGCTATCTCTCTATTTCAGGAAAAGTGAGCGCACTTGCCATCTTCACTACGGCGCCCCCCTCCCATCCCTCGCCCACACAAACGACAGACGGCAGACCGAAGAGCGAATCCGTAAAACGCCACACCGTCTAGACCAGCAATGCTATTTGTTTCGTCAATTAGCATACCTGAAGTCTTACCACGCGGCACATGGTCGAGCTAGACCGCGCGTGCACGCCAATTCTCCACCCTTAAAGATATTCGTCATCCAGCTCCACGTCCGCCTTGAGCTGTATCTCAGGTAGCGCAACGGCACGGCTCTCTTCCCCCAAGATATCCGTCAGTGCGATGCCGTGCTCTGGCAATGCCGCCATAGCCGTCAGCAGATCCTTTTCGTGGAAGTTGCGCAGCCGATCGTGGCTCTCGATGGTTGCGCCCAGATGGTAAAAAGAAAACTTGATGGTCACGTTAATGGAGGCCCAGTTCTGCACCATGATTGAAATGGCGCGGGAGAGCTGAGGGTCGTCGTTGAGGTCTTGGAGGACGGGGCGCAAGAGAGACCGAATGCATAGGTGGATCTCGTGGAATGGGCTGTGGTTCGGCGCGTGAAAGTGATGGAATAGGCTGTCTAGCCAGGCCAGTGGCAGAGCGTCTAGTCGGAGGTAGATGCGCAGAACATCAGTGTCACCGTGGAGCGCAGTCGTTATGTCTTTGAGCCGGCGAGCCGCTTGTGTGGCTGTGAGGGTTGCGGCCAGGACGCCGGCGGCTGAAGACTGGTTGAATTGCTCCTGTAGATTGGCGAGGAAGACTTCCGGGCTCGCTGGAAGTGCGATAGAAGTAGTCCCCTGGCTGAAAGTTGACGGGGTACTACTGGTAGCGTGCGTAGGGGACGTGGGGCTTGTGGTGCCATGTGAAGTCCCAAAAGACCGTGACGGAGGAGCATTTGCGAGCCGATCACTCCCAGAGCTGCTATGAAATAAATCCATGTGATCGATAGGCTTGGTCGTACGGATAGGGCGAGGCAAGAAGCAATGGGAAGCGTGTTCGTTATGCTGCTCCTTCACGGGTGAGTATCAGCACGTTGAGCACAAGAAGCAAACAGGGCTTGAAGCATTCTTTTATCGGTGAAAGGGTGATTCAGACACGCGACCGAAACATGATGGGTGAACCCATGGCCCGTGGTTTCTTGTGCTGCGTATTCAGAGGGCAATATAGAACAGCATTACCATGGCCCGTTCTGCATGTAGCAGACGGCAAGTTTCGATATCGCATCCGTGAAATGATGTGACCGAAAAGAATCCCGCCGTTCCGCGAACTCTTGTTGGAGGATACTTTGAACTGCGATCAAGACCCAAGGAGGGTTCTCGCAGTCCCTTTGAGTACTCCGTTCTACCATGTGCGAGCCTCCTCTATCGGCGGGCAGTGGACCGCAGGCTGTGTGGCTTGCCCGAGCTCGAGACAGCGCCAATGGCGTCTGAGCAGCAGAGAGTGGCTGGTGCTCTGAGGCCGACGAGTTTAAACTAGCCTGTAGACGGCTGCATGTTGATGCCGAGGTGACGGTTGGGTGGCAGCGGCGTACGTTCCAGCGCACAGAAAAGCTAACGGAGGCGGGTTTTCACGAGCGAAGGCGCTAACGTGTTAGCTCGGCTGGGAGCTTTGTGACGTCAACGCGTGCTTTGGATCCCAGCTCCTGCGGTATGAACAGCCTTCCCCGCAGTTTTGCTTCCTGTATGTATACCCTCTGGCGGCCTTGGTTTATTGTAGTTCGCACCTTGCAACATGTCTTCTAGCAAATTACCAGACAGGGTGGACTATGTCTACGACTCACAGCTGGTACGTTGTGGGCGCCTGTGGCAGGGGAGCCGAACTGACTGTCGTCACGCATAGGATGCATTCACTCTCTACCACCTGTCGCGTCATACAAGTAGCCACAATGTGGCAGGGCCTGCACTGCCTGCTCTTGGTCACGCGCTCTCTGGAGCATGCGGCACCGCCGTGTCGAAGCTCCTCACCTACCCTCTCGACATTGTCATTACGCGTCTGCAGGTCCAGCGCCAGCTACAGCGCCACTCCAAGCACCCACACTACGACGGTATCCTCGACGCGATAGAGAAGATATATGAGAGGGAAGGCGGTCTACAGGCATTCTACAATGGAGTCTTCCACGAGACGGCCAAGGGCGTCGCGGACAGCTTCCTATTCTTCCTTGCCTATTCTTATGTCCGCGAGAAGAGGCTGACCGCGCGAGGCTCCGGTAGAAGCTTACCCGCGCTCGAAGAGATTGGCGTGGGAGTGGTGGCAGGCGCCTTCTCCAAGTTCTTCACGACGCCGATACAGAACATCGTTACCCGCAAACAGACTGCAGCGATGCTGAGCCAGCAGTCAGGGCCTGCTATACCACCATTGTCGAGGACAAGAGATATTGCCTCGGAGATCAGGCGTGAGAAGGGTTGGCAAGGCTTCTGGTCTGGCTACTCGGCTAGTCTGGTACTGACGCTCAACCCGTCCATCACTATGTTACTGCACAAAGTTCTCCTACGACTGCTAGTACCCAGAGCAAGCCGCCAGGATCCGGGTGCGCGTACCACCTTTCTACTGGCAGCCATCTCCAAGGCGCTAGCCTCGACGGTCACCTACCCATTTTCGTTGGCAAAGACACGCGCACAAGTATCCTCACAAAAGCCCACAGCCTCACAAGGCGAGACATCAGAACCCAAGGACCCGGCCACCTCATCGTACCCACAAGCAGTAAAAGCAAGACAGCGCACTGCCTTCAGCACCATCCTTCGCATCGCACAGACGGAAGGTCTGTGGGCGCTGTACGAGGGCCTCGGTGCTGAGGTCCTCAAAGGCTTCTTCTCGCACGGCATTACCATGCTCATGAAGGACCGTATCCACGGTGTCATCATCAGCTTGTATTACACCATCATGCAATCATTGAAGAAGCTGCCCAGTGTCGAGGAGCTGTCCAAGACGGCCTCCGATGAGGCCAGACACGTCTACGACCAAGGCAAGGATCAGGTGAGCGATGCGTACACGAAGAGTGTCGAGGTGGCAAGCCATGCTGGGGACAGGGTCAGGGAGGCGGTGATAGAGGCCCCGCAGCAGACGCAAAGCATGGCAGCAAGGGGCGCAAAACAGGTTGGCGAGGCAGCCAGCTCTGCATCGTCTACCATGAAGAAGGCTGCGCAGTCGGGCGTAGAGCAGGCAAGCAGCGCACAGGAATCGGTGAGCAATGCAGCCCGTCAGGCCAAGGATGCTGTGCTGGATGCCGACGTGAGGGACATCGATGGCCCTGATACGGGGACCAAGGAGTAAAGGCAACGACGTTGCGACTGTGCCATTTGCCGCAATTTGTAATCGCTTTCCTAGCGGTCCTTCTCCATGTATATACACAGGCGGTAGCAAGCGGCGGATTGGTGTGGAGTTTTTGGATGAATCAAAACGTATCGCGATGCGAACTAGACTTGGGCTTGACCGGCAGCGGGTGGCATGAGATGCACTGATGCAGGCTGCAGGACAGATAGCGAGCTCGTGCCCCGAAGAGGTGGCCATGGCATCAGCTGCCGTGTGTTCGGGCGGGCTAGAGCGCGGCTGGGCGTCACGTGGCAGGGACAGGAGCACGTGCGCCGCCTGTCAGGGCGCCGATGGGCAGGGATGGGCGGTTCCTGTAGAAACTGGCCCTTGCGCTAGCCCCGACGCCCGCAGCCGGCTTCCGTGCTGTCATGGCACTTTGGGCGCAACAACACTGCGCACTGCACACGAACCGCCGAACCACTAACCACTAACCCACACAGGCACAGGGAACCCTACAACATCTACAACAACCACAACAACGAACAGCAGCAGCACGCCTGCGAGCACACGCGGCGGGATCCCGAGTGGCTTGCAGCGCATGCGCCACCACAGCCCAACCGCATTCGGCCGTGAAATCAACACAGAACCGGCGAGGAAAGAGCGAGGCAGCCACGACCAGCACGCCCACTCCCCCCCTCGTACCCTACACCGCCCCTGTGCTGGGCGGCCTGCGACTGCGCAAACCTTGTGCACGTCGACTGTCCTCCACCCAGACCTTATTCTGACGTACGCTGCCCCGCGCTGCCCCGCTGCCATCCTCTCCTGAGTGTGGCTGACAGCCGGGTTCGCAGCCACTCCGCCGCCATGGCCGGCGACATGCCCCCCTCCTCACCGTCGGGCGCCGCCTGGGGCAGCGTCCAGGAGGAGCTGGCGTACTACAAGGCGCAGTACGAGACGCTGGAGGCCGAGCTGCACGAGTTCCAGACGTCGAGCAAGGAGCTCGAGGCCGAGCTGGAGCGCGATGTCGAGGAGAGCGAGAAGCGTGAGCGGAAGCTACAGGAGAAGGCTGAGCGGCTGGAGTTTGACGTGGAGGAGTGGAAGGTACGTGGGACCCGGGCGGCTCCGAAAGCACCACCGCAGACGGGAGCTGACACAGGCGTCTAGGCCAAGCACAAGCAAAGCAAAGCCGAGGCCTATAACGCTCAGAACACGCTGCAAAAGGAAATCACCACCCTGCGCGACGCCCAACGGACCCTCCAGCTCCGGCTGCGCGACATTGAGGTCCAGAGCGACGAGCACGAGCGCCAGGCCCGCAACCAGACGTCTTCGCTCGAAGACGTCGAGTCCAAGTACAACGTGGCCATTGAGCGGGGCGTCCTGCTTGAAGAGGAGCTGCGCATCGGCGAGCAGGAGCGCGAGAGCCTGCGCATAGAAACACAGCGGCTGCGAGACGAGTTGTCGGACCTGCGCATCGAGACGGAGATTGTGCAAGAGAAGCTCCGCATCGCAGAATCCACCATCGACCGCTTCCACCAGCGCAAGGTGTCCAACCATATTGCAAGCGATGCCTTGCGCCCACGCTCGCCCATCTCCGAGGCCGACACTTCGGCCACCACGCTTTCGTCTCCCACAGCTGCCTCGACCCCGCCACACTCCAAGACCGAAACCCTCGTTCGCGACACGACACCGCCCTCGCCGCCCCTCTCCGACGCACCCCTCACCACGCCGCGCGTACCCTCGACTCCCCTGCCGAGGCGGAAAGTCTCTGCGGCGGTGGCTGACCCTGCTGCCACACCGAGAGCTGGAGCCTACTCATCGCGACCTCCACGGCATTCGAGGGGCCCAAGTTTGTCCCTGACTTCCCGGCCAGTCGTGGGCACCAGCGGTCGTACCACTCCCTCGATTCGAACGACCGCGCCACAACGGCCACCTGCGCGACCGAGCACGGGAGGCCCTGCCGCGCCCGCTGGTCTGCCCAGGTCAGGCTCTCTCTATCAGATTCGAGGGCTGATTGGCAAGATGCAGAAACTCGAAGAACGAGTCTATTCTGTGCGCTCCAAGCTGCCGGCTCCCACCAGCACACCGCCACGAGCCAGCCCGCGCAACGGCAGTGCCATGGGACACCACGTGCCGAGCACCGTGACACTGAGGAGCTCCAGAAAGCGGACGTCGCACGCGTCGACGACTTCGTCCATCAATGAGGCTTCCCAATCGGGAGTAAGCCGGCTCTCGTTTGGCGTTGCCAGTTCTCGAGAAGCATGCAGCAGTCGGCCCAGCAGCCGAGCGTCCATATGCTCATTGCCAGGGGCACCGCGACCAGGAAGCAGGAGCAGTAATCGCACGCCGCTGGGCCATTACCCGTCTGGTTCCATAGGCGGGATCGACGGGCGGCTGGCGCGCCCACGGAGCTCTATGAGCGGCACGATGAATGGCCACAGTCACGTCCCGTCCACGTCGTTTTCCATGTCGCTTCGAGACAGCGAGACAGGCAGTACCAATGATGGAAGCAACGTGGCGACACCCATGGGCCGGAGACTGACCATGGAGAAGACGACGGGGATTCCCACACCGAGTGGGCTGCCCAGACGACAAAGCGGAGGACGGAGGATCAGCGCGTCAGGCTTTGGGTTTGTAGACAGCGTAGGCATGGGACCTCCCGCCAAGCCGCGTAAAATGTCTACCTATAGCGAGGAAGAGACGTTCTAGCGCTCATGGGAAGTGGGAGAGGAGAACGAGAGAGAGAGAGAGAGAGAAACATCAATACCAAATCTTTTTTTCGTTTGTCACTGGGCATGATGGAGCGAGGGGAGTTGATGGGAGTGATGGGAGTGAAAGGGTGGTGCTTTTGGTATTGGAATCGTGGTAGCGCGATGCCATGCACCCAGTGCCTACGTACAGTATTACCTAGGGACTATGTATGTACATACTGTACCTACGTACAGTATTACCTAGGGACTATATATGTACATACTTATGTGCCTGTGCACATGGATCCATGGAGAGTAGGTACATACTACTATGCACATCCCAACGTCATGCGTCATGCGCCCAGGGGCCTCTCGTCAGCGGCGACTCGAGGGGCTGATTGGCCCCGGTGGCGACGGAGTCCGGACGTGCCGTACGCTTTGATAGGTAGAGGCAGTACTGCCTACACGACACACACTACGGTGGCTCGTCGGAGAAGAGGAGCCGGACAGGCCAGGCCAGGCTGATTTGCCCTCCCCTACCCGATACCCTCTGGAGTGAGTGACTACGAGCGACTAGGGAAACCCGCTTGTTGGGAACCACCGTGGATCGCCGCGACAAAAGCGGAGTCGTCGTCGTGCCTGTTGGGCATAGCGAGGGCTCAACGTCTTTGTGCGTCAAAATGGGGGGCGCCAAAGAAAAAATCGGGGCGTCGGGCCTTCTTGTGGGCGGTAAACGTCTGCCGTATTGGGCGTGTCACGATGCTGTTCGGGCGTCCGGCCGGGTGCCGAAAGACGAGCGGCGGGTGGGGGGAAGGATGCAGAGCCTTGCCTCTCTGGGCGACGTGCTCAACGAAGTTCTCGGAAGACGATCGAGGTACTAAAGACTTGCTGTGCCTGCCAAAGGAGAATACAACACGTAGCCCGAAGCGAACCTCACCCCCTCCCCTCCTTCCCTCCTTCCCTGCCTACACCTTCACTCTCTGCAAGTGCCGATTGGCACTAGTACCACTACGCCTCCCACGCCTCCCACTCCTCCTACCTATACTACGCCTCCTCCTCCTTCTCTCCTCCCAGGCTCAGCAACCACCGCCTGCCTCCCCTCCCATTCCCAGCAGATACACACACAAACACACGATTCACTACGTTGTCGGGTCCCAGAGGCATAGATATCTACATCATTTGGCCCCCGCTGCCCGCCATCTACCCGTCCTCTACGCAGCCCCACGCCCGCCCGCGTGGAATCTCTGCCCCGACACACCATGGCTGCTGCAGCGGCACAAAACGGCGCCCGTGGCTCGCCGGCTGTTAATGGCGGCTTGGGCGAACGGGCTGCGCATCTGGCGCCGCACTTTATCGGCGGAAACCACCTCAACGCCGCCGCGCCGGGCAAGGTCAAGGACTTTGTCGCCGCCCACGACGGACACACTGTCATTACCAATGTTAGTGGCGCATTCGGGTGCGGGGAGCAGATGCTGCAGTCGCTGACGTGGGCAATGCGCAATAGGTGCTAATCGCGAACAACGGCATTGCCGCCGTCAAGGAGATCCGTTCCGTGCGGAAGTGGGCGTACGAGACGTTTGGCGACGAGCGGGCCATTCAGTTCACCGTCATGGCTACGCCCGAGGATTTGCAGGCCAATGCCGAGTACATCCGCATGGCCGACCAATATGTCGAGGTGCCCGGCGGCACCAACAACAACAACTACGCCAACGTCGAGCTGATTGTCGATGTCGCCGAGCGCATGAACGTGCACGCCGTATGGGCAGGATGGTGCCTAGTCCCTCCCCCCAAAAATTCTGCTGTGATGCGTCGCTGACGAGGACTGCTTAGGGGCCATGCGTCAGAAAACCCAAAACTGCCTGAATCGCTCGCAGACTCGCACAAGAAGATTGTCTTCATCGGGCCCCCCGGCTCAGCCATGCGCTCGCTGGGCGACAAGATCTCCTCCACCATTGTTGCACAGCACGCCAAGGTACCGTGTATTCCGTGGTCCGGCACAGGCGTCGACGAGGTCCTGGTCGATGAGAAGGGCATCGTCACCGTCCAAGATCACATCTACGAGCAAGGCTGCACCAAGTCGTGGCAAGAGGGCCTGGAGAAGGCAAAGGCTATTGGCTTCCCCGTCATGGTCAAGGCCTCGGAAGGCGGTGGTGGCAAGGGCATCCGAAAGGTCGACAACGAGGAAAGCTTCGAGCAGCTATACAAGGCGGCCGCTTCGGAGATCCCGGGATCGCCCATCTTCATCATGAAGCTTGCGGGTAGTGCGCGCCATCTGGAGGTCCAGCTGCTCGCAGATCAATACGGAAACAACATCTCCCTTTTCGGACGCGACTGTTCGGTCCAGCGACGTCACCAGAAGATTATTGAGGAAGCGCCGGTTACCGTTGCTGGCTCCAAGACGTTCCAGGAGATGGAGAAGGCGGCCGTGTCGCTCGGCAGACTGGTCGGCTACGTTTCCGCCGGTACCGTGGAATATCTCTACTCGCACGCTGATGACAAGTTCTACTTCCTCGAGCTAAATCCCCGTCTGCAGGTCGAGCATCCCACCACGGAAATGGTGACGGGCGTGAACCTCCCAGCCGCCCAGCTCCAAATCGCCATGGGTCTGCCCCTGCACCGGATTCGCGACATTCGATTGCTGTATGGCGCCGACCCGCACACCAGCTCCCCAATCGACTTTGACTTTTCCACCGAAGGCAGTGGCCAAACACAACGACGACCTACCCCCAAGGGCCACTGCACAGCCTGTCGTATCACATCGGAAGATCCTGACGAGGGCTTCAAGCCCTCTGGCGGTACCATCCACGATCTCAACTTCAGGAGTAGCTCCAACGTCTGGGGTTACTTCTCCGTCAGCTCAGCAGGTGGTATTCACAGCTTCTCCGACTCGCAATTCGGGCACATCTTTGCCTATGGCGAGAACAGGCAAGCTTCGCGGAAACACATGGTGGTCGCACTCAAGGAACTCAGCATTCGCGGTGATTTCCGGACCACGGTCGAATATCTCATCAAGCTGCTCGAGACGCCTGCCTTTGAGGACAATACCATCACAACGGGCTGGCTCGACGAGCTCATCTCCAAGAAGCTGACCGCCGAGCGTCCGGATCCCATGATTGCGGTCATCTGTGGTGCGGTCACCAAAGCACATGCTGCGAGCGAGGCTTGCATCAGCGAGTACAAGGCGAGCTTGGAGAAGGGCCAAGTACCCTCCAAGGATGTCCTCAAGACGGTCTTTCCCATCGACTTCATCTACGAAGGCTTCCGGTACAAATTTACCGCCACCCGCTCTACCATTGACAGCTTCACGCTCTTTGTCAACGGATCCAAGTGCTCGGTGGGCGTCAGGGCACTCGCTGACGGCGGCTTACTCATTCTCCTTAGCGGCAAGTCACACAATGTCTACTGGAAGGAAGAGGTTGGTGCGACTCGTTTGTCCGTTGACGGCAAGACCTGCTTGCTCGAACAGGAGAACGATCCTACCCAGCTACGCACACCGTCTCCTGGTAAGCTCGTCAAGTTCCTCGTGGAAAACGGCAGCCATGTCGGCAAGGGCCAGCCCTTTGCCGAGGTCGAAGTCATGAAGATGTACATGCCCTTGATTGCAGCTGAGGCTGGTATGGTGAATCTCATCAAGCAGCCCGGCGCCGTCCTCGAGGCTGGTGACATTCTCGGTGTCCTGGCGCTGGATGACCCGTCCAAGGTCAAGTCAGCTCAGAACTTCCTTGGTCTGCTTCCCGACCTAGGCTCGCCTCAAGTCATGGGAGCCAAGCCTCCACAGCGATTTGTCTACCTAGTCCATATTCTCCAAAACATTCTCCAGGGTTTCGACAACCAAGTCATCATGCAGAGCACGCTCACTGAGCTGGTCGAAGTTCTCCGCGATCCAGAGCTGCCTTACGGCGAGTGGAATGCTCAGGCGTCTGCTCTGCACGCACGCATGCCGCAGAAGCTAGACACGATGTTCTCGCAGATTGTGGACAAGGCGCATAGCCGCAAGCTTGAGTTCCCTGCCAAGGCCCTCCACAAGGCTTTCCTCAAGTTTGTTGACGAGAATGTTGCCAAGGGCGATGCTGCTCTTTTGGTATCGGCACTGGCTCCCTTGGCCGATGTCATCACTCGTTACTCTGACGGTCTCAAGGCTCACGAGTACAGCGTGATGATCAAGTTCTTGGAGCAGTACTGGGACGTTGAATCGCTCTTCTCCTCGCGCGCATCGCGTGACGAAGAGGTTATCCTCAAGCTCCGTGACGAGAACCGCGATAACATTACCAGTATTGTCCACACGGTGCTCTCGCACGCCAAAGTATCCGCCAAGAACAATCTCATTATTGCCATTCTGGATCTCTACCGTCCCAACAGGCCCGGCGTGGGCAACATCGCTAAGTACTTCAAGAGCTCGCTCAAGAAGCTCACCGAGCTGGAGTCGAAGCAGACTGCCAAGGTATCCCTTAAAGCGCGCGAAGTCCTCATTCAATGCGCTATGCCATCCTTGGAAGAGAGAACCGCGCAAATGGAGCACATTTTGCGGTCGGCTGTGGTTGAGTCCAAATATGGCGAGAGCGGATGGGAGCATCGTGAGCCCAACTTCGACGTTATCAAGGAGGTGGTGGACTCTCGGTACACCGTTTTCGATGTGCTGACGCAGTTTTTCGTCCATGCAGATCCTTGGGTTGCTCTCGCTGCACTCGAGGTATACACTCGCCGAGCCTACCGCGCGTACCAGCTCCAAAACATCAACTACCACAATGAGGGTGAGCAACACTGCTTGCTCTCTTGGGACTTCATTCTCCGCAAGGTTGGCGAGGCTGAATATGGCCTCGCTGTGGAGCCATCCGAGCCCGGCACGCCTAGCACGCCCGGGTTCGAGCGTCCTCATCGCATCCAGTCGCTCAGTGACATGACCGCTTGGCAAAACCGGTTGGACGGGGAGCCCTCGAGAAAGGGTGTTGTCGTACCCGTTGAGTATTTGGATGATGCCGACGAACTCATCAGCAAAGCACTGGCCCTATTTCCTAACGTTGGCACCTCGAACAAGATGGGCGGAGTTAGCCTGAAGCAAGGGATGAGCTTGAAACGTACTCCCACTTCCGGACTCGTTGACATCAAGTCTTCCGATGAACTTACGGGCGTACTGAACATTGCTGTCCGCGACATTGAAGGATTCGACGACAAAGAGATCCTAACGCGCATCAAGCCCATTATCGAAGACTACAAGGAGGAGTTGTTGTCACACCGGATTCGCCGCATCTCGTTCATTTGTGGCCACAAGGATGGCACCTATCCCGGCTACTACACGTTTCGTGGGCCCAGATATGAAGAGGATGATAGTATTCGTCACGTCGAGCCCGCCCTCGCCTTCCAACTCGAGCTTGGCAGACTTTCCAAGTTCGACATCAAGCCCGTCTTCACGGAAAACCGCAATATTCATATTTACGAGGCGATTGGCAAAGGCGCTGAGAGCGACAAGCGCTACTTCCTCCGTGCCGTCGTACGCTCTGGACGTCTTCGTGAGGAGATTCCTACGGCGGAATACATGATCTCTGAAACAGACAGGTTGATGACGGACATTCTCGATGCTTTGGAGATTGTCGGCACTTCGCAAGCTGACATGAACCATATCTTCATCAACTTCTCTCACGTGTTCCCGCTCAACCCCGGGGAGGTTGAGGAGGCCATTGGCGGTTTCCTGGAGCGATTTGGTCGACGACTGTGGCGTCTTCGTGTCACAGCTGCTGAGATCCGCATCATTGTGACGGATCCTGCGACCAACATCCCATACCCGCTCCGTGTCATCATTACAAATACCTCTGGATACGTTATTCAAGTCGAGATGTACGCGGAGAGAAAGACGGAGAACAACAGGTGGCTGTTCCATAGCATTGGTGGCACTACCAAGATCGGCGCGCTCCATCTCCAGCCCGTCTCAACACCTTACCCGACCAAGGGCGTGCTACAACCCAAGAGGTACAAGGCCCATCTTATGGGCACGCAGTATGTCTACGACTTCCCCGAGCTCTTCCGACAAGCCACGGAGAACAGCTGGGACGCGGCTGTTGCCAAATTCCCCAACCTCAGGGATAAGCGACCGGCGAAGGGCGAATGCACAGAATACTACGAGCTTGTCATGGACGATACCGACAACTTGGTCGAAGTTGCTCGTGACCCTGGATCCAACACCATTGGCATGGTCGGTTGGATCGTCACCGCCCAGACGCCGGAGTACCCTCGTGGTCGCCGCTTCATCATCATTGCCAACGACATCACCTACAAGATTGGATCGTTTGGACCCCAGGAAGACAAATTTTTCCACAAGTGCTCGCAGCTTGCGCGAAAGCTTGGCATTCCTCGCATCTACCTTTCGGCCAACTCGGGTGCGCGCATTGGTCTTGCTGAGGAGCTCATCCCTCACTTCTCGGTCGCCTGGAAGAATATCGACAGGCCCGAGGCTGGATTCGATTACCTTTACCTGACACCTGAAAAGTATGAGCACTTTGTTGACGGCAAGCGGAACGATGTCATCTGCGAGAAGATTGATGTTGATGACGAGACGCGCTTCAAGATAACGACCATCATTGGTGCCGAGGATGGCCTTGGTGTTGAGTCGCTGCGTGGCTCGGGTCTCATCGCCGGTGAGACGTCGAGGGCTTACGAGGACATTTTCACCATTACTTTGGTCACTTGTCGCTCAGTCGGTGTGTAGTTTCCCCATGACACCTATCGTGTGGATTCTGTTACTAATGCTGCTCTAGGTATCGGAGCCTACCTGGTGCGCCTGGGCCAGCGTGCGATCCAGATTGAGGGACAACCCATTATTCTCACAGGTGCTCAGGCAATCAACAAGTTGCTTGGACGCGAAGTGTACACCTCCAACCTGCAGCTTGGAGGCACTCAGATCATGTACAGGAACGGTGTTTCACACATGACGGCCGATGATGACTTCCAGGGCGTGTCCAAGATTGTCCAATGGCTGTCTTACGTGCCCGACAAGAAGGGAAGCCCTATTCCCATCTCTCCCTCTTCCGACAACTGGGACCGTGACATTACCTACTACCCGCCAGGCAAGGCTGCGTACGACGTCAGGCATCTGATTGCCGGTAAGCAGGACGAGGATGGCTTCCAGGCCGGTCTCTTCGATAAGGGCTCGTTTGAAGAGTCCCTCGGCGGCTGGGCCAAGACCGTTGTTGTTGGCCGTGCTCGTCTTGGTGGCATTCCTATCGGTGTCATCGCCGTTGAGACACGTTCGGTGGAGAATGTGACGCCGGCTGATCCGGCCAACCCCGACTCGATCGAGCAAGTCGCATCAGAAGCCGGCGGTGTCTGGTACCCCAACTCTGCGTTCAAGACTGCACAAGCGATCAACGATTTCAACCACGGGG
>Ga0182211_1000081_pt1 | contig 24969 bp, 21 predicted proteins | sample G5R1MG_20_FD_129660 | JGI IMG/M metagenome (GOLD analysis project Ga0182211, IMG submission 129660) | Switchgrass phyllosphere microbial communities from Michigan, USA - G5R2_MAIN_03OCT2016_LD1 MG | ecosystem: Host-associated > Plants > Phyllosphere > Phylloplane/Leaf | place: USA: Michigan... | reverse complement strand
TCCGCCCTGGTGTTTAGTTCCTCCCGCCCTCCCCCCCCCCCCCCCCAAACCCCCCAAACCCGGCGTTGCAAGACGTCTGGCGTATTGTTCACCACAAGATTCGGGCTTCGGCAATCGCATCCCGCTGTATCGCATCTGGCGGTAAAATCCTTCCCGGCCTTGTCGCGGGCGGGTGTGCCACACGGTAGCATCGGCCCCGATCCTTTCGGCACGGCAAGGAATCCAGCAGGACCGTGTGCCATCGAAGCCACGCCTCGTCACTTTCTCAACACCAAAAATCACACACCACTACCCTGACCACACACCCGTATCAAGGCGAGATGCATGCCCGGCCCTGCGTCATCCCGGCAACATCCGTCTCCACCTTAGCGCCCTGACCGTCTGGCTGCAGCAACAGCAAACGCGGCATTCCATTCCAACCACTCACCTCCGCAGTGCCACCTTCTCTTCTGAAATCACAACTCCGCCCCACCAAGCCAACCGGAGAATTTGCTTCAGCCCCCAAGTCTGCTAGCTCCCTCCTTTTCCGGGCCCCGTTTTCTTTTGTGGGGGGGAGGGGGAGGCGGGCGCGGGACTCACCTCTCTTAGGCAGTAGATAGATGCCTACCTCGCTATCTTGACAGACAGACAGACAGACAGACAGAACGCACTACAGCTTGGCTAACGCACTCACCCCCGCCAGATTCAAAGTCATGGACGACGAGCGCATCAGCGACGACCTCGCGGCGTGGGCCTGCTTCCGCCTCGATCGCTGCCAGCCGGGTCTGCGCATCCTGCATCTCTACGACGCCAACGGCGTTATCAGCAAAGGCGTGCTGTTGGTGCGGATCGGCAAGACGGTGAGCCTGGAAAGCGCTTGACGCTGCTGTAGGGTTGCGGATCGGGGTGTTCAGTGTGGTGCAGAGCTGCGTCCGCTAATTGTGGTTGTTGCGTAGGTTTTCCCCATGGGCAGGCGGATGGCTAGGGGTATGGTGGCGGCGAAGGGGGCGCGTGTGGATAGGGGCCAGGAGAAGGCGACGCAGAGGGATAGGAGGAAGAGGAACACAGGGAACGTCCATTGTAAGGCGGCACGTCTTGGTGGGTGAGAGCGTGCAGGCCTTGCCTACGATTCTGTCCATGGCTGGCCAGCCTTTGCGTGTAGGCAAGATATTTCCATCCAAACTTGAACACGACCCAAAAAAAATGAGCAGCTGGCGCGTTGACGGTTTGGTGTTGATGTATATGGTGGTAGTCTTCTTGTCGGACGCACTACAATACACCTCACCTTCCATCTCCGAGCAGTCCTCGATACCCTTCTTTCATCTCGAGTGACAATTCACACAAGAGACTCTATCCCAACGCTATCTCTCCTCCATCACAGTACCAAGACGTTGGCGCACGCCCACGTAGTACCTACCTACCGACCGACCGACCGGCCTACTACCTACCTCCTTACCGCCTTTCCGGCCTACCTACCATCGAGCCCCGTCTTCATAGTGCGCACCCGCTCCCGCTAACCCCGGTTGTATCTACCAAATGCCAGTATGCGAGCCCAAGAGAAATTATGTGCACAGACATCTACCCATGGACCAAACTACATGTATACTGCCGTTTTTGAGGGCGAAGCGCATCTTCCTCGCATACCATGGACTTGGTGTATTTTGCGAAAGGAGGGGGTAGGCGCGTGGACAAGGGGCGGATACGCCATGTGTGTGCGACGGTCAACGCTGGTTGTACATGATAAGATAGTGTTGGGCTGGGCTGGACCAATGTATGGAACGGAGCGTAGCGTAGCGTACTATGTAGTAGTGGTGTGATGGTGGTGTACATGCCAAGTAGTTTTCGTGGTAGTAAACTCTCATGCTTCTCAAAGTCTGGTTGTGCGGTGTGATGCTGCATGTTGGCGATTCTGGAATGATTGGTGTGGGGAATATTGACAGCCTGCGCTGTTTGGTTTAGTAAAAGGCGATGTTGATGCAATGGGTACGTAAAGTTTCCTGGAAGCGTGGATGGCAATTACCTCCAACTACCGCATTCTGCTCACGAAGAGCCTTCTGTACTTGGTAAGGTTCCGGTATGGTGATCATCCACGATAACACCAACGGGTAGGTCATGTGGGCCGAATCGAGTGCGGTGACCCAATCCTTGGACCTTATACCACCGCAGAGTGCAAGGTACAACAGCCTAGCTGCTGGCTGGCGTGTATGTATGTAAAAGTCGCGTCTGGTAGTCGTACAACTATTACGCACGCCAAACTCCTGGAAGCGGCTTGTAGAGTTCCTAATTGCCGTGCTGGAGGGCCACTGGGAAACGTTACGCAACGGTATCGTGATGCATTGCTAGGGTATCTCCCACTTCCTGGTATTGAACTTCAAGGGGCTTGCTTGATAGCTTTAGGGTATTACTTATCGGTCGCCATGTCTCGCAAGACTTAAAATCCACTCCTGGGATCAACTTTGTCCCCAACTCATGGCGAACAGAGAGCATCGTGGTATGAAAGCGCAACAAGCCTTCACGCACCATGGTTGACGAGCACTTCTTGATTCATGTCAAGAAGCCGGTTGAAACCTTGCTGCAAACGTGCGTGCTTTGTGCAACATCTCGGATATGTCTCCGATCCGACATGATGAAAAGGCGTTGGCGGAGGCGACGCCTGTAGAAATGTATAGGCCGACAGGCCCGAATCGCGTGGCTACAGGGTAAGGTTAAGAATGACCCAGTCAACAATGCGGGTCTACTTACAGTACAGCTTTCCTGGCGTCTGAGGATGGAGTACTATGGGTAGATAGGATCGTAATGATACCGCACTCGCAATCTCCTTGGGTGATTCCGTCTAGCCTGCCATTACCTATGGTGGAACTCGCTCGGTACGTGCTTGCCGTGAGATGTAATGTAGCACAGGGCATACTGTGTATGTAGGTATTTCCAGACACCCCTAAGAAGACATCCAGGTAGAGCATGTTATGTCGGGTTCGCTATGACGGGATATGCTAGGAATGCAAATCGCTTTTGGACACTGATTGTGTACCGCAACGTCGTTCGCGTAGGTAAGCTGTGGCGCAATCCCAATGGCGATATGTCGGCCAAACTTGCCACCACACAGAGCACATACCTAGTGGATCCATGGTCAACTTCAGGCGAGGTCTGCATCTGTTTCAATCAACAGGATTTCAGTGCACGCCTAGATCATAGGTAACCACTGGACGGGGGATCTGGCTGAGTTGGCGATGAACAGGGCGTGAGGCAGATGGGGTGCGAATGGCGGAAATGACGAATCGTTGGCAACGGGTAACTAGCGCCCTAACTTGTCTTCTAGTACGTTGATGCTCAGCCGCGAGGATTACCTACCCTAGTTTGACGCTGAGGAGTACTCTGTGCAACAGTATAACCTCATTGTGGTACAGCGAATAGACTGAGAGCTGCTAAGCGAAAGGTCCTGGAGTACCTACGATCTGCTGATGGGCGCGAGAAAGAGTCTCAACGCCCGTTGAGAGTTGCTGATAACGTTGGCGGCAGGATGCGACACGGGGGAAGCCGAGTGCACCGAAACAAGCAAAATTTGGCGCATTTTGATCAATGCTTGATCAAGATCGTGTGGTGTAGCATGGCGGGGAAGTACCGGGCGGCATTCTTTAGCGCACGATGTGGTGATGTGAGAAAGTGACGAGGCTTAGCAGCGTCTTCAAAGTGGATTCAACAAGCCATGAACCGTCGGCCACTTGCATGCAGGTGGAACTGCGAGGCATTTGGCTTGCGGGAAGCCCCTTTAAGACACGGGCAACCCGGTCGGCCAGTATCAAGATCATACGATGGCGACTGGACAGAGTTCGCGACGGGCGATGCATATCCTCTCCGTCACAATTCGCTGCACTGTGGCGAGGCGGGCGTTGGCTTCGCTCTTCTGCTGACATGATCTAGCGCGCGCGGAAGGCGGCTCATGGGCCATGGACCGAAAAGCTACCGAATCCCTGCGAAATCAATCGGGAGGGCGATAGATGGTGTCGAAGATTGCCGTGCCCGGCATTTCGGTTTGCATTTATTCGTCCACAAATTCCCAGGTGTGCGGGTGCGCATGGCGCAACTTGTTCCGATCTGCCGTGTTGGACGGTACACGGCGGCGCCCCGTATGCGGCACAAACCAGGGAAGGATTGCGAGTTGAGGCGACTGCTCGAGACCGGGAATGTGCAGTTCTGATGCAGGCGCTATGTGAGGGTACAAACATACCAGCGCACTGGATATGTGGTTTCGCAGTGTTCTCAAGGGTAGGCTCTGTCGTCCATAAAAGACTCACTGTCCGCCTTGCTTGGAGGGACCATCGACCGACTGCCTCTGATCGCCACGAGACCAACTCTTCGACACTCCTTCAGGTCATTGCCAGCTTTCAGTCTTTGCTCTCCTCTGGTTATCGCTGGCAGCAATTGCTCCTTGAACGCCGTCACCCACCCTTCGGTACTTCATATCATGTGCCATCACACACCTGCCGACAAGACCGCCATTCCCTACTCCTACTTGAGCGATACTGAAGGCATCACCACCATGCCGGTATGGCGCTCTGCTGATGCTTGATCCATGCAACCATGCTGACTGGCATAGGTACCTGGTCGTCGTTGCCCAGCCTGTCTCGAGCGCGGCGATACTGTCTGGGTCATCCCCGGGAAATGCTGCCCACAGTGCGGCACCCCGGTGAACTGAGTCGTCGACATCAAGGTACGCCAGGACAGCCGACTCTAGGTGGAGCGTTAGACGGGAGTTGACGACTGACTGGCCACTCCAGGAGAACAACGACTCCCACGTACCCGTACCCAATGCTTCCTTCCCTTTCTGGCGCTGAATCTTTATACCTGCGGCGAGCGATACCCGCATTTTTGAGCGTGGAGCTGTTTATCGGCATTTCCTGGAGTTTGTGCTTGGGCTTCTTTGTATTTGTACACCGTGTGGAATGGCGCATGACAACGGGGCGTCTTTTCGGTTTGGGTCGGCTTGAGAGGGAGCGCCAGGCAATCGTCAGCCAGGGGTAGAATGACAGTGAAAGAATTCGACGAGCTGTCGTATGTTTGTCAAGACCAGGAAGGAGCCTCCGTTGCACACGTGACCCATGTTCCTCGACCGCACTCCCTATATGACATCCCACCACACATACTCGGGACGAAAGAAACAAGAAGGCAGCGTGCCGAGAGTGCATGGTTTTTTATGCCCCCATGTGGTCTTTCTTGCAAGCGAACTCATTCGTCGGACACTGCCTCTGAATCTCCACCTCTGCCCTCCATCTAGTTTATGATTGATACCACACTCTATCTACGCCATTCTCCGTACACCAACAACAAGGCATCCAGGAATCCCACAATCAAGCGCCAGCCACATCATCTCCATCCGACCCGCCAGCCAGCCAGCCAGCCAGCCAGCCAATGCCATGAGCAAAAAACGTCTACACCACAATCCAGTCGTAGCATCATCGCACAGCCAGCGTATCCAACGGTAGAAATAAATCGCAAGACACATTTTTGCCCACTCGATCAACACCTCCGCCCAAGAGAAATGCACCGAAAAGCGAGGAACCGAGAACCGGGGGGGAGGAAGGGGGGCAACAGAAGAAAAAGACAAGGGGTAGGATAGAGGACGGGATAGAGATGAGACAGACGGTTTCGTTAACATCGTGAAGCTGATTTCCACAGACGACGTCCGAGCTAAGGACCGCCCATGTGCTGGCCTTTACGCCGCGGTTGATGTTGTTGTTGTGGCTGTTGTTGTAGCTGCTGCGGTTGTTGCTGTGGCTTCTCGGACCGTGCTCTGTGGTCGGTCTGTGACAATGGCCGTGAAGGCTGACGTGGGTGGAGTGGCATTTGCTGTTCTTGCCTCTGTTGCTGCTGCTGCTGCTGCTGCTGCCGCTCATGCTGCGTGATAACCCATTTCATCTTGTCCCTCGCCTGCTCCATCTGCTCTACGAGCCGCTGCGCCTCATGTTCCTTGGCCGGCAACGCGCGACGCATCATCTGCGCCTCGTGCACCAGCGCCTCGAGTTCGCGACCATGCTCCTGTTTATAGGTCTTCATGAGATCGCCCAGCTTGGCCTCGGCACGGCATGTGCGCGACATTTCGTGGTGTAGCTGCTCGACCACAACGGCCTGGCGCTTGATCTTGTCGGCGTCCTCGAGGCGCACGCGCCGCAGCTCATTCACCTCGTCGTTGATGGCGCGAACTTTGCGCTCGTAGCCATCGACGATGCGCTTGAAGCCCTCACGCGCCGTGTCCAGGTACGTCTCGGCCATGCCCTTCATCTCGTAGGCCTGGCTCAGCTGGCGTTGCGTCTCAGAGCGCGTGTCGCCCAGCATCTTCAGGGCCTCCTCGGCGCGCTGCTCAGCACTGCGGCGGCGCTTGGCCTCAGCTTCGAGGGCAGCGCGCAGCTCGTCGAGTTTGCGGTCCTTGCGTTCAATGGCGCGGGCGTTGGTGTCGGCCAGGACCTGCAGGTGCTGCAGCTCGGCGCGGCTGTCTTCGGCGGCGGCGCGGGCGGCGCTGACCCGCTTGCTCTCCTCCTCGCGCAGCAGCTTTTCGGCGTGCAGCTCGCGGCGCAGGCGGTCGTTTTCCGACGTGATCTTGTCGATGTACTGGCTGGTCTTGCTGTTGGGCACGCTGTACGGGTTGGGGCGGTCCCACGGGGCAGGTGTGCTGCTGGACATGGCCATGGCTTGGGCATTGGCCTGGGATGAAGGATCGTCGCCGGCCATGGTGGGCAAGTCGACGGCGGAGGGGTAGGCGGTGCGGGGCGTTGTGTAGGAAGGCATGGTGGTGTTGGTCGAATCTGCAGGCCAAATCGACGCGCTCATGACATCCTCTGCAGCGATAGAGAATCAACGGATAGGGAACAACGGATCGTGATTGTACTTTGTGAACCGCCAGAAAGTAGCGTGGATGGATGGGCGGGTTGCGTAGAAGGGCCACCCGGTCGGGGAGAGTGAATTGCATGTTTATGCGCCCCGGCAGTCCATGGGTGTTTGCCCGGTGCAGGCGCGGGTCCCGGCTAGCCTTGCCGGGTGCTGCGGCGACGATGACCGGGGAAGCCTTCCCTGCGACTGTGACAACCCACAAAACAGATCGTTACTTGCAAATGATAGAAAAATGCCCTTGATCACCAATACCAAGGAGAACAGACCGCGCGGCATCGTCTGGCTTGGTGTCAGTATACAACCGACATCGGCGAGTCACGAGGGCCGAGAAGCCGAGTCACGTCCCCCAAATGGCACTCTACAAACATTGTGTTCACATGTCTCTTCACTCGCTGTACACATCCAGACACCCTCCCGAATCATGCGCAGACGTCAACAGCCCTTCCTGGCCCTCGTGAGGCGCCTCCGACACAAGAACGACATCGTCTCCACCGCGCCACCCTGCCCTCTATAGCCCATCCCCCGCCTTCCTTACCCTCGACTTGCCCTCAAACGGCTGCTCCGACCTGACGGCGTTGTCGCGGATCGCGGCAAGCTTGCGCTCGTTGTCCTCGTTGGCAAGCTTCTTGTACTTTGCAATCACCTTGTCCATGTTGACCTGGCTGCCAGCGGGAACATTGTACGGGGACCCAGCGTTCATCATCCTACTCGTGCGTTAGCCCATATTGGTGGAAACCACAGCCCGCCGTCTGCTGTCCATCACCTGCATGGATCCACTGGCAACGTACTCAGGAAACCGCATATCCACGTGGTATACCGGCTGCGCATAGTTGAACAACGCCCGGTCTGCACCCGCCTGCTCAAGCATCTGCACATGGTGCGCATTCTGCTGCGCCCACTGGTCATTCCAGCCCGCCGTCGCACTGCTAATCATGCGCGTGAAGAAGGGCTCGCTGTTGTCGCTACCCTTGCGTGAGGCGTAATAAAGGGCCCAGCCCGCGGGGATCACGGCGAGCGTGGCATAGAAGCCCGTCTGTTGGGTGTGGGGAAACCGGGTTAGCTGGTGGTGTCCAATTGTAATAGAGGGTGCATGGCAGCGGCGGTGGTGGTAGTGGTGGGTGGACATACGCCCATGGCTTCTTCGGCCGAGGCATGACTGTGGCTGTGGGCGTGCTCGTCGTGGGCATATCGCCGGGCTTGACGCGGGAGGATTGTTCGGTTTGTGTGGGCCGCAGCCACGGCGGTGCGGCGGAGTGACTGCATGATCGCGGGCGGTTGGGGGGGTTGTCGTCGGTGAGGCTGCTATGCGATGATGAGCGTCAGCGCGAGGCCGTTTATGGATTAGCGGCTTGGCAGCCACTTCCCGCTTACTCATCGGTGAACATCAGCCGTGACGGGTGAGAAACGAGGGAGAAATCATTGCAAGCGTGCATTGCAACGCGGCGAACGCGCCAATTGAATTAAGTGAATTACCGCATCCACAGATAAACAGCTCGGCACGATAAGTCGTAATGAGTATACACCACTCCAAAAATACATAACACCCCTCGGGACCCCCTCTGCGTAGCCACTCCACAACCTACGGCACCGCCAACCCATCACAAAACGGGAGCCGCTGCCCCAAACACCCCGCAAGATTCCCGTCCACCGTCCTCGCCACCACGTCGCCCGCAAAACACGTCGCCGCCGTCGTGATTCCATACAGCCCCAACGCAGCCTGACACACCCCGCCCACCTGCTCGCCAGCAACCTGGCACGCACTCGGCAGCCCGATCAGGCACCGGTTGCATAGGGGAACGCGCGTGCTGATACATGAGATGAAGTCCCAGTCGGTGAAGGCGGCAAGGAGATTTCTCGAGAAGCATACCGCTGCGTTGACGGTGCCGAGCGCGCCGAGCGCAAGCTGGCATGCTGCTGTGTCCACCGTGTCGAGGACATTACCAAGAGGGGCACCGGACGGTTTGAGCGCTGCGGCAGTGCATTGCGGGGGCAGAGCGGGAACGCAGGATGTGGGTTGGGAGGTGCCGTCGCATCCGAGAACGGTGGTAGGTGCGATTAGTGCGGATGGTGTGGCTGGGGGAGACGAAGGGCAGATGGGAATGTTCTGCTGGAGGCAGTTCAATACAGATTGTCCCGAGGGCGGGAAGAGGAGGTTGGGGACTGCGAAACAGGCTGCGGCGCTGCTTGACGCGAAGATGCCGAGTGATAGTTTGCATGCAGATATGGTGAGCTCATTGACACCAAGGATGCTGACACTGCTACCGAGGCTTCTACAGCTAGATGGCAGTGTGTCTAAACATGAGTTACACATTGGGACATTCGCCTTAATACACGTGAGGAGATTTGAGCCGGTCAAGCCTGACAACAAAGACCCAGTGAAACACCCTACTGCATTCACCGTGCCCAATACGCCCAGTGCGGCCTGGCATGCGAGGGCGTCGGCGGTATTGAGGAGGCTGTCGAGTAGTGATGCGCGAGCAAAGTTTTGACAAGCTGGTGGCAGGGTCGAGAGACATGTGCCATCGGGAGAAGCGCCTTGGATACCACATAAACCTGTTGTAACAGGCTTGGGTACAAGTGCTGATACAGCTGAAGAGGTTGGTATGACTGACGCTTGCTGTGGGTTCTGCACGAGCACCGTGCCAGTCTCGCCAGGCAGTGTGGGAACGAATAAGACAGAAGACGCTGTCGTGACGCCCGTATAGATTGAAGTTATCGTCACGTACACCGAGGGAAGCTGTACAAGTACGACCCCCGTCTCGCCTACGGCTGTGGGAACAGAAAGCGTAGTGGTTGCGGTAATAAGGCCTGTATACAGCGCGCTGCGTGTCGTGTAAACAGACGGTAGCAGCAATTGGACTGTTCCTGTTTGGCCTACGGTAACAGGATCTAGGAGCGTGGTCGTGGACATCGATAAGCCTGGATAAAGTTTCGCTATAGTAACAAAACTTTTGGGAACCAATATTTGAACGGTGCCCGTCTGACCCGCAACGATCGGGATAGCAATGGTGGAAGTGATCGGAGAGTCGAGAGAGTCTGTGCCAGTGTAGAGCTGCGTGGTAGTGGTATAGACCGATGGGAGCAGCAAGAGGACTGTGCCGATTCCTCCAGGTGCCTTTGGCGTATCGAGGGTACTTGTCGTAGTTATTTGTCCTGCATAGAGCTCGGTGATAGTCTGGTATATCGGTGCTAATGTCACCTCAGGAGGCGCTGCCGCTGTTTGCCCTATATTCGTCGGGATCAAGGGCGTTGTTGTGATCGGCGGCGAAACAATTTGACTTGCAGATCCTCCTTGTGTGATGCTTTCAGCTGGAGTCGCAATTGACGGAAAGCCTTGACTTGGAACCGATATCGGTGATTGGATGGGAGTATTGTCAATCATAACTGGCGAAGGTGTTTGGGCCGTCGGTAAACTACCTTGCGCTGATAAGGTAACCGGAAGGATATTCTGACTTGGAAGTAGGCTCATTGGACCTTGTATGAAGATACGGGGAGTTTGACCTGGGATGGTCCTGGCTGATCCGGGAAAGCTGGGCGTGACAAAAGGCGAAGGAGAAGTATTTGAATCGTATAATGACGTGGTACTGATGAATAGGGGAAGGAATTGATCAAGCGAACTACTCGACAATTCTGAGAGACTGAAAGAGTTCGAGGAAGTCTGCGGAACAAGCACGAGCACTGTTGTCGTTGCATCCGGACCAAGAGAATTCAGTATCGTTGTTGTAGACGTGATTGACCCTTTGTATGTCTTCGTCAACGTAATATAGGTATGGATAATTGTGCGGGTTATTGTAGAATAGGCTGTGATGGTGGTGTTGAGATAGGTTGGAGCATTGGTGATGGTGATGGGCACATTGTAAGGGCTTGGAGTGATGATGGTGTCCGCAAGGATAGGGGTAATGACAACAATCGGCTGTCCGCTAACAGTGGGGGCTATTTGATGCTCGACAGTGACCTGTGTGAGACAGATATCCTGTTGCGGCAGTTGCCTCGCCAGAAAGTTCGGTTTCGAAGATGATACCAGGGGGGGCAAGACGCAGCCGAGAAGGCACAGTACTGGCCTCATGCTGTCGCTGTTCTGACAGAGACTTGGGCCTTATTTCGAGGCTGTCTCTTGGATTGTGGTGATCGAGGGTTATACTTGGATAGCCATAGCCATGGCCATATCTCGCATTTGAGTGACTATGTCCTGTACATTCCAAGCTTTGAACGCAATCAACACTCATCGAGACCTTGTAGTGTCCCAACCTCATTGATAATTACAAAGAACACCATATCCAATGATAGTCAATCCACTTGGACGGTGCATGGTAGCAGGTCCATGCTGAGCTAAGCGATGTGGCGTTGCTGAGGCAGCGTGCCTAGTAATGCAGATAACAGGTATAACCAATGGACAAAATAATTACCGGAAAAGTTTGGTATTCCACAACATGTCTGTAAGGCGATGTTAGGTACCCCTGAGATACCAATGCTTCTATCAAACCGACATCGTTACGCTGGCAGAGGTCAAGTAAACCGATGGATTTTGTGACTTGTCAAGCCTGAATCCCTTGGTCACGCATGAGTTTTGGTGAGGGCAGGAGGCATTTTTCTAATCATTGTTCAAATACATCAGTGCGGAGGAGCGTGTTGGAAGTCGCCACAGACAAGAATGTGGTCACACGCCAATCAAAACGCGCCGGCTTGGTATTGGGAAAGTGAGATGGCAGCACCACGATTGTTATGATCCTGCATATTCAACGAGATACCTCCATCTTTAGCGAGTCACAACGTGTAATCGGCCTTGGCAAATGAACCACGTTGCATGATTTGCCATCACGACACGCCCAGAGCACAGAGAACTATGGTCTACCCTACTCAGCTCCTCCTCGTCGGTTCCGGGGGATCCTGGAATGACGACCCGTACAGCACCCCGACAACATGTTTACGCATATGGAGAGAATGAAGAACCAGAACGGTATCTTGACGGTGCTATTGTTAAGCTCCACGGCCATCTTTTCATTCATCCTCCACACCCTCCTGCGCTCTCTTTTTCTTTGGGGCGACAAATGATGCCCCAACGTACCTAATAATTTCGGCCCGTTTAATTCACATCCGCCTATGCGGCTATACAACGCTCGTTCCAAGTCCTTGCAACACCCTGTTTAGTTAAAACTAAGCCTGCTAGAGCATACCAGCATCGTGGTCAAACCGAGAAAAGTTATTCGAGGATGTTCTTACTACCGACCACAACCCGCTCCTTACTAGTCGTAGCAGCCTTATTGCTACTATACGCCCAAGCTACCACCATATCGCTATGTACGACTAGCATCACAATCAGCCTTCCTGCAGCTACACTCCTCGCCCGCGCCCAGTCTCAGGTTACGGGCATATGTACAACAAGCGCTACTATCATTGCATCGCCCGTTACAACAATTGCTCCTGAAACGACGATATTGATACCTACACCCAATCCGCGAGATGAGATTTGCACAACAACCACCACAAGAACACTCTCGGCGACTACACTACTTGCCAGTACAACAATAACTTTGGACTTTTCTTCCGTCTCCATCTCGTCAAATCTGTCTTCTTCATCCTCGCATGACAGTCCAACCGCAGCCTCTACAGCAACCGTGTCACCGATAGTTGTTCCAAGCTCATCAATAAGTTTGGACTTGGCTTTCACCGTCTTACCCGATTTACCTTCTTCGTCCTCCCACGCTTTTGTATCCACAGCTGCAACAGCTGCTGCGTCATTAGTAGTGCTTGCGAGCACACCAACAAGCCTGGGGCTTCTTCCTACTGCTCTAGCCCACTTGCCTTCTTTAATATCGCAAGCTTTCCTACCCATGGCCTCAACAACTACCGCATCAGCAACAATAAGCTTAGGATTAGCTTCCACTATCTCACCCGATCTACCTTCCTTATCCCCGCAAGCCATTTTATCCACCAAAATAATAATCACTTCGCCAATAGCAGTTATAAGTTCATCAACAAGCCTACGGATTGCCTTTCCTATCCTTTCCGAATTATCATCATCCTCGCCATCCTCGCCCGGAGTATCCACAGACCTTACAACGATATCACCAATAGCCCTTGCGAGTTCACTGGTAGCTTCTACATCAACCTTGCCAGAACCAACCTCTTCATTCTCGCAAAATGGTATAACCACGGCGATCACAACTATCTCAATGCCAACAGGGCTTTCTGGCTCATTGGCAAGTCAAGGATTGGCTTCTACTCTCTTACCAGATTCACCCTTTTTATCCCTGGAAACCGTGCTACCTACAGTCAATACTACAATCATACCAGAAATAGTGCTTACGAGCTCCGAAACCAGTACAAGTACTAGGCTGGCTGCTACATTTACTTCGCCAAAAATCGCTGTTTCGTTGATGCAAGCCAGCATCTCGACAACAGCCACGTCGCACACGGGTTTTATGAGTTCCTTGACAAGCCTGGGGCTAGCTTCTACTATCATATCAGGCACACTTACTTCACCCTTGCAAGCCGTCTCACCTACAGCAATTACAACAACCACGTTAGAATCAGTGCTTGCGAGCTCTTCAACTACTCTAGTGCTGACTGCTACGTCAGTTTCAACCGAGATTGGTAATACATTATTGCAACCCGGCCCTGCTATCACAACAAATACGTCGCAAATAGTGACAACAAGCTCATCACCAAGTCTAGGGTTGTCTTCTACCTCTATTCCATTAGAACCAATTTTGTCATCCCCCCAGGTCACCCTCACCATACCCGTCACAGATGTCGCGTCCCCAACAACAATGACAGGAACAGAGCCGTCCAACCTACTCATAGAGGCCCTTGATTCTCTGCTTGTAAGTGCCCGTTTTCCTATCCTTGTCGTTCCGCGCTTAGAGAGTTGTATTCTTTGCAAACATACGGTGAGCTTCTTTATCCATTATGCAACAGTAAAGTGCGTATTGAGAAACGCCATGCGTTGTCAGATTCCAAGAACTGTAAGTGCTCCGCCCCTTGAGTTGGGTCTTGGGCTCAGATCGCAACTTCCACGGGAAGCTTTGCGACGCTGTAAAATGCCCGTCAAGTACGACGTAGCAATCGAGGACTTTTGTATCTTTACCACTCAAATCTGGGGATGTCTTCTCTGCACCCATTAATTCTTATAGAGGCTGGAATAAAAGTAGAAACATTGTGCCTCAGTACAACAAGGGTTTCTGTCTACTCGGATAGGCAATCCTGAAATTAAAAGTGACCTTCACGCGTTAACTTGCGTCGTGCTCCTTGTTTTTTTTTTGCACCTATGGAAGTGTTTTTCACCGTCGCCGTGAACGCTGGGCTGGTTGCAAGTCAAACACGAAGTAGTCTTCAACTAGCGAATGCACGCCGTTGTGGCGGGAGGGTATGTGGTATCCACTGAGTATATAGGAAGATATCCTACAATAGTACGAATTATCAACGGCAAGACGGTTCGCCTCCGAGCATGTACTGATGCTGAGTTCCGTGAATAGAGCTGTCGTGATGGGGTATAAAAATAAGCTGGTCGCGTCAAAAGATGCCTCGGCAGTTTTCGGTTCGACAAGAGCGAAGAATGAAGATGCCTACGTCCCGACCAACCACATCAAGGCGTCGCTGCATACAAACTGCTCGCATCTTGTCTTATACCTACTGTTTTCTCATTAGGGGCACTCGAAATTTTTCTCAAATTGCTACATACCTACTACAACCGCCTGACTCGTCCGTCGTCATGTCCTCACCTCTGGACGTCATCGCCATCATCACACCAAAGCCTGGTAAGGCTGGCAGAGTACGTCGCCATAACATTCGCCTGTTCCCAACGTCCTGACGACCTCTAGGTGCAAGAAATTCTTACCACTGCTGCCAAAGCGGTCAAGGCCAACGAACCGGGCACGCTTCGCTATCACCTGCAACGCGAGGTCAAGGGCGACGCGCCAATTTTCATCCTACTTGAAACGTATATACTTCAACTTTTACCAACCCTCCCTGAACCGTGGCTTACACCCAACAGCTATGAAAATCAAGCCGCAATTGAGGCCCACGGGAAAAGCGAGGCGTTCAAGACGCTGGGGCGCACGATGAAGCAGGAAGACCTCCTTGCTGAACCTATGAAGGTCTTGTTCACGAAAGCGGTCGGTGGCTACTCGAGTAAATTATAGATTGTCGGGGCTATTCACTGAGAAAACAACCAACCTTACCTGTACACCACTCCCCCGCTCAACACATGGATTCCATGCGCAAAACTACTATACCACGGCTTGGTCACTCCCAAAGCCCCCCACAAAGTATCCTTCAAGCCCCGCCACTCTCTTGGCACTTCTATTGGCGGGGGGCTGCGGCCAGAAATCCAGCGTCTTCTCTGCGCCCGTCAACGTGAAATCGACCGTCGCTAATGGCCCATTATCGATCATCAGGCTGTAGTCTCCTGGGTACAGTACTGTGTTGCCCATTTCGTCGACTCTTGCTAAGCTCGCAAGGGTGAGGTTTAGCGTCGCCGTATGTGATGAGCTGGGCGCAATGCCGAACAAGCGTTTGTACGAGACCAGAGACTTCTTTGGCTGAGGCGTAGGACCGTGGTTCCCGGCTATGTAGCCTAGAGTCACATAGTCTGAGGCTACTTTGCCTGTGTTGGTGACGCTAACATCTACAGAGGTGAAGGCGCAGCGGTCCAGGTTGATCCCGGTACTGTTGTGACATTTGGACACCAAGTCCGATATTGCATAGCTTTGGTGGATTTGCGAGGTGATTTCGGCACTGAAGTTGGTGTAGTGCATTCCGAATCCGAACTCGTAGACTGCTGTACCGTTGTACCACTTGTACGTGCGACCCGGATTGTTCTTGCCAGGACGGAGTGCCATGTCAGTCATCGGCACTTCGTTGATGTATGATGCTGGATACTGTGTTTGCGGGAGACGGCCAGCAGGTGCGGACTTTCCGGTGAGGATATCGACAATGGCTGACCCACCGTCTTGGCCAGGGTAGCCAGCCCACAACACGGCAGAGATGTTTACATTATTAGCCAAAGGCGAGTTGTCGATTTGGCCACCGCCCATTACTACGACAATGGTCGGCTTGCCAGTATCGGCGAGTTGGCTGATGACATCGAGTTGTGCGCCGGTCCAAGTCAAAGACGATCGGTCATGGCCTTCCTCTTCGACACTGTTATCGATCCCGCCGATGTAGATCAAGATATCGCTTGTCGCGATAGCGCCCTTGAGTGATGACCAGCTGCCGGTGGTTGGATCACCTTGGCCCCCGGGATGCGCGCCTGCGTAGTTGATAGTGAAGTTCTCTTGTTTCAGCGCCCAGAGCGGTGAGTGCATGTATGTCGGTACACCAGCGTAATTCCCTAACGACGTCAGTTTGTAGGGCCAATTCCACAGGGAAATGCATACCAAGGAGTTGAGTGCTCGCGTTCGACCAATCACCAAAAAGTCCCAACGTCTTTGAAGAATTGATCGAAAGAGGGAGGACACCATTGTTCTTTAGCAAAACGATGCCTTCTGCAGCTGCCTTACGAGCCAGAGCTTGCGAATCTTTGGTAGCAACAGAGTCCCAGCCAAGCTGCCTGTATGGTTGGCTGGCAGCAGAGTCGAACCAACCCAGCCGGATAAGCGACGAGTACTGGCGAACCAACGCCTGGTCGAGGACCGCCTCCTTGACCAGATCCTGTGCAAATGCGCCTGGGAGGTGTTCTTGCATATAGGTACCACAGTCCAAGTCAGTGCCAGCGATAAGCGAATCAGCTACAGCTTGCTCGCGGGTAGCAGACCACTTGTGTGGTAGGTACACATTCTGAACGGCGTCGCAATCCGAGGTGACCCACTGCTCCTCGTTAGTCCAGCCCCAATGCTCTCGCAGAACGGTTTGAAGGAGATACGGATCAGCGCATGTTGGAACCCCGTTCACGGCATCTACGTCATTGTTAGCATTGCTCTTCATTACAGGGTTGTGTCTTGTTGACTTGCTGTATGAGCACATGAATGCGCCAACATTAGCCTGGACACACGCCTGGAACGGCCGGAGATAGTACTCCACGAGGTCCTGCTGCGAGATGTGCGCGTCGAACTGATTCCTCGAGTTGCCATTCCAGTCTTCTATATCATAGCCGGCAAAATGTTTGCAGGTAGCCACTACACGCTTATACGGATCCTTTGCATCTCCTTGTAGGCCATCGACGAGGGCCTTTACGTATGAAGACAAGTGATACGAGTCTTCGCCTGGCGTCTCCTGACCACGTCCCCACCTTGGATCGCGGAAAGGATTGATGTTCGGTGTCCAGAAGTCCAGGCCAGTCCGGTTAGCATTGTTGAAGGCACGGGCTTCGGTAGAGATGACTTTTGCGACTTCTTTGATCAGGTCATCATCAAAAGCGGCGCCCATCAAGATGGGTTGAGGGAAGGAGGTCGAGTAGCTATATTCCACACCCTGCTTGTTGAAATTGGTGAAGGGCCCTGCGATGCCATGGAGACCTTCGGACCACCATTGGTAAGGTGGGATCCCGAGGCGAGCCACGCCTGGCGACCCGGAGGAGGTGGCATTGATCTTCTCCTCAAGGGTGTAGAGTGCGACCAGCGACTTGGCCCGGGCAAGTGGTGCTAGTGGCGGTCAGTATATGCTTTGGTCATCCAGCCCTACGTTTCAACATACTCGCCGTCGAATCGCAAATCGTCTCGTTCTTCAATGGTCCATTGGCACAGTCAGGGAAGGTAGCAAAGACTCCCGTCGCCCAAACAAGGGCTTGTAAATATCGGTAGAAGGTATACATGATTTGACGTGTCTAGCTTGCCTAGATACTTCATCTTCACGAGTCCAAGGGCATTCTTATAGTCATCTGAATAGCCGTGAATTCCGCTGGTGGTACCTTGCGCGGGGTACCAATACATCGCTGCAGCTTACCCACGTCATGTCTAATGATACATGCGGTTTAACATCGGCGCGTAAAAACTAAACCCAACCACAGGAGTGAGCTTGCGTCCGGAGGAAATAACAGCAGATGTAATCGCTGCTTGATGTAACCTTGTTGATGCCAAATTAGCAATCGAGTTGCTCTAGCTTGCAATGCCAAGCTAGAAGAAGGGAGATGTACATGGTAGTATGTACCGTGTACCTAATAAGTGGAGGGCCGATGGAGGAGGCAATTGTGCCGGGGTTTAGGCTGAACACAGGATCTTGAGAACTTTAGTAGGTCGGTAATATGAAGCCTAGGCCGAGAAAGAACCGAAGAGCGTTACCGTACTTCAAAGCACCCATGTCCACATCTTTGCGTCGCTAATTTGCCCGGAGAAAACAGCACAGCTTATTTTAAAATGTGATGTACACGGAAATACATCAACATTGGCAGAAGCTCGAAGTAATGCGTATTTGCTCTGAGCAACATACGAGAGTACGGCAGAGCCTGAGTACCGCCCAGCGAGAGTCAGTTCATGTAAATTCGACGAGTAGCGCCTATATGCCTGGCGTGCTGAAGCCTGTGAGACACGAGAAAATCGGTATGTGGACGATTCGTTCCTGAACTCCTACAGCAATTTCAGAGAGGATGTTGGCGCAATCTGCCCTTGTCAGGTTACAGAGACGTCGGGGAACAGCGAGTAAGAAGAAGTGAAGGACGGTGGTGCGGGGCAAGGTGTATACGCTAACCAGTTGGAGAGCTGGCTGGCTACATCACATGATTTCGCGCTCACTTGGTGCTCACACGCGTCAACTTTCTGCCACCACGACCTGGATGGACACTGCAGTCACCACACAGAGCGCACGAGCATATCCTGCGATTACTTGAACGGCCTTCCCAGCAGAGACAGAACAGCGAATCGACGGCTTATCCCATAGGTACATGGATGCCCACCGTACAAAGCTTCTTCCTACGCTGCGACAGTTCCGCGAACAACAACATAGGCCAACGAGCTCTTGTGGCAACCCAGAGGCATCTGGGTACCGTCAGAACTGTCGCTGCAATGGATGTATGAAGCGCTTCGGTGTGTGGAAGTATTCTCGCCACCACAATCCGGCTGCGAAGCACCGGATCCATTCTCATAACCCTATCTGCGAATGCTATGCCGTCTCTCCAGGCCATTGTCTGGAAGCGATTGGAGACCTATTTGCATACTTTCCCCAACCGAAGGCCGATTCGAAAGATGCCCAAGGCTGCACGAAGCTGTTTCTTGCCTGCTACTCGCCGCTTTTTTTTTTCGTTTCTCTACGCTGGTAGGGTCGGGGCAACAACCTAGAGCATCCCCCACGGCATCACGAATTTTCCAAGCTTTGCATCCACGATACACCCTAAGAATACGCTGACGGCAGTAAGCCTTGGGTCTACCCGCACGCGAAGATACACTGACGAAGCGCAGCACAATGTCCCCTCAGGAGGTAGTTGCTTGCCAGATGGAAATGCACCCGAGTCAGGCCGGCGGTGGATGAATCGTGCAGTCCCTCACGTGAGTTCCATGACCTAAGAGAAACGAGACCTGGAAAACAGTTCCGTCCTCGACATCTGCGCCGTTTTCCGGCACGGCAGTCAGCCAATGAGCATGGAAGTTGTCCGCAAATCCGTGGCACCTCCGGCCTGGTCCGGCTAAGTTCACATCCGCCGCGCATGACGGAGCCCTTATCCGCAACCACGTTCTTACCCGCAACCGACGCATCTCGTCTAGACCCTGCACTAAGGCGATGATGCATATGCTGTGGGGAGCTCCGTCTCCGCACTGGGGGCTACATCTTCAATCCCTTCTCAACCCTTCCTCCATTCCATTCGTGGAGAGACGCTCGAATCCCGCGATTAAGTCCGACTGCGATAGCTCACGTCACCCTTTGCGCGACAGCTACTCCTTGACCAGCTTCTGTAGGAACTCCAGCACTCCGGAAGCTTCTCTTACCCTCCCAGCGTGTGCGCGTTGGTCTCTTTGAACTCAATTCCTGTCATCACCTGCACCATGCAAAGATCTTTCCTGTTCACAGCTCGCCGCAATGGCCCAGCAACAGGCCTGCGCTTCCTCTCCAGCACAACCTCCCGCCTCGCAATCAACAAAATCGTGTCCTCCGCCCAAGAAGCCCTCAAAGACATGAAATCCGACTCCACGCTGTTGGTGGGTGGTTTCGGATTCTCCGGCGTGCCGAATACTCTCATCAACGCGCTGCGCGACCGGAAGGATCTCTCCAATTTCACAGTCGTCAGCAATAACGCTGGTATGCCAGGCGTGGGCCTGGGACAACTACTGGAGACGAAGCAGATTGGGACCATGATTGCGAGCTATATTGGCGACAACAAGGTGTTTGAGCAGATGTATCTGAAGGGAGAGTTGAGCCTGCAATTAACGCCGCAGGGCACCATCGCCGAGAAATGTGCATCGGGTGCAGCGGGTGTGCCTGCTTTCTACACTCCGGCAGCATATGGAACGATAGGTATGCCGTGCGCACCATTCTGCGCAAAACACGCGGAAAACTGACACACTGCCGCAGTGCAAACCGGAGAGCTCCCCGTGCGCTACCATCCCGACGGCACCATCGCCGTCATGGCCCCCGCGAAAGAAACACGCGAATTCAACGGCAAGCAATACGTCCTCGAAGAGGCCATCTACGGCGACTATGCCTTCGTCAAAGTCGCAAAGGCAGATCGGCTGGGGAACTGCCAGTTCCGCAAAGCGCAGAACAACTTCAACGAGGCCATGGGCAAGAACGCCAAGGTGACGATTGTGGAGGCGGACGAAATTGTAGAAGACGGACAGATTGCGCCCGAGGACATTCACCTGCAGGGTGTATATGTGAAGAAGGTGATCAAGAGCACCGAGGGCAAGCAAATTGAGAGACTAGTGCATTACAAGGACCCCGAGGCGCAAAAGAAGGCGATACTAGAGGGCGGTATGTTCCCGCTCCGCAGACAGCGGCGACTCCAAGGCGGCTGACACGGCTATCCAGGCTCGTCCGAAGCGGCGCAGAAGCGCGAACGCATCATCAAGCGTGCAGCGCAGGAACTCAAGGACGGAATGTACGTCAATCTCGGTATCGGGATGCCTCTGGCGGCACCAGCCTTCTTGCCAGAAGGCACCGAGATTGTTTTGGAGTCGGAAAACGGCATTCTCGGCATGGGCCGGTACCCGATGCCGGGCGAGGAAGGTAATCAGCACATCTATCTAGCCTGTGCCTGACGAGTGTGCACGAGACTGACATGGTGCTTTAGATCCCGACCTCATCAACGCTGGCAAAGAGACTGTCACCCTGATCCAAGGCGCCTCGACATTCGGCAGCCATGAAAGCTTTGGCATGATAAGAGCAGGGCGCATCGACGTGGCCATGCTCGGTGCCATGCAAGTAAACCAATACGGAGGTGCGTTTCCCCCCCTTCCTTCCTCCCCATTCCTCGAAGCACTTCTCACGCGCCTCGCCAGACCTCGCAAACTTCATGCTGCCCGGCAAAGTCAAAGGCATCGGCGGCGCCATGGACCTCGTCGCCAACCCGACCCAAACCAAAGTTGTCATCACCATGGAACACGTCGACAAGAAGGGCAACCCCAAGATCCTCAAGCACTGCAGTTTCCCCCTCACCGGCCAGCAGTGCGTATCCACCATCATCACCGACCTGGCTGTGTTCGATGTCGATCGCGTAGAGGGCCTGACGCTCAAGGAGTTTGCCAGGGGAGTTAGCGTGGACGAGATCAGGGCAAAGACCGAGGCGCCGTTCAAAGTCAGCGACGATTTGAAGGAGATGAGTGTGTGAGAGGCATAGATCTTTCTGGGAAAACGAGGGAGGGGGTTCGGCGTTTGTTTTTTCGCGCAGAGTGCGTTCGGGATCGCTAGCATTAGGCGCATGAGACGTGTATCGTACTTTCGGTTACTCTATTCCATTGGACATGGCTATACGAAGCTGTCAATGCATCCGCGATGTACTTGAACGGTTGGTGCGATTCCGTGTCTCGACTGCATCATCTACTTCTCTTGACCCACTCCAAAGGTGGCACCGCCCTCTTCCAGAAACTTGATCTCTTGCGCCGTGCTCTCGCGCCCCAGTGCAGCATTGCGATGCGGATACCTCGCAAATATGTCCAACATGGCTCGGTGCTCCTTCTCCGATTTGACCTGATTCTCCAAGAACGCCCTGGAGGTGTCGACATCCTGCAACGCCGCCAACTCGGACGCAAAGGACACCCGTTCGGCGTGGAGCAAGGCGTGTGCCGCAAGCTCCTCGGAGTGCACAAGCGGCATATAAAACCAGCACCGATGCAGCCGAGGGCAGCAAGTCATACGTTGTTGACGCCGGTGGCTAGTCCGGCATTCCAGCCAAGTCAAGAGTGCGAAGCTAGGATGCTGTGTGAGGAGATGATGAAGGATAGAGACGAGCAGAGAGGAAACGAGATTAGCTACCAAGCGATTAGGTGGGAGAAAATGATGTTGAAGTCTAGGGCCTTTTGTAAGAAATGCTCGTGGATTCATATCACATGATCGTGCGCACCTTCTCTCGTGGTTTGCTGTTTATTCCATGACAATCGTGCTTGCTCGGTGATCCATCGTCACTGAACTTCCATGCCAAAACATCTGGTTGCCTTCGGCTGCACCACTACAATCCAGTTGGGTCATCACGACCATCACCGCTGAATCACTCCAAATCGACTAGCAACGACGCTCTGGAGATACATCTTCTTTCGACATGTCTGGACGCTCACCCGATACGCGTACCGCGCCTACACTCTGCCACGAAGTCTCTTCTTCCACCGAATGCAAATCTTCTAGCCCAGCACCGACACCTTCGCCAGCATCTATCTGCAAACGGTTAGATCTGCTCCTGGACGGTCTGACTTCATCAACATCTCCATCTCCATCTCCCTCACTCGAGCCATCGTCGTCACCCTCGAATTCATACGCTCGGAGTGAGATGCAGAATGTAGAGACATGCGACGCGACGGATAGCAGTAGTGAGACGGACGCAGAAGATGTAGTCCGTTACACCGAGAAGCAACTCTTCCATTACGGCGATGAGGCATCTGATGGATATGAGGATGAGGACAAGAGTATGACTTCGAGTGAAGAGGAGCAGCTAGGTCCGGGAAAAGGAACCGTAAACTTAGGAACAAAGCCATCTAATTTGAAGGAGATGGAGACATGCAAGGTTAGGGATGTAACCAGCGACACTGTGGAAGACATGATGAACATACCACACCATGATCAAGTTTCACCGACCGACGATGTCAACATCGCGTGTCGGGGGCCACAGATGGCTGCGAAGGAGCTGCAAGGACTGCGCAAAACGATTGAGCATAATCTAGCGAACGAGTGGGAAAACCAGGGCCTGCATCCGCCAGCAACCGCAGAGGAAGATCGCTATGATACCGGTGCTGTGGCTGAGGCCTTGCTGATCGATGACCAACAGGTACGATGCCATATTGGGGGGCACTTCGAATGCTGACTTGCGATTTTGCAGAATCCACACGGCCACAACGGTGACATTTCGATGGATCCGCCCTTTGCCGACGGAAAGGCTTCACAGGATCCTGCGCCCGCTGAAGCGACACAGCGCGTCCGCGACGACTCGACGCGCAGGGGACCATCGCAAGAAGCGCTAGACTGCCTATGGAAGAAGATGGAAGAGGAGGAGCAGGCGGAAATACAGGCGCTGGAACAGTTTCGAGACGTCGATCTAGCGCCGTTAACGGACGATGATGCCGCCGCGCTCAAGGATGAAGAGGAAGAAGACGTTGACGCTGATGCCCGGACTCCGGTGAAGAACGCGTATAAGATGTATCTGCGGGAACGCATGGCGAATGAGTGCTGTGATCCTGCGATGGCGTACCGGCTTCCATCGACGACTCCCAGGACAGGTTTGCCGGACAGGAGACCAGCATCCTCGACATCATCCCAGGATGAAGCCATTTCCTCTGGCATGTCGTTGACCACTCGAAAAATTGGACATGCTCGGCGCCCAATTCCGCGTCTCTACCAGCCCAGGGGGTATCATCCCACTTCCATAACCATCGCCGGAATGGTGCCGGTCGTGGTGCTCTTTGTGCTGTTTTGCTCCAGCCGCAAGATCTGGCAGGACATTGGTGAGTTGTGGGCGGGGCAAGGGGGTTTCCAGGAGTGACGGTGGTGGTTGGTCATGGGAAGTCGGTCTTGGTGGTTGGTTGGCCGGACAAAAATAAAATAGCATCTTTCTTTCCTCCCATTCCTCCCATGCCAATGGGGAGCAAAAAAAGGGTCTTGCCGCGACTCGAACGCGGGGCCTCTCGCAAGTGTGCTCGGGTTGAAATGCCCTAAGCGAGAATCATACCACTAGACCACAAGACCGTATTGAAGCTTGATGCTATGGAAGCTTGATGGAAATTCCATGAGTGAGTACAAATATGATGTCAAAGCACACCTTCCGCATTGACCTAGACTACCTACCTACCTACTGGTTATCTCCACATTCTCGCCGTGTCTCCACCACATTCCCCCCCCCCTGCCTCTCCACACAATCGGACGACTCCAACATCGAACCAGCCGCCGTATCCCGCTTCCCACGAGAGGGTTGCAGGCGCCATGCGTTTTCAACGATGAGATAGATATTATTCGGACATGCCCGCAACGGAACCGCCGCGGGACAGCGGTACCTCGATGACTTGGCGCAGAGAGCGGAGACAGTACGACGGCCGGCTGCGCTAACAGGGCTGCTTCTTTTCCCATGTACTCCCCACCTCCCCTTGTTGGCACCACCCGCACCCGCCTCGCCGCCCATTGCCGCCGTGCGCTCCGTGGACGCCGCGTACGTTGCAACCATGCGGTTCCTGGTGCCTGAAGGTACGTCGTCAACCGGTGCTTTTGTGGGGGGAGGGCGCAGAACGGACCTGGGCTGACAAACGGCCGCAGGCGAAGGCCAACACCCGCTCACGCTGCCCTCTCCCGGCAACGCGGCTGCCCAGCCGGACCTGGTGTCCTCGCCATGGCGCGCCACGCTCACTGCCGCCACGCTGACCGGCCTCCAGGCCCTGCGGGGGCGTGCGCGGCCGAGCACCTTTCTCCGATCGGCGGCCGTGCTGGGCGCGCTCGATCTGTCATGGACGGCGTGCCACATGTATGGCCGGCGCGAGCTCAACCGCGCCGTGTTCAGGCTGGACGGGGTCGAGGCGACGCCTGGCAAGCTCTGGGAACGGACGGACGCGT
>Ga0182211_1000080_pt1 | contig 25006 bp, 19 predicted proteins | sample G5R1MG_20_FD_129660 | JGI IMG/M metagenome (GOLD analysis project Ga0182211, IMG submission 129660) | Switchgrass phyllosphere microbial communities from Michigan, USA - G5R2_MAIN_03OCT2016_LD1 MG | ecosystem: Host-associated > Plants > Phyllosphere > Phylloplane/Leaf | place: USA: Michigan... | reverse complement strand
TCTCTGAAGAAGCACTCAAGACGTTTGTCTGGGACCTGGCTAAGCATGGATTCGTGTTTCAGCTGATTAGTCTCGCGGGCATCCATTCCACTGCGACAATCACGTGTGAGTTGAGTCGCGCGTTCAGGGACGAGGGTATGTTGGCGTATGTCAGGCTTGTGCAGAGTCGTGAGAAGGAGTTGGGATGTGATGTTCTGACACATCAGAAGTGGAGTGGAGCGGGGTATATCGATGGGATCCTGGGAGTGGTTCAAAGTGGGAGTTCGGGGAGCAAAAGCATGGGTGAGGGAAATACCGAGATGGGGTTTTAGAGAGGGACTGTCTGTATTCTACGTGGAATTCTGACTATGTTGTAGTGTGGGTGTTTGAATATCTCTTGGGAATTTTCTAGGCAGAGGTAATGGTGAGCTTATAGCTCACTCTTTTCATCATCGTTGAGAGGTCTTTTTCCCTTTCCGAAGAAAACAGTACGCCAAAGTTTCTTCCCAGCAAACTCAATATACACCCTCTCCTCCATCGTTTTGACATCTACATCCACAAATCCTGCCTCCGTCAAGAAGTTCCTTACGCTGTTGAGCGAAAAGTGCGGTACCACAATCGAGTCAGTCATCTTCTTTAGAAATTCAGGGTTCGTCTCGCCAATGTCGTGTTTCTTCTCATCCGTGTGGGCATGCTGATCATGATGCTCATGATCATGCTTATGCACAGCATGGTTGCCCCTGCTCTCCTCGATCAACTTTCCTTCCTCATCAGCCAGCCAATCGCCCCCATCCACAAAATCGTTGATAACCAACACGCCTCCTGGCCTAAGCCGCTTCTTTAACTGGCTCGCAGCAAACACTACATCTTCAAAATGGTGGAAGCCGAAGCCTACAGTTACAATGTCAAAATTGTGCCACTCTGGTACAGAGAATGCCGCGGGTGATGGATCCGTCTTGTTGAACAAGTCTCCTACGACGGCGTGCACGGTTTCAGGAGAGAAATTGGCAGAAGCTCCGCGCGCATTGAAGCTGCTGACCATGTTGGGCGAGATGTCGATGCCACGGGTCTGTGTGACAAAGGGTTCAAATACCTATACGGAGCAAATTAGTGCTGAACTTGTAGGCATATTGGAAGCGAATATTGAAGAAAAGAAAGCCTACACGTGTCATCAAACCGGTTCCACACGCATAGTCGAGTAAGCGCACATGCTGGACGTTCGCGTTGCCAGTGTTGGCAAAAGGGATGCCGAGCCATGGCAGGTCTGAGCGCAGGGTGTCGGATATTTGATTGTTTACGGTGGTCCACCAGGGTTTTGCATCGTAGGAGTCGGATACAGCGCTGGTTCAGAGGAGTTAGACCAAAGCAGTTCAATCAGAAGCTGGGGGGAGGCGGAAGCATTACTCGAAGTATTTGCGGTTCAGCTCTGCGGTACTCATATCGACGCTTGGAAAAGGTATATTTGGAGTTGATTTTTGATGTCTCTTGTAACTCTAGATGCGTGTTGATTTTATGACAGTCCTGAGAGAAATTTGTCTTTGGCGAGTGGGCTGGCTTGTGTTTATATAGTAGCAAGTGCAGACTATTAGGATGCGGCTGAAAGTCGCCGATGGGCAGTCGGAGACTTTCGTGCGCCTAACGTTCCTACTGGTCACATAGTCGGACTCTTTTGCAGATTATGTAACAAAAGGACTACTTTTCGGAGACATGCGCTTGCAAGTAACACTGACAGGGGCTCGAAGCGATGACGTTATGGTTGTCGCTCAGACGGCTTCAGCAGGAGTTTTTTTGCCTTGGAAACTCTCCGGCGTGAGTTACCGCGCAGTTTCCCGGGTTAATCACATCATAATTTTGATACGAGACGTCGAGATATAGACATTGGGGGAGCAATGTGATAATGAGGGCGGGATGCCATCCAGGCTACACCTAAACGAGTTGGCGCCGTCTGGGGTTCTTGCCTCGGTCCAGCCGAACATGCGCGAGTTCGATAACGCGACGCCTGCTCTCCACATCCTCCACCCCTTCTCCAAAGGACTGTCACACCATCTAGTATGTCCAAAACCCCTAAGATACCCGAATGGCAACGCGCCACCACCGAAAGTACCGCGCCGTTACCATCGCCAACAGTAAATGCGCCAGAGTCCAAGGTTGAGCAATTGGTACAGGCGCCAACGCCGACGGAAGACGACCTGTCCAGCACAGAAGGTGAAGAATCGACCGAAGAGACTGCGGATGAGCGGGGGAAAGAAAGTTTGGATTTGTTGGGACAGGCGCGACGATTCCTAGAAGACCCAGTCATACGCGATGCGCCCAGGGAGAGAAAGATAGCCTTTCTCGAGTCAAAGGGGGTCAGATCCGAGGATTTCGAGGCACTATTGGACGTGGCAACCCACCAGGACGAGCCTGTGGACTTGCGGGATGCGGGAGCACGTGCTTATTCCACAGTAAGTTGCTTGTGTTCGATGCAGATACCAGCATTCTGGCTCTCGACCACGCTTCACGCTTGTATGACGATATACTGAAATCGCTAGATCACTCATCGGCCAGTAGAAGTACCTCAGGTACCACCACAACTGGGTGTACTACCTCCCATTATCACATATCCCGAGTTCCTCACAACCAACGAGAAGCCGCCGCCTTTGATGACTACGAAACGACTAGTAGCTACAGCATATGTGACTGGAGGTCTCATGGCAAGCATATACGGACTTTCCAGGTTCATCATTGCCCCTATGACACAACATCTGGCCGAATCACGGCATGAATTTTCGCAGCATACACAAGAATATCTGAAGCAGCTCAACGATCGGTTAAGGAAAGCAGTGTTGGTCGATCCTGCAAGCAAGGGAAAAATCATCAAGGATATTGCAGACGACGTCTCAGAAGCTGACTCGGATCCTACCGAACTCTACCACCGCGACTGCGGCACGCAGACAACACCCACATTGTCACGCAGACCTTCCGTTTCCTCCACAGACCCGCAGCCCCTCGTGACAGCACATGAGAATCGGTTGAACATCATAAGATCACATCTTCAAGAGCTTAATTCCAACCGAACAGGTAGCAGCACATCACAGGACTCGCTAAGAACGAGAATGTCAGAGCTCACTACCTATCTCAGCGAGATGAGTTATCAGAACCACTACTATTCAAACATGGGCTTGTATGGAACGCCAAGTTATGGCGTATCTGGTGCCGTGGACGGAAAGAATGATCAGATCGAGGCTGTCAAGGGCGATATCAGGGCTATTAAGGGCGTGTTTTTGAGTGCGAGAAACTTTCCAGCTGGTGGAAATAATATGCAGATACCTACGGGCAATGCTTAAGCGCTTGTTATCACGAGCCATAGATTGTAAGGTCAAGAAACAGAATAACGCCATAATTTCGAAAGCTCTTGCCGTAAGAATAGTAGCATGTTCTTTTTCGTGAAGAATGTGGTAAATCAGCGGTGCGTAGTGGTCAAGTACCTTGTATCGCGTTACTTGCAAGCTGTCGCTATCCATCCCTAGTCCCCTGAATTTCCTGAAGGGGATGTTTGGAGACTCGTATCGATCACTAGATGGATAGTACTCCTGGCATAAATCGCACATAATGCACTCTGATACCCCACTAGTCCTGTTGACGTCATTCCTAAAACAGTAGCCTGTACTTGCCCCCTCAATTCTATCCACAACTAAGGTAACATGCGATCGGCCCAACGTTGAACATTTACTATGGCAAGCTGGGCATCAAATCTGCCCTCTTTTGTGCGGAATAAGCATGAAGAGCATGATGACACGTCACTTACAACGATCCTGACGGTCGAGCAATGCACCGATCTTACATTCTTGGTCGCAACCATCACGGCAAGCATGCGGCAGTCTCTACTGGATACATTCACGGCCGAGGAAACAACACATGATCTCAAGAATACCATGTCGGGAAATGAGACGCTGATTAATACTACATCCAAACTCGATGAGGTTGACGTAGTAAAAGAAGACAGAATCAAGAAAGAGCGAGCGGAGCGGGAAGCAGATGCACGGAAAGAGTTGGCACAGCCTGAGGTGTGTGAGCTTAAGGAAGAGATGTTGAAGCACTTTGATGGTTGGCGTGGTAAGGTCATCTCCAGGGTGGGTGAGATTGTCAATTCACGGGAAGAAGCCAAGGAGCAGACGCGACATGTTCAGACTAGGGAGGTTGATAACATCGCCAAGAAGACTGCTTCAAAAACCACTGCAATTAAAAGTCTGGATACGAAGGTCGGAAATGAAGCCACAGTGTTTAGAGAGTGGTATCCACCCGTGAGCAGCGCCCTAATGCAGCTGGATGAGAGCAAGAGAGCTCTCACACTGCATTCTCTGGTTCTCATTCTTCTCAGTTTGGAGAATTACTCAGCCCACTCACGTATTCTATTGCTCTATCTTACCAGCTCATTTGGACTGGACCTCTCTGTGCTGAAGAAGGATGAAGAGACTGTCGCCCAAGGCCTCCTTGAAGCAGCGTCGCAACAACTCAACACCAATGCAGAAACAAAGAAGGCGGCTGAGGCATCTCAAACTGCTCGCAGGTGGAAAGTTGGTCTTGCAGGCGTTGCCGGTGCAGCACTGATCGGAGTCACCGGCGGACTTGCTGCTCCTCTCCTTGCAGCCGGAGTTGGTAGTGTCCTGGGTGGACTTGGCCTTGGAGCGACAGCTGCAGCAGGCTATCTAGGGACTCTTGCTGGCTCATCAGTCCTCGTGGGCGGACTATTCGGTGCATATGGTGCAAAAATGACAGGGCGAGCAATGGATAAATACGCCCGTGAAGTCGAGGATTTTGCATTCTTTCCTATCCATCACTCCCAGGACCCTACACAACAGGACAACAAATCCCGCCGTCTCCGTGTCGCAATTGCTGCATCAGGGTGGCTACGCGAACCCGAGGAAGTCGTTAAGCCTTGGCGGTACATCGGTAAAGGCACAGAAGGCTTCGCTCTTCAATGGGAGCTTGAAGCTCTTCTCAGTCTCGGTTATAGTCTGGAAACCTTCGTCACCAGTGCAGCATGGGGATTCGCAAAGAAGAAGATCCTCGAACGAACCATCTTCGCCACGCTTTCCGCAGCTCTATGGCCTCTTGGTATTCTCAAAGTCGCAAGCGTCCTTGACAATCCGTTCAGTGTAGCCAAATTCCGCGCTGATAGAGCTGGTGAAGTACTTGCAGACGCACTCATCAACAAAGTTCAAGGCGAACGTCCTGTCACACTCGTTGGCTACTCCCTTGGCGCCCGTTTGATATACTCCTGTCTCCAAAAACTCGCAGACCGCAAAGCTTTCGGGCTAGTCGAGAATGCCGTCTTTCTCGGAGGACCCTGTCCCTCTGATGCACCAGACTGGCGCCGCGTCCGTTCCATAGTTAGCGGCCGCGTTGTCAACGTCTTCTCAAAACAAGATTACATTCTCGCCTTCCTCTACCGCACATCTTCCGTACAATTCGGAGTTGCGGGCCTCCAGCCCATCTTAGGCATCCACGGCGTGCAAAACGTTGACGTCAGCGAGCTCGTCGACGGTCATCTGCAATATCGCTATCTGACCGGCTCCATCCTTCGTAAAATTGGCTTCGAAGACGTGGATATCCGGGAAGTCGAACATGCGGAAGCGGAAATGGCGAAGCAGAACGAGAAAGAGGATAAAGAACGGCGTGACAATGAGGGAAGTCGGATGGAAGGAGACGAAGAATTGGAGAAGGAGAAGTTGGAGACGCAGGTTCAGCAGAAGAAGGAAAAGACGTTTATGCAGATGATGCACGATAAGACCAAGAGTTTGGATATAGGGGGGTTTGTGGGCGGTTTAGGGAGCCAAGGAGGGGATGCAGATGTGAAAAAGGGTCAGGAGGGATCAGCGGATAAGCCGCTGAAGCAGGCTTAGGATTCCTTGGAAAATTGGCAGATGTTTGGCTGTAGTGTCAATCCCCAATAGGGTAGTATTATCAAAGGGTTTGTAGTAATGCATCGATTGATAGATTTCTTGATTGAATAGTATATGCCCGGTTTTACAAGATATATAGCAGATCTTGGAATGATTCTAAAGTCCCGTGCTAGGAGCAAGTTAACATAGTAAGTGTAAGATATCTCTTATACTGAGTGTACGTGAAGCAGAGTGATATAGGATCACGTGATTATATTTTGACTATTATGCTCCCAGCATCGCCAGTAAGGTTATTCACAGTTCACCGCTAGTCCTATAATTACATCAGGCATACACATAATTTCAAAGGATCGATTGTCATCGAACAGAAATCATGTGAGAATATATCTTGGCTATCGAGCGGAATCGATTACTTGGCGGAGACCTATCCAAGATCTATGGATATCAGTGGGCCTAATCGGTCTGTGTGACTTCCACGGCCCAAGGCAGACGATAAGTAAGTGCTCCTAAGAGCATAAAGGGTTTCCACATAGTCATTCGGTAATCATTACGGAAACAATTGCTTGAGCATCTGACTTCTGGGGGGGGGGGGGCAACCGTGACAACACTACACACTACTCATAAGCAATGTTACTCCATACCGGATGCGTTCAATGTGTTCGATATCCCTATATTCAGGAAAGAGCTTATAATTGCTCAGAGGTGATCAGTGTGCTCAAGGAGGCCGCCCTTATGCCCTGATGCCGGCCGAAGGGAGCTGAGACTATATAGGTCCTATCTATCAAATTTAGTCTACAAGGACTTGAGTTCTGTTGAATTGATGAGATCTGTATTCAGTTACAGAGTGTGCACAGAAATTCCAGATATCTTGTGGTGTGGAGAAGCCGTATCATGTGTCCGGGGGTCAGGCTTGGCGAGCTGATCTGCTTGAATGAAGTACTTAAGTCTCGCACTGCCCACATTCTGCACTCTCAAAGCCCTACCCCACCTACTCCTCACTCAGTCACCGCTCCAGCCCTTCTACCTTCTCATCTATCCTTACAGGCTTCTGGGTGTCCAAAAAATTCTTGACATTTTTGATCTGTGACACGTGACTGAAGGTGCTGTACCAGGGGTCATTCGATACATGGTCGTTGCCATCATTTCCAGGGTCTCGCCAATCAATCGATATTGCCGAGCATAAAGACGGCTATAGCAGTTACCAACAAGCCATTTCAAGTCACCGGTCTCCACTGTCCTTGGAGGCACACCGGAAAATGGTTTTGGTTTCCAAGGTCGAGCCGGCCAAACTGGCTGCTAATATGATGTGTATCCCGCGGGATGACACTTCAAGTGTTCCACGTATCATTCGGCCTGCGGTTTATAAGGAGGACATGTATGACCATAACGAAGCAGGTCACCGCCCGTCGTCGGCAACGCGAGTCCCCTTGTCAGCATTGGAAGACCGTCGGATGGATTCATCCTTGCTAGACAGCATGTCCAGACCTCCACATGGCCGCCAAGAGGTATATCAACATGGAGCTGTACGAGTCGTCATCGAAACCTGTCACCGTTCATCGGGACCTCACAAGATTGGTCCATTAAAGGGCAGCAGATGTAATTGTTTGCCGAGCGGTACATCGAATTTCTCTTACAATCGCCAGCCGGTGCATTTCGATGGATGTGGATGCACACGATATATCACGAAATCTGGTCACTCCCATGTGGCTGTCCATCAAAGCGATCGGTCAGCTCAAGCAAGCAGCGATTGGACTGTCCTCGGCCAAGAGGAAATGTTTTGGGTACCGCATGGTTCACAGTCCAACACTTCGATGGATGGTGTCCAATTGTTACCGCACATCAGTTCTGTCCATTGTCAGTCTAGAGTTCAGCTTAGCAGAGTTCGAAGTGCAAAAAGTGAAAAATCGGAATCAAAAGAGACAGGGAAGAATCCGTCAGCTTGGAGAGCAGCGCAAAGATTGACACCAGCTCCAGCCCCCCGACCAAGGCGGCTGCCAACACCGGAGCTTTCTGAACTGTCTGGTCTTGGAGAGCAGGCGTTTTGTTGCTTTCAATCCAAATAGTTCATGAAGGAATGTGGCATACAGTGAAGAAAAACTTCTCAATTCTTTTGTTACAAAGCAGAACCAAGAGAATAGAACGCAACAAAGACATATTCGAATGTCCAACGCACCTTTTCGCTTATCCTTTACTGCATGTTTTGGGATTGGTTTACCCGCGCGACAACTTCTGTCAATTTCGTTGTCTAGTAGTCGCATGCGCCCCTGAAGGCTAGTGCTAAGATCGTATACATGCTATTTACGACCGAGTTATAAAGTCCACGAGTAAAGAGTGTCGTTCTTGTGTCGAGCGAGTACTTTCGTGAAGGTGTGAGAGCTCTTAGAAACTTTCTTGGGGTTCTTCGTCTTGTAACAATAGACTTTCTTGATTCCCATATACCGGGGTATTTCGAGCTCTGGATTGAGTACATGCTGGAATGTGTCGACAGACGATTGGGACAAAAGCGCCACTCTCTTCCACACTGGACGCGTGTATAGCTGCGCATCGCCAAAATTTTTGAGGGTATATACACCTGTCAAAAACTCGCATAGAGGTGCAATGAAGCACTTGTAGCGATATTCAAGATCGGCAGATAAGCAATCACTCATGGGGCCGTTCGTTCTCAACGATAAAGTATTTCCCAGACTTCCGCTCTGCTGATCCCAGGACATCCCAGCTCTCAACGTCACGAGAATTTACTGGTGCGCTGTCCCTTTGTATCCGTTTATGATGGACCCCAATGACCTTCTCTTTGCTCAAGGCATTCTTGAGTGTTTCCAAGGAGATTGTCTGTTCCGTTTCCGCTTCGCTTGTCTCGTCTCTAAGAGCTCGTAGTGGTTCCACGCCCGTTGTATCGACACTCTGTATCTTGCCAACGAAATGCAACTGTGCTGCCAATGTATCCAGCATTTTCTGTTCTTGTTCAGAAGATTCGGGTGGTGGAAGGGCAGACAATCGGAGCAGGTGATGGAGTTGTTGTGACGTGACCTTCGGAGCATCTGGCGCGCGCGTCTTAGGTGGTAGGAGTGATTCGACGGACCATGTCGGCTCCGAGAAAAGCTGCTCTAGTTCGTCCGGATGGATGCCTTTGTCTTCAATTTGGGTTGGCCTCTTGTGGGACTCGCTGCGGGGTGTTGCCGGTGAAGCGCTAAAATACCGTATTGATGGACATCGCAATGCCTGGGCTGCGAGGCTTTGGTATCGGAACGCTTGTGAAAAGATCATGTAGGATTGGTACATAGGGCGGCGTACGTCACTTGGGATATGTTCAGACTTCTCTGGCCAATGAACGGGGCCTCGGGGGCTTATTGAAAGGCACAACCAGCTCAAAGTGCAACAATACACGGGCGGTTGTGGTGTTGTCGTTCGGCAAGCTTTAGAGAAAGTTGGCAAAGGACTAGCCCTCGTTGGGACTGGCTGACTTCAGCCTTCACGTAACCTACGCGCACGGGCTTGCGTGGATCGTCATTGCAGTCGAGACAGGAGCCACCTGTCTCGACCATACTCGCCATCAACGTTTAACTAAATCATCCCCCGCTCTTCGAAAACGCCCTCACCTATATAAACCCTTGATATTCTCAGCTATCGCAAGCATGGCCGGTGATCCTCGAGCATTGCTTCGTCAGGTGGGGGCTTATCCGGAATGCTTAGCCACAAAGCAGATGGCTGATATTCTGGTGATAACAGGCAGAAACCTCACTTCAGAAGGCCTCTGGAGGGTTCAGCTTCTTCGGTGGCCGACAGGACAAGTGTACGCGCAAGAAAGGCTATTCAAGACGCACAATGACTGACGCACGTGACAGATGAGGCAGCCGCGGAACAATTTATCGCTGCGGCGAACGCATTCAGAATGCAAAAGATGGGTATGTAAGGACTAAGCGGCTTGGCTGTCATATGGTAATAGACTGACAAATCCCATTCAGGCAAAGAAGCTGGCGAGGCTTTTGAGAAAGCAGCATCGGTGCAGCGACAACAACTGAATGAACCCGACGACGAGGCAAACACACTTACAGAAGCTTTCAGTACGTTGAAATTGAATCTTGCGGTATTGCTAAACTCATGCGATACCAGAGGCATACCGAAAAGATGACCCAGAGTCAGCAGCAAAATGCTTAGATAAGGCGATACTACACTACTGTAGCAAGGGTAATTTCCGTCGTGCTGCGACCCACAAACAGAATCTTGCCGAGGTCTACGAGGTTGAGTTGGGCGATAACACTCGCGCGGCTGCCGCGTACGAGGAGGCCGCTGGTTGGTACGAGAGCGTAAGTTTCGACATGTCCCATTATAGTTAATTTTTGATGCACCTTGTGGATTACGCTTACTAGCATACAGGACAACGCGGAGGTAAATGAAAACTCATGGTTTTTGGTTTTCGGCGTAAAACTGACGTACCGCAACAGGCACTTGCAAATAAGTTGTGGCTAAAAACAGCTGATCTTGTTGCGCTTGAGGGCAAGGACTACTATAAGGCCATCGAGCTGTACGAGAAAGTGGCAAAGACTTCCATACAGAACAACCTGATGAGATGGTCTGTCAAAGAATATCTTTTGAAGGCAGGCATTTGTCAGCTTTGCACGGGTGATCAGGTTGGTGTGAATTCCGCACTTGACCGATACCGGGAACTTGATTCGAGCTTCGTGCAGCAGAGGGAGCATCAGCTGCTGGTTGATCTAGCGGCTGCTGTGCAAGAAGGTGATCAGGAGATGTTTGCGGACAAGGTATTTTCTGCCATCTTTGAAATGCTTCGGTTGCTAATATGTATCACCAGCTCTTTCAATTCGATCAGCTGAGCAAGCTGGACAAGTGGAAGACCACACTCTTACTGCGTATCAAGAGCAACATTGAAGAGACAGGTGAAGATTTTTCATAGATATCCTGTCTAATAAGTGGCGTCCTGTCATTGCTTATCTTGATTCCGCTCAGCAATGATTTCTAATATATTCGAACCAAGTGGTTCCTGAAAACCCCCTTTCTCTCTTCATGTATCATCCCTCACAACCGATCACGAATGTGTGATTGCCTAATAACAAGACATGAGACGCGCAAGGATTGAAAATATAGCTGCTATTGCCCTTGAAAAATATTGAAGGGCACTCACTCGGGCAACGTCAGAAGTCCATAGTTGTCACCAACTACACACGGCACAATGACTCGGTCACACACGAGCGCTGGAAAATGCGACCTACAACTCCATGTTCTCGACAAGAGGTGCAAGGCGCCCCTTCAGGTCCTCAACAGCCAACTCCTCACCTTGCCAGAAGACCTCACCACTAGGAGTATTCTTCGGTGGGATCAGGACATTAGAAACAACCTGAATCACACCATCGCTGGCCACGCCGTCATGTACCGTGACGCGGGAGAAGCCGTTAATCTTGATCGACACGAATGGACCGTAGCGCGCAACATCCACTGCGAGGTATTTGTCGCTTAACACGGTGGGAAGGTCATAGTGATAGTATGGTGGGTGATCAGTAATCTCATCATCCTTCTTTCCCTTGTGGTCATAGAAAGCATCCGTGTAGAGAGTCTGGTCAACAACCATGTGGTACTTGAGAAGCGCTTTAAGGTACTTCTCGCCGTACTTGCTAAACAGGAAGGCGTTGACGCGAGGACCAAGTTTCTGGAATGCAAAGTTTGATGGCGCAAAGAATGTGCGACCCTCGTGGGGCTCTGTGGTATTGATCTTCTCCCATAGCCCAGTCTTGCCGAGAGCGAGCTCGAGAGTACTGAACTCACCGGGAAGAAGGTCAATAATGGAAGCAACATTCGGAGGAGGTATGAGGAGCGAGTCGACTCCGTGAACGACCCCGTTGGTACCAAAGATGTTTAGGGCTACAAGGCGGCTGTAGAAATTGATAGCAGGCCCCTTCAGGGTAACACGGATGGTAAGACGCTGCTGATGTCCAAGAAGACGCTCAGGTGTGTACAGTGTGGGAATGGTGTAGCTCTGGAGCACACGACCGGCTGGGTAGAAATCATCGACAACATGGTATAGAAGAATGTCCTTAAGGACTTCCTTCGAGGGCTTCTTTCCGTGTGCAGGAATCTTGTCAAATGCCTCGTCTGTCGGGGCAAAGATTGTGTAATTGGCCTTGGTCCCGTTCAGCAATTGGACGATATCGTCGTACTCATTGATTAGCTTTGCGAGTTGCGTGGTGTACTTGCTCTCGTTGATGAGCTCGTAGACTGTACGGTTGGGCTTGTCATGATCGCCATGATGAGGCTTTTTGTGGTGTGGTGGTCCATGTGGCGGTCCATGTGGTGGTCCATCATGTGGCGGCCCGTCATGCGGTGGGTGGTGCGGTGGGTGGTGTGGCGGGTGATGGGGGTGGTCCTCAAAGTCAACGACGCTGTCATCGAATGATGACCCCTCAAGCCACGACTCAATATCATAACCAGTTTCGTGAATTGTGCTATACAGATGCTTCCCTGCATCCTTGAGTTTGCTGAAAGCCGTGTCCAGGACGCTCTGTGCATTGTCGACGAGAGGCTTTCCAGGCTTCTCGATGTCTTGGAAAACCTGGGCGTCAGTGATGACGAAGGCAGATGCCAGAGGCAAAAGCGGTACGAGGTGGGTGAAGCGCATGATGCGGGATGGCTAGGTAGCACGAAGAAAGGAGCAAAGGCGATGGACCTGACCGATATACATGCCCTAATTGTATGGTGCGTGAATTACAGGCCGCGTGTCTGGCAGGCTACAGCAACGCGTGTCGTCAGGCCAGCATGCGGGGGGACAAGCGCTGACTGGTCGCTGGGAAATGGTGACGCAACCTGGACAGCTAACCCGCCGGAACGGCATAACGCTATGTACCGATCCAGTGACCAAGTAGTCGTCATTGCGTCGTCGCCGGCCGGGACAATGGGTTCTCAGAGTTTCCGTTGAGATGCTCCGCTCTGAGCTCTCTCACGCTCGTCTACCTCACTTCAGCTTGCATAGCAGCTCTACACCACAATTGTCACAATGCCTCTTGCTAGCCATGTTGATCCTGATCGGCTAATCGAAACGCTCCACGACCATCCACTGCACAAGGCTGCTGGGAAGAAAGGCAACAGCCGAGCCGTGTCGCACATCACACCTTATTCGAGCCGTTATGCTTCTGGCACGGAATTGTCCAAGTTCAAGATCCCGGCAGATGGCGCTCCAGCAGATGTTGTCCATCAGCTACTCAAGGATGAACTTGACCTGGATGGACGACCCAGCCTAAATCTCGCCTCCTTCGTAGGAACGTACATGGAAAAAGAAGCTGAGCAGCTGATGGTTGAAAATCTTTCTAAAAACATGTCGGATGCGGACGAGTATCCGGCGATGATGGATATGCACTCACGATGTGTTTCCATCCTCGCTCATCTCTGGGGAGTCCAGAAGGGAGAGAAGGCCATTGGCTCTGCAACCACGGGATCCAGCGAGGCCATTCATCTTGGTGGACTCGCGATGAAGAGACGTTGGCAGGAGAAACGGAGAGCAGAAGGCAAAGACACGACAAACCCAAACATTGTCATGGGAGCCAATGCTCAAGTCGCTCTGGAGAAGTTCGCTCGCTATTTCGAAGTAGAGGCTCGTATTCTCCCCGTGAGTGAGGACTCTTCGTACCGGCTCGACCCCAATCTTGTCAAAGACAACATTGATGAGAACACGATTGGCATCTTCGTCATTCTTGGGTCGACGTACACCGGTCACTACGAACCGGTAGAGGAAATCTCCGATATCCTAGATGCTTATGAGAAGGAGACTGGGGTTGACATTCCGATTCACGTCGACGGTGCTTCTGGCGCCTTCATTGCACCCTTCACGCACGCAAAAGCAGGGAAGAAATGGAACTTTGAACTTGCTCGCGTCAAATCCATCAATGTGAGCGGCCATAAATTCGGCCTTGTGTATGCTGGTGTTGGCTGGATCATCTGGAGGGATGAGAGCTACCTGCCGAAGCACCTGATCTTTGAATTGCACTACCTGGGCGGCACGGAAGAATCGTACACGCTCAACTTCTCTCGTCCCGGAGCTCAGATTATCGCACAATATTACAATCTGATCCATCTGGGGTTTTCCGGATATCGTGGCATCATGGAGAACACCCTTGCCAACGCACGTTTGCTGAGTCGAGCACTAGAGTATACGGGCTGGTACCGCTGTGTTTCTGACATACACCGCAAGAAGGGTGACTTCAAGTACGAGAAGGGCAAGAAGCAATATGACGAGGGGGACACAAGTGCAGACTACAACGCTGGATTACCGGTTGTCGCGTTCACGCTCACGGACGACTTCCACCGGAAATTCCCACACGTGAAGCAAGAGGCAGTCAGTAACCTTTTGCGTGCAAAGCAGTACATCATTCCTAGTGAGTAGCTCTCATCACTACGCCAGACAGTGGGAAGCATCGCCTAACCAACACAGACTACCCCCTGCCACCCGGCGAGGAGAAGACTGAGATCCTGCGAGTGGTGGTACGCCAGACGCTGTCTCTTGACATGATCGACCGCCTCGTCACGGATATTATTGGTGTCACTGAGCAACTGATGAAGACGGATGCGGTAGACCTCGCGGCTTTCCAGCCCTCAACACCCAGGGTTGAGAAACAGTACGCCAAGACGACGAGTCACAAGAGGGGGGTGTATCGGGCCGTGTGCTAGGTGGTTTGGATGCAGGCATGCTAGTTGATGTACAGTACATACATAGTACATACCTAGTACCATAGTACATACATATGTAGTCATACTATTAGGTACTATCCAAGCAGAAGCTGCGAGGTCACACTGGCCATCTACTTATGTCTGGTGGCCTTCCCAACCGATTCGATGGAGGTATGCAAGACCAGCCCAGGGTAACACGCAATCGATGCCATGCCTGGGTGACGAGTGTATGATTGGCGGCGGCCGGCCCAAGTGCGGTTCGGCTCCACGTGTTCCTGCAGGCTGGAGCGCACACGATGACGGTCGGGAGTCGATGATATCGAGATCAGTGCCGGTGCGAGATGGTCGATTTCGCGCCCCCTGTTGGCGTTGCGGGATGCAGTTCATCGGGCTGGGCGCGCCGCCAATGGCCAATAGCGACTCTGCGCCCTTCCGGCACCCACGTCATCTCCACCGACCTCCGTCTCTGCCCCAAGCATCTCACCATGGACGGGTCGTCACGGCCGGCATAGGACGACATGCTACGAACTGTTAGTGCCCAGCCGCCTCGCGCCCTAGACACATCGGCTTGAGCTTCATCGCGGCTACCTTCCAGGTCATGACGTCTCTCTTGTCCCCAACTAGTTCTCTACATAGGTACCTAGCACCGCAGCACCCTCGCGCTGCCTAGCACGCCGCGCCACGAGCACCTCCCCGCCCCGGCACGATCGGAATCGCTACATCGTTCATGTTACGCCGCAGTTGCTCCTGGCCTTTGTGCAATACCTGCAACATTCGCCTCTGCTCGTCTTGCCCCAGACGCGACTCCATCACATACAGCGAACAGCGCCCGATCATGACGGCCGCAAACCCACGCATTCTGCTGTACATACTGCGCCGCGATGTTCGCCTTGCCGACAATCCCGTCTTTCACGCGGCCTCCCAACACCTGAAGCCAGCCAGACTCCTGAAGCCACCTGCCACTGCTGGGAGCCGAAATCGCGGCGACTCGTCCGCTTCCGACCACCCCGGCACCCCTTTCACCCACCTCCTCCCAGTTTACGTCTTTCCCGCTAACCAGGTCGAGATATCCGGATTTCTGGCCAACCCTTCGGATGAAAACCCGTATCCAGAAGCCCGCAGTCGGATGGCGAACATATGGCGAACCGGTCCTCACCGTATCCGCTTCATGGCCGAGGGAGTCTGGGATCTCAAAAAGAAGCTCGAGGGCCTAGAATGTGGCTCCGGGCTGGAGATTCGGGTGGGAGGAATCCCTGACGTAGTTTCCGATATCCTTGACTGGTACTCCCAAGACAGTAAAGGCAAAGTCACGGGAGTGTGGATGACCGACGACGATGGCACAGAAGAGAAAGAGGACGAGCAATCTTTGAGGGAGCTTACGGCAGACCACGGTGTCGACTTTAAGGTGTGGAAGGACGAGAAGTATTATATTGATGAGTGCGTTGTCCCTACACTCGCATCCTTTCGAGTCAAACATTTGGGAGGCAAATCACTAACTCAGCTCAGCCGTGATCTTCCGTACACAGATATTTCCGAGCTCCCCAACGTTTACACTTCGTATCGAAAATCTCTTGAGCCACTACGCGACCGCCCGCGCGACACATTACCTGCCCCGACACAGCTTCCCCCGTTACCCCCCGATATCCCACCGCAGCAGCAACCGTTTAGGATACCATCGAATCTTGATGCCCTTCAAAAATCACTGTTATCTCCGCTTGAGAAGGATACTCTGGCAGAATCACCAAAGTGGCCGACCGATGTCCAGTCAGCACATCCCTTTACAGGAGGCGAAACTTCGGCACTCCGTCGTGTTACACATCTCATATCTTCCGGGGCCATGAGTTCGTACAAGGATACCAGAAACGGGATGCTGGGTCTCGACTTCAGCACCAAACTCTCCGCCTTCCTCGCCCAAGGACACGTCACAGCAAGACATGTGCATTGGGCCATGCTTGACTTTGAGGAAGGCAGGGGTGTTGGCAAGAACATTAAAGGCTACGGTCAAGGTGAAAACGCAGGAACCGCGGCTGTTCGGTTTGAATTACTGTGGAGAGATTACATGCGCCTCTGTATGCGGAAATTCGGTAGTAGAATGTTCCACATGTACGGCATTCAGAGCCAAGATGGGAACGGCAGCGAGAAAGCATATTCAAAAAAGTGGAAGACGTTAGATCGGCCAAATGGGGCAGGGGACGATCCCAAGCAGACTATGGAGGCATTTACGCGTTTCCGGTCCGGGCACACCGGTGTCGGTCTGATCGACGCTTCGAATCGCGAATTGTTCGTCACCGGATACACATCAAACAGAGCGCGACAAAATGTGGCATCCTTCTTAACTTCACACCTAAACATTGATTGGCGCATCGGCGCTGAATGGTACGAATGCCTCCTTACGGATTACGACTGCGCGAGCAACTGGGGTAACTGGCAATACGTCGCTGGTGTAGGAAACGACCCGCGGCAAGGTCGTGTGTTCAATCCCATCAAGCAAGCTTTTGACTACGATCCAAAGGGCGAATACATCAAGGCTTGGGTCCCAGAGCTTCGGGGATTGAAGCTGACCCGAACAATGAGCAACGGCAAAGAAGAGATGGACCATCAGCAGCTGATGAACTTGTATCAGGCATGGAGACTAAGCGACAGGGAAAAGATCAATCTGGGTCTGAAAGGAGTCGAATGGGTAGAACGGCCACTGAAAAAGATACATTTTACTGTGGGCCGTGGCCGTGCCAACCAAAGTGACAATAGACCACGAAAGGGTGGCAGTGGAGGAGGGCCTGCGTGGCGGGGAAGAGGAAGAGGCCAGGGTCAAGGGTATCAACATGGGCATGGACAAGACTGGAACCACGCACAAGGAGGGCACGACAACCACATGGATAAACTCGAGCAGGGCCCCACGATTGTAAGTAGTGGGCCGGCCTAAAGTATGGCGGTGTCGTCGAATTATCGTTGTATTGCATCCCCGATTGCATAGTAGACATTCTTATATGCTCCAGTAGCTTTCTTATCAATTCGAGCTTCTCAGCGTGTTTTGATTTATGCTGTTTCATATTCTTTGATAGTATCTTCCTTTATCGTTTCGGATTCTCGGTCGTGTGGGGTCTGTTTTTTGGAAGCCGGGTCCTGCCGAGGATATTCTCACATTGGCTTGATCGTGTTTCAAGAGTGATGGCCGTGTCTTATCGATAACCAAGCACTCCACCAACCTGATACCCCACGATAGTGCAGTAGCACTCAACTCGGTCCAACGGTCAATTGCCTCCACGGTCATTCTGAACTTTTGCGAACTACACTATAATCTCTTGTGAATCCGCTGTCCCCTGCCACATCACACGCAGCCATGACGACGGCCGATTCCTCCGGCCCGCTCTTCAGCTCCGAGCTCATCTCGCCCGAGGTGCTCCAAGCGCTGCCCGAAGGCTACGATTGCCGACCCCTCGAAAAAAAGGACTACGCCAATGGCTTCCTAGACGTACTCCGAGTGCTTACCACAGTTGGAGACATAAGCGAAGAGGTGTGTAAAACTTCGATTTTCGCCATACGCCCGGCGTCACCATGTCAACCCCAGCACACACACACACACACACACACGAACATGGCTAATGCCAGGACTGTAATTATCTAGCAATGGAACGAGCGCTACGAATGGATGGCCAAGCGCAACGACGAATACTTCCTCCTCTGCATTACCGACTCGTCCAAAGCCATTGTCGGCACAGGCGCCCTCATCGTCGAGCGCAAGTTCATACACCACCTAGGCCTCGTCGGACACATTGAGGACATCGCCGTGGCCAAGGATCAGCAGGGCAAGAAGCTGGGGCTCCGCATTATCCAGGCGCTGGACTTTGTGGCGGAGAAGGTGGGGTGTTATAAGGTATGTCTTGGGGGAGAGGAAGGATAAAATACGGGCTGGCTAATGTGATTTGGCAGACGATTCTAGATTGCTCTGAGGCGAATGAAGGGTTCTATGTCAAGTGTGGCTTCAAGAGGGCAGGGCTGGAGATGGCGCATTACTATGGGCGGTGAACTACCAGGAGCGTTCCGTTTTGACAGAGTCATCTGCATAAAGCGATGTCATGCTCATGCATCGAAGGTGGGGTGAATAGAGGTGAAGCATATGCCCTTTGCTACAGATAGATACGGGTACAATGTAAGAAATCATTTCCACTATTCAGCACATACCAGTGCAAAAATGATGTGATGTTCTTGCTATAAGACATGCAACATATAATACTTGTGGTTGATGCGTTTTGCTAGTGGAAATCCATTTTTCGCTTCGTGTCAAACTATTATCTACCTGCTAGTTAAGTTTGACATTAACAGTCCCAGACGCCTTCGTTGCCCCCAAAATTGCTTTATCCTTCGAGAAACAAACCGCGCGAAAATTGAGGTCGGTGCTTGCGCCCACTGAACAAGACCTTGTATCAACCGGCATTCTTCGCAATCGATCCGCAGAGTTGGTGTCAAAGAGCTATCAAGGGTCATGAGTCACGAGACACAACCAGAGAACAGGCAGGCCATTATAGGGGGTCCAAAGAACAATAATTCCTTGAAACAAACCACAAACAAGCTAGGCAAGAAGCTGGATCAATATCCAGCAAGCCAGAAATTCGAGCCCCACGACCTCTCCAAATCTCCCACCACCCCTTCCGGTCTTCCCCCCGAACTCTGGACAATTGTACAGTCTGCCCCAGCCAGCTTCGCCCCCCAATACTTCCTCGATACATCCCGCAACCTCCTCGAGAACCCTAATCTTACAGCATCTTACCTAGCACGCGCAGAGTTATCGTATCAAAGCTTTGCCGATGCCACCTTCAACCCCAAAGCAAAGACGCCAGAGGGACTGGCCAGTATAGTAAAGCACCTAAGGCCGGAATGCCGCCCGCGTCTTGTCGAAGACGAAATACCAGGCTACGACCTCGAATGGACAGTGGTACGCAAGCTGATACCGCGGAATCCCAATCTCGACGCTGCATTGATGCAAACATGTCATTTATTCGTCTCCCACCACGACATACACATTACCAGCCCATCCGGAACAGCCGAGCTTGTCAATGCAGAGCGCTATCTCGTAATCTACATCCCCCACGCCGCCACCCCCGACGTAATTCCATACTATCACCCCAAAGTCCGCGCCTTGGCCATGCTCTACACTTACCTCCCGCCACCGTCATGCCCTTCCCCCTCGACGACATGCCACTCCCCACTTCCCCTCCCAGGTATCTTGTCAATCCACTATTCCCTGTTCCCCACATACCCCCTCGACACGCGTCTCTCGCGCACCGCCCTCAAGCTCCTCGAAATCATCCACAAGCACTCGCGCGGCAATGCAGGCGGATATGCAAAGCGCGTACAGCACGACCGGCTGGTTTCTCAAAAGGCGTTTCAGGACACGTATGCGGTGCTCAAGGGACGGTATGCAAAGACGCTGATCGAGGGGTGGGTGGAGCAAACGCCGGCGGAGAAGCATGTGTTTGAGGATTTAGGGATTGCGGCATTTTTGATCGAGGTCTGGGGAGATATGTATGCTGGCGGTGATGGGGAGAGCTGTGGGGAGGAGGCGCACGAAAAAAACATGGAGAGATTGAGGAAGAGGAGGAGAGAGTTGGCGCAGAGGAATTTTCCGGGGTTCGTGGATATCGGCTGTGGCAATGGCCTTCTTGTCTATATTCTCAACGCTGAGGGCTGGCACGGCTGGGGGTTTGATGCAAGGAGGCGGAAGACGTGGGATATCTTTCCGCAGCAGCATGGCGAGAGGCTCAAGCAACTCTTACTCGTGCCTGAGATTCTCAAGTGCGGAGAAGCTGCGACAGACGATGCGACACTCATCGATACACCGCCGTCACACAACGGCGTCTTTCCAACAGGCACGTTCATCGTTTCAAACCATGCGGATGAACTTACTCCCTGGACACCACTGCTTGCATACCTCTCCTGCAGTCCGTTTATAGTGATACCATGCTGCAGTCACGATTTTGGAGGTACGAGGTTCCGCGCACCAGTGTACAACAAGTACGTTACTTTCGATACTGTGGGGCTCCCGGCAAAGAACAAGCTACCTTCTGCATACGCGAGTCTGGTCTCTTGGATCAGTCACTTGACAGAGGCAGTTGGATACGAAGTAGAGAAGGAGCACTTACGAATTCCGTCCACAAGAAATGTTGCTATCCTGGGACGAACGGTGATTGAAGAGGTTCCCAAGCAAGATCCACAAATGGAAGAAAGAATTAGACTTGTGCGAGAGCTTGTGAGCAAGGAAATGGGTGATTGCGAAACAATGGAGCAAGTATGCAGGATGTGGATTACAAGTGGGAGTGGATTGACGAAAACTTCGAAAGGAGGCCATTGATGCAGCACGTAGCTGAGATAGCAACAAGAAATGATCATGGTATTCGTGTCACGAAAAAGTGTCACTGAAATTGGGTATCATTGAGAACATGGTCGCCCAAGACTGCGAGGCCGCAGCTCAGGTGAGCAATACATTCGTAGTATCATCCGGTCATTTCGCCGTATGTCACCATATCCGGTCCATTTTGGTATGCAGTAAACCCGACAACAAGGAGATCCCACGTCAAATTGCGCATTTCTCAAGCAAGCGCCATCCGATTAGGAAGCAGGAGCAGCACCGCGTCCCCGGCCGAAGCCGCCACGGAACTCAGGCTTGAACTCACCAGGGGCGGCGCCTTCAGCCTTCTCGCCCTGATCACGGCGACGGTAACCATCGCGGTCACCGCCACGTCCGCCACGACCGCCACCACGCCTCTCGCGGTCGTCACCACCGAGCATACCCCGGGGAGGAGCAGAGCGCTGCTGCTTGATGTGTGTCTGGGGCACAATCTCGGCGGGCAGGTGGAGCCACTCGCGAAGGTAGTCGAGACCCTCAGGGGTGAGAGTGTAGTAGTAGTATTGCCAGGAGAAACGGGTCTTCAGGTAGCCGCGGGAGGTCAATGACTGGCCTGTTCTGAATTAGACATAGGCGTTGGTGGGAAGCAGAGTCTACTGACAAGCCTTGATGACGAAAAGGTTCTTCGTGTCGATGTCGCCATGCTTAGCAAGGTTGAAGTCCTTCTTTGCGACGAGAACGCCCTCTGTGGTGACCGTGTGTCAGCCTATCCTTATATGCAGCAAAGCTGCGAGTTTGTATAATTGTGCCATAGCCATGGCTCGAAGGTGGTGGAGGTTACTAACCTCGGAAGAGGTATCTGGAGGAAACTATGTTAGCAAATAGTCCGGCATGGTGTATCAGAGGGTGACCGGGTAGAATTTCAGGCTCGAGTTGGATATTCGCGCGGGTGCGAAATGCCCAGCTCGACTGCGTGGCCATGTTAGTTTGTGTGGAGGAAGACTAACTCGTGAATCGCCTTGCGATCGGCCTTAGGGATAAGCATCGTGAGGTTTTGGAGTGATCTCGGGGATGCTGTGGACAGTGGTTGGTGGTCGATGAAGATCAATAGGTACCTCTCGAGAGACTGCGGATGGATTTCGTGGTTGCAGTGGTCTTGGCGGAGTGCTAAGCGAGCGGGCCCGCTCTGTGCAGGCACATCACGTGAGCTACGGAGACCAGGGTGCCCTCGTGTTCCGTCGGCCGAGTACTTACACAACAACTCATTGCACGACGTCGAGCAACTACCACCTGCATCACCGACTTCACCGAATTCATCGTACATCACATCACATCACCTCTGGACAGACAGCCAACATGGAGGCTGCCTCACAGTCGCTCATCACCGTCATCGTCAACGGTACACGAGGGCAGGACATTGCCTTCCCCGCAGAGAAGGATGCGCCCCTCACATCCATCTTCGACACACTCTATGAACGTGCCCCATGGATCGAAACCTCGGCCTACATCCTCACCACCAACTCGCGCCGTGCAGTGCGTCACGATGCAGCGCCCATCTCCTCGCTTCTCTCCTCGTCGTCCGACACATTCCTCTCCCTTCGTCTGACCTTTCCTCTTTGCGGCGGAAAGGGCGGTTTCGGATCAATATTGCGTGCCCAGGGTGGCCGCATGTCATCCCGTAAAAAGAAGCAGGGCGAAGCCAACGGGTCATCTCGTAACCTTGACGGGAGGCGATTGCGCACGGTCGCAGAGGCGAAGACACTTGCCGAGTACTTGGCAATCAAGCCAGAAATGGAACAGCGGGAGAAAGACGAACGGAGGAAGAAGTGGGAGGATATTGTCGAGAGTACTGAACGAAAGCAAGAAGAATTGTTACATGCCGGTGGCAAAGCGCGACTGGATGGCAAGTGGCTTGAAGATAAGGAGGAAGCGGAGAACAAGACAAAAGAGGCGATTGAGAAGATGTTGCTTGCGCAAAGTGGGAGCTCTGACGATGACGAGGCAGACTCAGGGCCTACAGCGTCTACATCGAAGCCAACCCAACCACGCGCAATGTTTGGATGGGACGACGAGGACGACGAATTCATGAGCGACAGTGAAGACGACGATGATGTTTCAGAGGAAGACGTAAAGCCAGTCTTTGAGGGCAAGGGTAAAGCAAAAGCGGCTTGAGTCCGAGGACGACTCGAAAGCAGGGAACAGTGGGTAGCGTGATCTCAGCTGCATTACCAGGCGTTAGGACAGTAACTTTCTTAGTGATTAGATACCCAATTCAGACATAGTCTCGCAAAATACCAACTGACATGCTTTCCCTCGTAACATGTGTCGCGTACTGAGCGACTGTACATCTACAGTGTATAAGGCTCCTGCTTCCAACTGACCCTTCTCTCATCCCTCATCCGGTCAAACCTCACCACGCTCTGCAGCAGGACCTGTGCCCCCAATGCACAGTCTTCTTCTGTGCAGAACTCCCTTGGATTATGGCTCACACCTTCTCTACACGGCACAAAGATCATGCTCGTTGGGCAACGCTTACTTGCATGCACACTGTCATGGCCCGCCCCCGATGTCATCTCCATGACCAGATTCCTACCGTTGGGATCCCCGCGCGAGGACAGCACATGGTATGCTGATTGGCGCACCGAGGCAATGCAGTCAGCATGGAAGTTGGTAGCAGGCGAGGAGAAGTCTTGGACTATCTCAACAGTAAGAGGGAGGCCAGGGGTGCAACCGAAATTGGCGCCTTCAACGTCCTCGCCGGCGGCAATTTTGGCAAAGTCACGCTCGACAAGTCGTTGCATGAGAGAGACTGTTTCGTTCTTGGCAGAGCGGATGTCCAGGCTAAAGGAGACTTCGCCCGGGACGGTGTTTGTAGATCCAGGCTTCAGATTGAGGATACCCGTGGATGCCAGCGCGGCATTTGCGGTCGCGAGTCGATGCGAGTGCAGGATCATCTTGCTAGCGGTCAGCAATGCATCAGCTCGCGATTTGAAGTCTGTGGTGCCGGTGTGGGTGTCGCGGCCGTTGACATGGACGGTAAACCATTTGTACGCCTGTACGGCGGTCACGACACCAATCTTCTTGTTGGCCATCTCCAGCAAAGGGCCTTGCTCAATGTGCAACTCAAAGTGTGCGGCCATTGGCATAGCCTCGTGGCTTGCAGGAGTAGCCCCAAGGTAGCCTATCCTCTGCAGTTCAGAGGCCATGGTAGCAGTGCCAGGATGCACTTCACGAAGATGATGAGCCGTTTCCAAGGGAATGGAGCCGGCCCAGACCCCAGACGAGACCATGGACATGGGAAAGCGAGCGCCCTCTTCATTCGTCCAATTCACCACACCAACGGGATACTCGGTTTCTGTCCAGTTGTCGGCTAGCACACGGAGCATCTCAACGCCTGCAGTCACGCCTAAGATCCCATCGTATCGTCCACCGCTGGGTTGCGTATCCAAGTGGCTCCCCACAAATGTTGGCGGCTTGTCGCTTCGCAGTCCTGGCCGCACGGCAAAGGCGTTTCCCATGGAATCGATGGTCACCTTGCAACCTAATGCTTCTGTCGTTTGCACAAACCAATCACGAGCAGCTTTATCAGCATCAGAGAGGGCAAGACGGGACATTCCCGTCTCAGAATCGTTACTGTATACCTAGTATTAGTCATGACATTCCAGAGGTCCATTGGCATCGCGACGTACTCTCCCCATCGCTCTCCTACTCCCCATTGACAGGTATGATGTATATCTTCCATCAGCCTCGCCTGGTTGACTTTCAGGTCTCTAAGATGCTCATCATCCATCTCTTTGGTTCTAATTTGTAATCTCGGGGTGCATGTAAAGCTCCTCACTTGGGTGTATCCCTGATTAGGGGCTGGACCTGATCGGCATCTCAGTGCAGTGGCGGGGTAGCGTCTAGTTGTTGCAATGCGTAGAGCAGGCGAAAATCCGCGGATAGACAAAGCCATGGTAGATGTAAAAAGAAAATGATGGAGGGAGGCATCATCATGGAAATTACAATGACATCGGCAGGTCAAAGGATGGAATGGGATGACATGTGCTTATGCTCGTGGGGTAAAAAGCGGGGGGGGGGGGGGTTTCCTGTACGAAAAAGAGGGGTGCTCCGCGCTTCTTGCTGCGGG